>TARA_R110002167_G_scaffold45083_2_pt1 | contig 14921 bp, 16 predicted proteins | sample TARA_R110002167 | Tara Oceans TARA_R110002167 (sample SAMEA4398238) | marine metagenome | biome: Polar Biome; feature: [MES] marine water layer (ENVO:01000295) within the mesopelagic zone...; material: water (ENVO:00002006), including particulate matter (ENVO:01000060) such as...... | reverse complement strand
CGAGGGCATTCCCGTCAGCGTCGTGCGTGATGCGGGGCGCGTGGTAGGCTGATGCTGAAGGATTAGAGATGAAATCAGATGGACTGAAAGAGGCTGGAGCCACGCTTTTCCGCGCCCTCATCACATCGGCAACCAGAACTGTCTCATCGCCCACTGCGGTGAAGTTGAAATTGATGTCAGTGCCATCATCTGTTTGGACCATATCGAAATACTGTATCGTAGTAGACCCATCACTCCAAATCGGTAGGTAATACCACCCATCTCCAAAAGAGTGAGCAACTGGAGCTATCGTTGTGATGATTGAATGGTTTTGAACCCATGTCATAGTGTCCCAATCAAACATTGCTGAGAAGGCACCGCTACCTACACGAAAGTATCTCGCAGTTCCCTGCTTCGCTAAGACCACCATTAAAGTTGGAGTATCTCGCACCGAAACGTCGGTGCCTCCACGATAGATGTGGAAACCTGCTCCCGCCACAACCTCAAGCAATTCATACGTCCCATTGGGACCGCCAGCCGTGGATACAGGAGTCTCTACGTCGAGCCTTGTAGTTGCCCAATCATCAACGGATACGCTCTCGCCAATTTGATTCTCATCAGCCCACACCACATTCCCACTCTCATCCACCACCGTCGCTCCACTCGCCCGTGTATGGGTCAGAGCAGCGGGGAATCCTCGGGTGAAATTATAATTAAGTAGAGTTGTAGCCCCTCCACAGAATGATACACAATTGAATTCTGGGGAATAATAATAAGCTGTTCCCGAATTACTTTGAAGATCGAGATCGAGATCCGAATCAGTATTACAGTTTAAAAAATAATATTCGGTTCCAGAATTAGATGAAACGTGGGGGTATGATGTATACTGACCCCATAAAATAAAATCGTTAGGTTCGTTAAAATAGTAATCAGTTCCGATATTAGTCTCTACATCAAGATCGCCATCTGATGGCACACCACACGATATCGCGTAATACGTAGAACCACTATTATCATCAAAGATCATATATTACTATTTAACACTAAATATAATAATATGAGTGATCTCTGCACATTAACCCCAATTTCGGCTTTCATGTCTACCAATCTCAGTTCGAAGATTGAGTGCTACCAAGCTTTAGGACAGAGAATACTTAGAATGTTGGGACATCCGATGATTAATGTCGAATTACATCCCGATCAACTATACGATGCCATCTCCATGTCATCTGAGTTTTTCACCAAGTATGCAGGTTATACAAAGGAATATTTGATCTTTGATTCCCATCTATACGTAGATAATAAGGGAGTTAGATTAGATCACTTATATACTGTGGCTAATACAGGATTCTCTTTAACTAAAAAATTGAATGAATCTACAGTCCCGAATCCAGATTTCGAGGTAGTTCAACGAGAAAATCTATACATATCGCTCTCAAATATCTCCAATAGTTATTTTGCATCATCTTCAGCCTTATCGTCAGTCGTTCCAACTGAAGGTATTACAACGATGCAGATCTTAGATGAGCCATCCTTCGCATCCTTAACAGCATTTGATGCGGATTTAGTGCATTCATTCAAGATTGCTCTACAGAAACCTTTAAATATTCAATGTGAACCTGTAGAAGATGCAACTAAATTCAATAACATGTTCGATTATGACGTTTTAGATTATAGAAAAGTCATCGATGTTATCAATTTCGAAGAAGGATCATCTTCTGGTATTGCATCTCTATTCAGTATGGAGGCTACAATGGCCCAACAAACCTTCTATAGTTATGCTATGGGTAACTTCGGATTCGATCTACTATCATGGCACACAGTCAAGGATTGGCAGGATACTAGGGAGAAACTATTAGCTATCCGTAGGGATATACATTTCGATAGTAGAACTCAATATTTACGATTCCTACCACAACCTAAAGTCAATTCCCATTTTGTTGGGGTGATTGAGTGTTATGTTGAAAGACCTTTACGTGATATTGTAAAGGAAAAATGGGTATTAGAATATGCAACTGCGCTATCTAAGATTATGTGGGGTAGAATTCTAACTAAAGTTAATGGTGTTACTCTCTTAGGAGGGGGAACTATGAATGGTGATGGAGTGCTTCAAGAAGGTTTAACTGAGAAAAAGGAATTGGAAGATTTACTAATCGAAGGTGGCTATGGCGATTTCGATCCTGTCATGTTTTTAGTTGGATAAGTTAGTTGCAAATATATTACTATTGACTAAATATAATTAAGTGAAATTGTTTAGCGAAAAGGTGAATCCCACCTTAACTAACTCTACTCTTAATATCATTCAAGTTGAAGATTACGAAGAAATCTTTTTCGGTGTTTATGAGATAGAGATAAACAAGACCAAATATCCCGTAGAAAAGATCTCCGAACATAATGGAGATCCAGTGGTATCTGTTCCTGTATTAGTTGAGGGGAACGAAAAAGTATATTATCCATTTGTATTGTCAAAGGGTAAGCAAGAAGTATTATTCAATGAGAATAATACTCTAGAAACTTTGGAAACTCTTGAAGTTATAAATGAGGATGTCGAAATTGATATTGATGATGAAATTGAAATTGTCGATCCGGACAATCCTTTCAACGTGGGCGGATGGCAATCATTCGCAGGTGGCGGCGGCGGAGGTAGCGGAGAGCCGTTCTATGTCTCAACATCATAATATGAAACTAATTACATTAAGATTGAATGAAAATGAAGCCCAAGTGTTGACACAATTGATTGACACTGCGGTTAAAGCTAAGGGTATCGAGGTTGCGGAAGCTGGATTATTCTTTTATAGAAAAATTCAAGCACAACTCGAAGCTGGAGATGGTATTCCAAACGAGGGTAGTGGAGAATAATATATCATGGGATCATTAGGATTAAAGAGAAATCCAAAATTTAAACAGGGATATTATAAACCCATCAACCCTTCAAAGGTTCTTGGGAGAGATCCTATTATATATAGATCAGGTATCGAACTTAAATTTTTTAAGTTTTTAGATACCAACCCAAACGTTATCAAATGGGCATCCGAAGAGATCGTGGTCCCATATTATGATTCTGTTCAACGTAAGCAACGTAAATATCATGTGGACAATTACGTTGAGATTTTAGAGGGTAAAATTCTTAAAAAATATTTAATAGAAATAAAAGATATTAAAGAAACTAAAAAACCCAACCCAAAAAGTAGAAAGAAAAAGACCACCCTAGTATACGAACAGGTGAGATGGTGTAATAATAATGATAAGTGGACAGCAGCTAATAAGTTCTGTAAGGACCATAATATGGAATTTCTATTAATAGGTCATTCTAATAAAAATGGTTTTGAGTCAATATCATTGAATTTATAACAGTTTTGTATAAATATATACATGGCAATCCAACTTAAGTTAATGGCTGAGAATCCCGAAGTATTTGACAACTTCGAAATCCTAGAAGAACAGTCTAATTTGAAGGGTCAATCATCCCTATATGTTAAAGGTCCATTCATTGGATGCAACCAAGTTAATAAGAATAAAAGATTATATGGTCTTGATGACACCCGTAAGGATGTTGCAAGATATATGAATGAAATGGTGACACCGGGAAGGGCTATGGGCGAACTTAACCACCCAGCCTCCGCAGATGTTAATCTAGAAAGAGCGTGTCATTTGGTTACTGAACTATACGAAGAGGGTGATGGGTTCCACGGTAAGGCTAAAGTCCTATCTGGTCCATGTGGTCAAATTTTAAGATCTCTAATCAATGATGGCGTTAAGATTGGTATGTCAACCCGAGCGTTAGGTTCTTTAAAAGAATCATCTGATTATAATTTGGTAGAGAATATGTATCTGGTTGCGATTGATGCAGTTGCAGATCCATCCTATCCAAAAGCTTTTGTTAATGGTATTCTTGAAAGTAAAAGTTATGTAGTTGATCAAGAGGGTCGATTCGAAGAACATTACGACAAGTTCGAAAAAACTATATCAAAACTACCAAGAAAAGACATAGATAACTTCCTTCGTGAAAATGTTATTAAATTTATAAACGCTTTAGGGTAAATAGTATTATGGGTAAATCGGTATATAAACAGGTGAAGGAGGATGGTAAAGCATCTCTACCGGAATCTAAAGTTAAACAACGCAAAAACTTTGCGCCAAAAACTAAACCTTTTAAAAGTAAGGGGAGTGGTAAAGGTAAAGATCCCGCGAAGAGAAATAAGAAAGTCTCCGAAGAAGATGAGCAAGAGTTTGGGGAAGTCCCACTTAAAAGAGAACCTTCACGACACGAAAAAAGAGGTAGAGACATGAAGAGAAAGGGTCAGGGTAAACGTTCAGAACCTATTGATCATTCAAAGCTAGGATCAGTCCCATTGAAAAGAGATCCCAAACCAAAGAATAAAATCCAACAAATGGACAATCAACTGAAAAAGGGTAAAGCGATAAAGGAGAATTCCAATATTTCAAAATTTATTGAGTGCATTTTATCAAAAAACTATAGCGAAGCTGATAAATATATTAAGCAAGCAGTAGAATCTAAACTTCAATCCAAGATTGAAAAGGAACTTACTAAACCTCTATTCTAATCATATGAAGAAAAATTTAAAAAATCTATTCTCCCCAGAAATTCAAGAAGTTATAACCCCCGAAACGTTAACCGCTATTCAGGAGGCATTCGATACTAAAGTAGAACTAAGTGTTGAATCCGCTCTCATTGAACAGGATGACATTTACGCTGGGAAACTTAAGACTCTCGTAGCAACTCTAGATCAAGATAGATCTAAGAAAATGATGAGAGTGGTTGAAGCAGTCGATAAGAATAACGCATCAAAAATGGTTAACATTGTTAAGCTTTATGAAAGGGCTAATGTTAAAGACGCTTCCAAATTTAAAAAGGTTCTAATTGAATCTATTAGTGCATACCTCGAAGAGTTCCTTACGGAGTCCATCGATATGAAAGATCTAGACACAGCGGTTAAAAATAAAACTGCATTTAATGTTCTATCTAATCTTAAAAATGTATTGGGTGTAGATGTCGCAATGATGAATCCTGAGATTAAGGAAGCTGTTAAAGATGGTAAATCCCAACTCACCGCTCTTCAGATAGAGAATAAAGAATTGAAGACTCAGTTCACTGCTCTATATGAATCTAATCAAAAAACTCAAGTTGTTAGCCTTCTAGAAGGTAAGACTTCTAAACTCCCAGAAGCTAAGAAGAATTTCCTTCGTAAAGCACTTGGAGATAAGACCTTGAAATTCATCCAAGAAAATTACGATTACACTGCTCGTCTATTCGACAAACAGGAGACATCAAAACTGCAAACTCTTAAGGAAGATGCAATTAAAACAAGAAAAGTTAAGCCAGATTTCATTCCAACTCAAAAAGTTGTGGAAGAAAAGGTAAATAATAATAACTCTACAGAACTTCAAAGTGAATACCTAAATGTCCTTTCTAAAGGCAAGGGGATGCACTGAAGATTTCACCAAGAACCATGAAGCCTCCTATGGCTTGAATAAATTATAGAAAGAAAACATATTATATGAAAATTCCTCAAAATATTGATCCAAAAGATGTCAACGCTGTCGTTGATAAATGGAAGGGCATTCTGGACTACACATCGAAAGATGTTGGTGAAATCCAAAATGAACACGTTTATCGCACAACTGCTATTCTAATGGAAAATCAAGAGAAATGGTGTCTCGAAGAGGCAGGTAACTCATCGTCTGGTATCTTTGGCGCAACCTCCGTGGCTAATAGTCCCGGTGGAAATGGCGACAATTATGCTGCTGGTGACTCCCGTCTTCCAAAGATCCTCATTCCTATGATTCGTCGTACTTTCCCTGAACTAATCTCTAACGAGATCTGTGGTGTTCAACCTATGGGTGGACCAGTTGGCCTTGCATTCGCTTTGCGTTATGCTTACCAATCTGACTTCCTTAATGACACAGATCATGTTGATGGCCTAGCTGTCGGAACCGGAAACCTTAATGGTGGAGCGGGTGCTGGCACTTATGGTGGCAACACTGATCTGCCTAATAGTAGCGAACTTGGGTATCAATTACTTGATACTCGCCATTCCGGTACTTCCGCATCAAACCTTAGTGGTTTGGCTGGTGTATGGGAATTCGCAGATCAAGATCGTGGTGTAGCGCAACTCCTTGAGAGTTACGAAAACACTGGACGTATTCCTCAGATCGAAATGAAGTTTGAAAAAACTTCTGTCGAAGCTGGAACTCGTCGTCTTGCTACTCGTTGGTCTATCGAATTGGAACAAGATATCAAAAACATGCAAGGCATCGACATCGATGGTGAGCTTACGAATGCGATGTCTTACGAAATCCAAGCCGAAATTGACCGTGAGGTTGTTATGCGTATGCTACAATCAGCGTTTAACGCTGGTTACGGGGCAGGTTACTCCTTCTGGAGTCCTGTAAGTGCAGATGGTCGTTGGACTGCTGAACGTAATTTAACATTCTACCAAAAACTTATTATCGAAGCTGGCCGTATGGCTGCTCGTAACCGTCGTGGTGCTGCAAACTTCATTATTGCTACTCCTAGAGTATGCTCAATTTTGGAAATGCTACCAGACTTTAAAGTTTACGAAATCAATGGCACAGTCTCGACTGCTGGTGTTGGTATCGCAAAAGTAGGAACTGTTGGAGCGCGTTTCACTGTTTATCGTGATACAAGAACTGAAGTTCAGAATTCTACTAACTACACGAATAACCAATATACGCCAGTGCGAACTGCGCCTATTGAGTATGCGCTGATGGGTTACAAAGGTTCTGAATATTATGATACTGGTATTATCTATTGTCCGTATATTCCGATCATGGTGCAACGCGCTATCGATCCTGTTAACTTCACACCTCGCGTTGGTCTTATGACCCGTTACGGTATTGTTAACAACATATTCGGTGCTAATCTTTATTACCATCTAGTCATTGTTACGGGACTTGGTGTTGCGTTTACTCCGGGATCGGTTTCTGTTTACCTGTAAAGTTAAACATAACCGTAACTGAAGTTACGAACTAAAATCTAAAACCCGCAAGTCCGAAGAACTTGCGGGTTTTCCTTTTGTAAAAAATTCAGTCAATTTGGATAAATAGATGTATGTTATATTCATTTGACACTATCCTACTTTCCGCTCAAAAAACAGGTGATCCAAATCTAATTGGAACCGTTACAGCATCCAGTGGTGTTACTACAACATCTCTATCCACTCTAGATAAGGGTATAACCTTTACGGCTGTATCACCCCTAGTAGGTTCCACAACTACTCTAAATATCGAAGGTTCTAAATTCGTTGTAGATAAAGCATATCATGGAAGTGTTTTCGCTCTTTCAAAAATTGGCGGTGGGTATACAACCTTCACACATAGTTCTGCCGTTCTCATTGTTCCCGCTGTATCACAAACTAAGGGTGTTCTAAGTGTGGACACTCCAGATTCCCGTAGAAAATATCTATACGGTTACATTTAAGTCTCATCTGTTGCATCGATGAAAGCCCAAGATTAATTTCTTGGGCTTTTTGACTTTCTATAGTTAGCTTGTAATTAAATAATACTGTATGGCAATACGAGGTAGTGGTAGAGGAGGAGAAGATCAAAGAGTTAATAACTTATTCTATAGAGGAACTGTAGTAAAGAATAATGACCCCGCCAAGCTCAATAGAGTTAAGATTTATATTCCCGAATTGACAAACCAACCATATGATGAATGGTTTGAAAAATTTGAAAACTTTAATTTAAAATCACCGGGAACTAACTCAAATCCAAAAACCGAATCCGAAAAGCCCATTACAGGCGATTGGGAGGATATTGAGATGTTTGAAGAGATAGCTAAGTTGTCTAATTGGGCTGAACCTTGTTACCCTATAGTTGGAGAGAGTGGTAACTATAGATATTTTAAAGATGGTAAGGTGTCAATCATTACAGATAACAATTATGGCAGTGCTTCTATAAATGACACAGAACCCCCTACTCTACAGACAGGTGCATTCTCTCCAGCATTCCTATACGAAAACATGGACACTGCCCTTGGAGATGCCTTCTCGTCGCCTACAGCTAACTTCTCAGTTAAGTGTAATCCATACGCATTTTCATATAGACCATCTAAGCATGTAAATAAATCTAAGGGACTATTCGGTTTACCAGAAGTGGGGTCAAAGGTTTGGGTGTTCCACATCGATGGTGATCTACAATTCCCAGTATACTTTGGAGTGACTCAAGACTTCAGAAGCTTAACACTTATAAATAATACCGATAATGATAATGGTATTGGTTCAACATATCCAAACGACTTCGAAAATTAATTATGTCATCGATCTATAAAAACAGAATGATAATCAATCAGCGCGGCGGATCGATTGATATTGATAACACCACAGAGAGGGAGAAGGTTAAAATATCCCATAGAAGTGGTTCTAATATCAATTTAACTAACGTGGTTAACAGTGAGTTGGCTACAAATAATAAACAAATGAATGTCATCCGAGATTCATTTGAAACTATTGGTAATGATAAGACATCATTTGTCGCAGGAACTAAGACAGAACGAGTCGGAGGTAATAGTTACAACTTAAAGGGATTCACATCACAATTTCAAATAGATGCTATGGAATTGTGGAAAGAGACTTATAGACCCATTGCAAATTTAAATAGTGAATTTAAAATAAACAGAGGGGGTGTTGGGTTTCCAAATGGTGCTACAACATCCCAATCTGGGGATCGAGCAGATAATCCAGTTATAGATAGTAAGGTATTCACAGTTGAAAATAAATTCAATGGATACACAGGCATACCATATAGGACTAAAGATATTGATGAAGTTACAACCTATGTAACAGTTCCAGATAGGAATAATACAAAACCTGCGGAAGAGCGTGAAATACAAGTAGAAGATATAGAACAATCTGCGGGGAGCGGTGGATCTAACGCTCCCGGTGTATTAGAATTTGGATCAGATAAAAGTGCTGCAACCGAAAATGGTGAATGGTCTGATAATGATAAAGCTCAAGAGGTCAACAAAGCTATCTTAGAACTGCAAGATACATTAACCCCTATAGAGCAACTAATTGGTGATGGGGATGAAACACACTTCACCAAGAGAAATAAATTTGAACAGATTGGGGGTGCTTTTAATGACTTCCCATCCATACGTATAGATCCTAAAGGTAGGAGTCAACCATTAGAAATGTTAGTATCCGAAACGGGAACATTTAAAAATCACGACTATGTACCACACGTAGAGGAAGTTGACAACTCATCTAACTTTCTTGGAGGTAATGATGATAAACTCGTTAGTAATAGATATTCCAGAAATGTTGGTAGCGGAGGTATCCAATTAAAAACAACTGGTAATACGGAACTTGGAGGAGCTACCCTGAAAGCTGGGTTCACAAGAATTAATATAAACGCCTCCCACGGTGTTCAACTGGCATCGGAATCGTTCGTAGAGATACAATCATTAAAAACTATAACTCTCAGAACCAATAGACAGGTCTATGTTGAAAGTTCCCTTGGAATTAAAGGTAATACTATTATTGGTGGGGGTGCGTCTATCGAAGGTGAATTATATGTTCAACATATAACAGCACCTCTGGAAGTTCAGCAAACTCAAGATACCACACTGTATGGTAAATTTGCAACCGATGAAGAACGTAGATTAATAATTGGCGAATGTCAAGTTGGGGATGTATTCTATCCAGTATACGCATCTGCCAAAGATAACTTGATTGTAAATTATCCCCATAGTCACCATTATAATTCAATCCCTATTAGGTTGACACAATCAAATAAAGATGTTCGAAATATAGCGGCGGCTGAAGGTATTAATGATCACACGAATATCACCCAAGCATTACCCCAAATACACGAAAGAAAACTAGCAGTGCAACTTTCGACTAGACTTGGTTCTGGTGGTTCTGGTAGTTCTGGTGGAGGTGGTAGTTCGGCAGGATCATTATCCAACATACTCGCCAACATTACTAACGTATTTGAAAATCTCGTCAAACCTTAAATATTAATAATTATGCCATTTCAATTCCCCAACAAGGCCGCTTCATCATCCCTTCCCCTTGCTTCAAACTACTTCAACATAAAGGCGTATAATGTTGCATATATGAACATTGACAGGTTGGTGTCTTATGTTGAAAAACTACTTGAGTTAAATGAAACTCATGTAGAAATTGTCCAACTTATTAAAGTTGGAGGTGAATTCGAGGAGCGAGATATTGTGGAGGAGCGAGATATTGTGGAGGAGCGAGATGTTGTGGAGGATGATGGTGATTATAAGAATAATATCCCAACGGTTCAATTCGATGAACTAATCAGTAAAGCTAATGATTATGTGGAGGAGATTTACCGTTTTGAAACTGACTATTATGGAAAATTTTATTCTGTGGGACAGACTTCCAATGTAAATATAGATGAGTTTGAGTCCAAATTAAAGGAATATATAATCACCTTAAGGGATATTCGAGAATTTCCTACGCATTATAGTGGTAGTGACCCCGACAAAGATTTAGAGTTGCTAAGATTTGAAATATTGAATAACAGCTTTTTAGAATCTGACTCTTTAAATTTGGCCAATAAATATTATGACATAGCTGTGGACTTTTCGAAAGGTACGAATGATTTTGATTACGATGCTCTCGTCATGTATCCCTTTAATTGTTATAATCAAAGGGATCTTTCCAAAAGAAGCGGTGATATAGTGCAAGCACCGGGAATGATATTCACTATTGAATATATATATGCTATAGGTAGTGGGGGGTCGACATCACTGAACATAAAGGCGGATTTGAATAGATTCTCATATATTTATAATCATATCGATATAGATAGATCGAAAGCATTTAACTATATCGGATACTATCCCGGATCGATGGGCCACCTTCGTCGGTTCGGAACACCATATGGCTTTGTATACAGCGAACGTAGGCAGAGTTACGAATACGCGATGTCCGATCCCGATCAGATCCCACGTGATGGAAATCAGAACACATATAGACAGCGAGATCACTTGATGGATGTCACGACCTTCAGCAAATACCCCCGATTGGTAAATCATACGAAATATTACAACACTCCGGGGTAATGCTTGACGCCAATTCCGTGGATAGTGGGAACTATTATTTGATTTCGTCAACTATACCAAGTCGAACACATTCATCAGCTTCCATCCAAATATCTTTCTTAAGAAGAGTATCCAAATTCTTCATTGGAATTTTGGTATGCTCTTTGTAGAACTTCTTTAAGAGTTTCATTAGATTGTTGAGATTATACATCTCGTCTTCAATCTCAGAAAACTTTCCATAGAATCCAGATGATAGTTGGTGAATCAATACATGGGCATGTTTACCCACAAATCGTTTATCTCCAACTGCGAGAAGTAATGTTCCCGCAGATGCGACACTACCATCTGCATATGTGTAGACTTTAGATTTTAGATTTCTAATAGCATCTACCGTGGAGAATGCTGCGAATATACTACCACCATACGTATTGATATGTAGATGGATTATCGGAGTGAATGCATCTTCTCCAAGAATATTTTTAGTATTCTGAAGCTTCAGATCAACTTCCAATAATGTTTTATTAAGTTCCAACATCGATTCCTCTGTCACATCATCGTAGAAGTAAATTGTATTTTCTACTACTCTGATGCCACCCCCCTGTTGGGGAATGTCCATACCTCCTTGTGTGATAACTATCGGCTGATAGGTTGTGGGTTCGATTTCTTCTACTGCGGAGTTTCCTTTATATTTCCAGTTTTGCATAAATTATTTGTTAAAAGTGTATATTAGGGTTTTGATTTGTCAACCCTCACACGAACTACATGTGAGAATTGATCTAGCTAACATTTGTGATGGGTTTGAACTTCTCTGATAATACAGACCCTTAACCCCTTGCTCCCATGCGAATATCAACAAGGTATTTATATCCTTAGCTGAAGTGTTTGGTGGTATCATCAAATTTAGAGATTGTCCCTGATCGATAAACTTTTGTCGTTGGGCAGCTTGAATTATAATTTCCTTTTGGGAGATTTCACTGAAGGTTTTGAAAACATCTTTCTGATGTTCGTCTAGGAAATCTAAATGTTGAACACTACCACCATGATTCAATATGGATCTCCAAACTTCTACCGTATTTTTATCAATGGAAATAAAGAGTTCGATTAGATGTGGATTTTTATATGTAAATTTACCCTTGGCTAAATCCTTAACGAAGTAATTACTATTTAATGGTTCAATAGATGGAGATACCTGCCCTAGAATGAATGAGCTTGACGTAGTGGGTGCGACCGCGAGCGTGGTGGTGTTTCTACGGCCATAACCGACTAATAGTGGAGGTTCCCCGTATTTAGAGGCTAACGCCTCTGTAGCACTATCTGTGCGCTTTCTAATAGTAGACCATATCTCACTATTTAGAAATTTGGCATCCATAGACTCCCAAGCTATATCTTTTGATTGTAGGAGAGTGTGCCACCCAAGAACACCAACACCCAAAGCCCTTTGGTTTATTGCAAATCTTCTCGGAGATTCCATATGTTTAACATCTTCAGTCTTATCGATGAATTCAGTCATAACAGCATCCAAGAAATATACCAAGGTTTCAATTGCATCAGTTTCCTTAAGTTCGTCCCATTTTGCAAGGTTCAGGGAGGATAGATCACAGACAAAAGATTCTTCCGGGGAATTAGATAACGCAATCTCATTACAAAGATTTTGGTTATGGATTGTGAGGCCCTTATCTTTATAGACTTGAGGGGCATTATTATTTAGAGTGTCAGTAAATGAGATATATGGATAACCAGATTCACTCCTACGTTGAATAACCTTGGCCCATAACTTACGGGATGGTTTATCCCCCTCAATCATCTTACGCATCCATTCGTCAGATACGCAGACTCCGAATGACAAGTTTTGAATAGTATTACCATCAGATTTAATTTTAAGGAAGTCGTTGATATCCGGGTGATCAATTGGAAGATATGCAGCCATAGAACCTCTACGGACAGACCCTTGAGATACAACCTCCATAACCTTATCGTATAATTCCATGAAATGTACCGACCCAGTTGAAGCACCACCCGCAGATATTTTAGCACCTCTACCTCTAAGATCGCCAAAATATGCAGAAGTTCCCCCGCCCATCTTAGTCATGATTGATATCTCGGATAGTTTATCCATGATCCCATCCATAGTATCTGGGATGTAACTACCAAAACAACTTATAGGCAGTCCTCTATCTCTACCAAAATTACTCCAAATTGGACTAGATAGTGAATAAAATCCCCTATGTAAATAGTCTTCAAACTTATCTGCAAACGAAATACCTAAAAGTTTTTCGGCACGATCTGCAATATCCCTTATCCTCTGTTCTGGGGTTTCCCCTTTAAGAAGATACCCACGTTCTAGAAACTGTCTAGAATCTTTATTAAGCCAATATATATTATTCATTATAATTTAAAATAGTTCGTCTTCATCGAATGATTGATTTTTCTTAGAATACTCTACGGGTCTACCGTGGAAAAAGTCAGTCATATTATTTGCCAACAATTCCTCATCAAACCACATAGTTTTTTCCAAAATCTCGTCATCAATTTCAAAAACTTTATCGAAACCGATCTGCAACAGAGAATCATTTATCCTATTTTTGACGAACTCTTTCAGGATCGTAGCAGACAAATTCTCTTCGTCAACCCCATTTACCATCCAATCCACTATTTTCGACTCAGATTCAAATGCCGATTTCGCTTCCGATGAAATCCTATCGATCAACTCTTGATCGAATAATTCGGGACACTCCTCGCGGATAGTGTTGATGATCTTAATGCCAACCAATGCGTGAATGTTTTCCTCATTTCTAGTATACTTAACTTGTTGGTCCGTATCCTTCAAAACATTTTGGAACCTACCAAACCAATTAATGATGTAGAATTGGGAGAATAGCGACACATTCTCGACGAACAATGTGAAAAGGATTAAAGCATATAGATATTGCTTCTTCGAATCCTTATAGAATCTATGGGTATACTTCTTTAGATATTTAACACGACCTTGAATCCAGTCCAACTTTAGATTCTCTTCAAATACGTCATTGAGATCCAAAACATTTATAAGTCTTTCATATGCATTGTTATGAATAACTTCAACATTTGCCATTACATATCCAAGATCCTGTAATGCTGGGTGTGGTAGATTATCACCAAGTTTTGCCCAAAATGTTTTTACGGCAACTTCGATCTGTCCGATAGCCGAAAGGGTTCGGATTATTATTTCCTGATGCTGTGGTGTGAGGTCGCATCGGAATTGCTGGAGGTCGGATTTGAACGAGAACTCCTTATCTGTCCAGAAGCCATCGTGCATGGCTTGAATGAACTGATCAGTCCACGGGTATTTGTTCGGCTTTCTGCTAATTTGTTCTTTGAATATATTGTCGGGTGCTTCGTCGATGTCCATTTCATCGACTGTATCAGGGGTTTTCAAATTGTCAACGGGAGTCATACTTCTGGTTTATTTACCCCGAAAATTTATTTTTCCGGGGGCTGAAAAAACCGATACCGACGAGGTAAATACACTTTTCGTTAAATACTAATATGTGGATCAAAGAGATGGGTGAGTTATATGCGGAGGGCTGGTCTGACAAGTTAACAGGTCCGACTCCTAAGAAGAAAGGTGGGTGGCATAGTCCTGAAGAAACTGCTATAGGATTGTCATATAAAGGCACATTTGGTAGAGGGGGTGGTGATATGAATGTTAAGACATTTAACACATTCGAACAAGAGGAGGAAACTTCAATCTCTAAATCTGCTGTAATGGAATTAGTTCAACAGGAATTAAACTCCTTGACGGATTCTGGTAATGATAGTGTAGCCACCCTTGCGCTAAAAACTCTACAAAGTAAAATTAACAAACTGTAATATGGTTAAGCTCTCACAATTAGATCTCTTAAGA
>TARA_R110002167_G_scaffold358473_1_pt1 | contig 14934 bp, 3 predicted proteins | sample TARA_R110002167 | Tara Oceans TARA_R110002167 (sample SAMEA4398238) | marine metagenome | biome: Polar Biome; feature: [MES] marine water layer (ENVO:01000295) within the mesopelagic zone...; material: water (ENVO:00002006), including particulate matter (ENVO:01000060) such as...... | reverse complement strand
GTCCCCGAGAACACTCGGCTGTTCAAATATGCCACTCGTGTAATTTCCGACGATGAGCTGCTGGACATCGCTGAGCGATTTCTTGAGATCACCGGTACGTTGCACGAGATGGGAGAAAAAGCGGAAGACTGGACTGCTCGTGCGAAGTGGCTGCAATCTCTGATTGGCGAGCTGTGGAAAAGCCGTGGCCTCTACCCGGGCGTCCCCGCAGTTTTGGACTTGATCGGCTTCGAGCAGGCCATCCCTTTCTGGAAGAAGCAGGTGGAGCAGGGAAAGGAAAAGGAAGCATACGAAGGCATCTTTGCCCTTCTGACTGGCAATGCCAGGTCAGTAGATGGACTGACGCTGGTTGACAGCGATCGAAAGAAGATTTCACGACAGTGGAAACTGCGTGAAGACGTTGACCGTGAGTTGCTGACTGAAGTCTTCCCTCGATTCGCCTTGCGACCGGATCAGCTCGAAAGCATTCTTTCAGAGAAGCGAACACAAAATGGCATCTATTCTTCTCTCAAAGACATCAGGGAAAATCCATACCGGCTGTGCGAGGAGTACATCGGCGACGACGTTGATGATGCGATAAGCTTCAGCCGAATTGATCACGGAGTTTTCCCTTCACCGGATTTGGGTGAGGAAGCTTTGAATGAAGTTGACGACTGGCAGCGTCTTCGTGCTCTGTGCGTCGAGCATCTTAAGCGAGAAGGTAAACACACGTTCTTGCCAGCCCGAAAGATCATCCACGACATCAATCATCGGCTGAGCTTCTATCCCGAATGGAAGTCGCATCAATTTACTGAGCGGTATCTTCAAGTTGATGAAGAAGACATTTGCGATGCTATCACTTATAGAACACTAAACGACACGCTGTTCCTCTACTTGAGGCACGTTTACGAGTCCGAACGCGAGATTGAAAAGCAGATCAAGCAGCTAGTTGATCGACCTGACATCACTTTCAAGTCGCCAGTGACAGAATCTCATTGGCAGTCCTTCCTGATCGACACTGACTCTGACCTGAATCGCCAAGCGCCTAAGGAGTACGGCGAAGCCATTCAGGGGCAGGTAGAAGTGTGCTCTCGAATCTTTCCGCGCCCTCTAGCTGTGCTAGCAGGTGGTGCGGGCACAGGAAAAACGACGGTTATCAAGTCGCTGATAAAGGCAATTGAAAAGGCTCACGGTTCGGGAACGTCCTTCAAATTGCTTGCTCCGACAGGTAAGGCCGCCGACCGTATTCGATCAAAGACCGGCAAAGATGCTGTCACGATTCACTCTTTTCTGGCAAAGCTGGGATGGCTGAATCCAAACATGACTATCAAACGCTCGGGCGGAAAGAAAGAGGAGCAAGCTCAGACGATTATCGTCGATGAATCATCCATGCTCGACCTGGAGCTAATGACTACTTTAGTTCGCGCGATCAACTGGTTAGCAGTGCAGAGATTAATTCTTGTTGGCGATCCAAACCAGTTGCCCCCGATTGGTCGCGGCAAGTGTTTCGCGGAGATCATTAGTTATCTAAAACGCCATCAACCCGAGAGCTACGCAGAGCTGAAGGTCAACATCCGGCAAATGGAGAACCGAGTCTTTGATCGTGGTGACGCGATCCTAGAGCTGGCATCAGTCTATCAGCGTGCTGGGATCGAAAATGAAGATGACGAGGAAACCAAAGCGGCTGCCGAGGAGTTGTTGAAGCGAGTACAGGAAGGTGGCGACGTCGACAAAGATTTGCGAGTTGTCTTCTGGAACGAACCGGAGACACTTTCTGATGTCCTGATCGAAGAAATGGTTCGGGACATGAAATCGCACATCGAGGAAAAATCAAAGAAGGAATTCACGTTTGAGCGGCCGTTTGAGTTATGGACGAAGGCATGCGAGGTAGAAGGCGAGAACGGTTACAAGCAACAGAGGGCCGAATATAACCAAGTCATCTCACCATATCGAAGCGAGTTGTTTGGTACTGACCCAATCAACGAAGAAATCCAGAAGCATATTAAGGGGACCGCAAAATCCGACCAGCTGGATTTCGGTCGCCAACTCGATGGAATTATGCTGTTCGACAAAGTCATCCAGATTACGAACCGCACTTTGTCGAATCGCGAGCCAGTGTACGGTTATAACCATCAGACGAGAAAGTCGTACAAGGTCGAGGTGTTCAACGGCGAATTGGGTTACGTGAAGCCGCACGCGTTTGACAACAAGGTTAAGACTGCAAAAAACGGAAAGAAGTATCGCCCATGGCAGCTCCCAAGTTTCAAGTTCAACCGATGCCAAGTTCAGTTTGAACGAAAAGTTGAATCGGTCGGATACGGCTCAGACTTGTGGAAAGATAGCGAAGGCAAATGGATTCCTGATGCCAAGGTCGAAAACAACCTTGAGCTGGCCTATGCGATCTCTGTTCACAAGTCGCAAGGGAGCGAATTTGACCATGTGTACTTCATTGTACCCAAACACAAAGACACGTTGCTTTCGCCCGAGTTATTTTACACGGGCATTACGCGAGCAAGCAAGCACTGCACGCTGCTGATTCAGGATGACATCGGGCCGCTGTTGAACATGCGCCGACGAGAACGATCGCATCTGGTGTGCATCAACTCGTCGATATTTGAGTTTGCACCGATTCCTGAAGTCATGCTGAATGTTCAAGCGTGGTACGAAGAAGGCAAGATTCATGAAACGCTCTCCGAGTTTTTCGTACGATCCAAATCGGAAGTAATCATCACAAACATGTTGGCCGAAAGAGAGCTTTTATTCGGCTACGAAGAACCGCTTTTCGCACCGGACGGCACTTTCTATCTTCCTGACTTCACCATTACATGGAATGGCGAGCAGTATTTCTGGGAGCATTGGGGACGACTGGATCAGGACAAGTATCGAAACCATACAGAGACAAAGAAGAAGTGGTACGAAAAACACTTTCCCGGACGATTGGTTGAGACGTTTGAGGGCACTGACGTGACAACACAAGCGAAGCAGGTCATTTCCAAGTACTTCAGTCATTGATTGCGACCAATTCGATTTCCAGGACACGCAGTCAAAAGGCACCTTACTCAAGCAGCACAACATGTCCCACAAAGGCTTTATCCCATCAGCGGCAACCTTCATTCGACAGATTCGCCAAAATCTGTCTGAGGGACGGTACGCAATTGGCCATTCTGGCTTTCCGATCATCAAAGAGCTGGTGCAGAACGCAGACGACGCGACAGCGACGACTCTACACATTGGTATCTCGCAACCGCCAACTGGCCTTGAACACCCTCTACTTCAATCACCGGGGATGTTCGTCATCAATGACGGTACGTTTCAAAAAAGCGACGCTGCAAACATCCGCCGTTTTGGCGAAAACACAAAGTCAATGGATGCCGCCAAGATTGGCAAGTTTGGTCTCGGATTGAAAAGCATTTTTCATCTGTGCGAGGCGTTTTTCTTTTTCGGCCAAGTGAGCCAGGGGACCGCGGCAAATTTTCTCGCCGACGTGCTTAATCCCTGGTCCGACCAGACTGACAGTTTCCATCCAGAATGGGACGAGTTTTCAGAGTCTGACCAGACCATCGTATGGCAAAGTCTGGTCAAGCATTTCGGCAGTCGTGACTGTTTCTGCATTTGGATTCCACTGCGTCAACAATCGCAGTTGAACGGCAGTGAACCCATCATCAAGTTCTTTCCAGGTGATGATCTACCCTCTTGGTTGGCAGCAAATGAGCTCTCACCGGAAATCGCGAAACTACTCCCCATGCTTGAGCACTTGAATTCAATCCATGGCTGGAAGGGGCTCGGTGAAGACGCAGCAAAAGAATTTGAAGTGTCGCTGGGAAACAGCAGTAGACGAAAGCACCCCTTCACGGATCTCAACTTGAGGGAGGAAGCTCCATTTCACGGAACTGTGTCAGTAGTCCGGGGACGGGGCAACACCGAGGTTGTTGTTTTCTCCGGTTGCGAGTTGAACCCTGGTGACAAAGCACTGATTCGACTTGAGGAAGACAAGCATTGGCCCAGTGATCTCGGTCGGGATCCAGATACTGGCCTTGCGAAGAACGTGCGCGAAAAAGCCAGGCAGCATGCGGGTGCGTGTGCCTCTTACAGAAGGTATCAAGCAGGTCAGGGCAGGCTCTCGATCAACTGGGCAGTGTTCTTGCCGTTGGGTGAGCCGGAAGTTCTTCAATTACCAGAGGTGCTGCTGGATCTTTCTCTGTTCCTGCATGGCTATTTCTTTGTCGATGCTGGACGCAATCGACCAATCGGCCTGCATGATCGCAGGGTCGACGCTGACAATCTGCGTGATGACGAACAGCTCCGCCACAGCTGGAACCAGCGGCTCGCTGACATCGGAACCCTTCCATTGATCCTACGTTGCCTAAGTTCTTTGGCTGACGGGGCTCATGCGAAACTCAGCAACAAGGAACTCTATGCCGTGACGAGAGCGCTGCAGTGGTCCAAGTTTTTTGGAGAGTTCCGGAATCAAATCTGCAGCAGAAACAACTGGGCCTATGTGTGGAACACGGACCGCAGCCGCAACTGGCAATTGCTCGACCCCCAGGCATCACTATTCGAGCTTCCAGAATGCTCGAGCAATGATCTACCGTTTGAACTTTTCTCAGCTCTTGACAGAGTCGTTGATGAGCACAAAGTAACGCAGACTGGGTGTCCCCGGCTCTTGAACGATTCTGTCACATCCGCCTGGTCAGCCGACGTCGTGACGTTGCTGCTTGAAAGCATTGACCCTGCGGAGCTAATGACTTCCATCGATTGCACTCATTATCTCTGTGATCTCCTCGAGAGCATTACAGACTCAGTTCCTATCAGTGCACGCGCCCCGATTTGTCGGATTGTTCGTCAGGGCTTGGCGCAGTGTGGATTTGATAAACCAAATCGACTCGGTGTACCACTCGCCAGACTCATCTCCTTTATTGCCCCGGACAGACGTTTGTCTTTGGACCTGCCGGATGAATTCTCGGATGCACTGATCCGATTGGTCAGTAGCCAGGAGCTGGATATTGTCGTCGTGCCTTCGGAGCTAGATCCCACGAACAATCCCGGATGTGCGAGGCTGCGACCGGAGGACTTGGTCTTGGTTCTTGGCTGTTTAGCAGAAAAGCAAAAACAAAGCTCTGATTTGGCAGAGAAGGAATCTGTAGCCATCCTAGCAGCACAGCTGATCAATGCTGCGAATGTTGGTGAGGAGTCGCTCGCAGCTGTCGCGGATTTGCCCCTTTTCATGGCGAAAGACTGCCGCAGCAGGCAGGACAAGCTGGTCACATGGAACGAAGTTGTACGGCACCGTGACCGCAAGACACTTTTTGTTTTCCCATCACCGAGCGCCTATTCACTTCAGAAGGCATTTGACACCGAAACGGTGTTTCTCATCTCTAAAGATTGTTTCGAATCCATCTTTCCGGGGGAGCCTCCATCGCAGTGTACCCGGGCAATGGTAGTTGAGACTCTTAGCCGATGTGAAACGCCAGTTCTGAGTACACCCGGAAATCGCTTAGAGCTTTTGAAGTTCATAATTGGCTCGAGAAGCGAACCTGGGCAGAGTTCCCCTTATTATCGAGCCGTTCGTTACCTATTTCACGGAGAGTCTGCCGAGTTCGAGTCTTCTAGCTCGCTGTTGATGACGACGGGAGCCCAATCAGATATCTGGCGACGTATCACATCCGTGTCCCTCGGCACTCAGCAGGCGGAATGGCGACTTCTTGATCCGGTGTTTGCCCCCATCTTGTCCGGAGAGAGCCAAGACACATTCACAATCAGGCAGATCAGTGCCGAGAGCGCCATCCCATTGATTGTGGAGGTGGGCCCTGACGCGTTCAAAGATCTCCGGCCTTCGCCAGCTGAGTACGCGACCCTTCTGAAAGAGATTGTGGATGACAACTTATGTAAGCGTCTTGCAATTCACCAGGATCTCGGAGGCGACTTCGTATCGATCGGCGACGACTGTTACTGGGAAAGTGACATCTCGTTGCCGCCTTCTTTGGAGCGTGGCGTAACGATTCTGCGACGAAGTGAGGACGAGGGGATTTGGCGACGACAAAGAGACTTCGCGCGTTGTCTTGACTCGGCTGCTCTTATTGAGATCGTTCTCGAATCCGCCAATCCTGCAAGCCATTGGCAGACACTTGCTGATGCAATCGTTGAAGTTCTGTTCTTGCCCGAAGAAAGTCTGCGAAAGCTTCGGTCTTTGCAGTGGTTGCCGCTTCGCGATGAAGGGCACTCCTCTCCGGAGGACATCATTCACCTGCCGAAAATATCCGACGAAGTCGCACGGTTGACTGCTCAATTCCCTGGAATCTTCTACGAGCCCGGCATGTTGAGTGAGGGGATCCGGAATCATCTCAGCTGGGGCAAGATCTCACAGCAGTTAATACCCGGGCAGGAGTCCGCCCTGACGATGCTGGGAGTACTTTTGCTTGAGGATGAGCAGAACCACGTCGGCTCGCTTCGCGCCGCGGTATTTGACGATTGGCGAGAGGTGGCGTCCGGAATATCGGATGACCTGCTCCCGTGCGGAGAGTTGATCGGACACGCTTCCTCGCATTACCCCAGTTCCGTACGCCGGATTTTCGAGCAATTATCCAAGCCCGACATTGTGCCTGAGAGAACTCAGGCTTTTCTTGATCACTTTCAGCTGCGTCACGAGAGGGAAAAGGCCGCTCGCCGTAGAGGTCATCTTGTGGCTGTCTTCAATGACTATCTGCGATTAAAGGTGAAAACACACGGGTACAATGACGCCTTGTCGGATCAACGGCTGCCCAACAGTACGGGGGGGTGGAACCTTGCGTCTGATCTGTGTTGCCAAAACGACGGAGTAGATCCGTCAATCGTTGTTGACCAAACCACTGAGGAAGTTCTATCGAGTTCGATGCCAAGTTCGCTGAATTCGGCAGGATTAAATTCGTCTTTCTGCGGCCTCGACGACGGGAAGGAACCCGACTGGTCGACGATTCAGCCTGAGATTGACGCAGCCGGACACCGGCTCAGAGATTATTTCGAGCCCTGGCGCGATATTGTACCCAATGAACAGATCGGTGGATTCCTGGCACTGCTCGGCGACGACCCTGAGATTCACAAATGCGCGGAGGAGTACCTCGGGAAGAATCGGACGCTTGATGAGACCCGAATCAAATTTGGAATCCCAGATTGGAAGGACAAGACAGGGGCACTCGTCGAAGATGCACTGACGCTTATTTCCAAGCAACGGGTCATCGTGCAGGCTGTTGCAGACAAGAGCGTTGAGGTGTTAAGCCTTATGGGAGTTCCCATCCATGTGCCACGCAATGAATCGCCGAAGAGTATTTTCGTCAGCTATGGAAAGCGTAATTACCCATTCCCTCACACGGTAATCGACGACAAACGAATACTCTGCTTTCGACTCAACGTAATTGACCCGCGACGCCAAACAGAATCCGATCTTGTCCGACTGCTACGGGATTCAGCGGTTCAATTCATCGTTCACGCATACAATCATTACGAGTACCAGACTTCGTTTGGAGCAGCATGGGATGAACTCTCTGAGAGCGATCAGCTAGACATTAGCATCGCGCAGGAGCGGATCATTGAACATGGCTTCCTGATCCTGGACCAGCTTGGCTTACGTGGCGATCCTCAAGTTGCGGCAATCCTGGATCGCTGGGATGCAGCCGACCGTCTTTTAGCCGAACAACGCTCAGGAGCTGAGCAAAGTACGGTAAGCAGACGTAGAAATCCTGACGTCGAGCTGCGAGCGGCAAAGACGGCGCTAAGGGAAGTTCTGGAAAATGATCGGTCCGTTCAAGTACGCATCCTGGCGGCGATTAAACAACGCGTTTCGGAACACTACCAATACACCCAAGCGGCGGTACCTTTCGAGATCTTTCAGAATGCAGACGATGCATCACTCGAGTTTGCGAAGCACTGGGATCTAACGGATGCCGAAATTGAGGCTTCACAGACGTTTCATGTTGTTTCGTCAGAGAACTGCCTGACACTCGCACATTTCGGACGTCGAATCAACCAGTATCCTCTGGAGAGTCGTGATACCACGATGGGATTCGATAATGACCTTTGGAAAATGCTCGTGCTCTCTTTGTCAAACAAGGTGCATTCGGAGGATGACGGGAGAGCCGCAGTTACCGGAAAATTCGGGCTCGGATTCAAGAGTTCGTACCTCATCTCGGATCGTCCACAACTGCTGAGCGGTCGTCTTGCTTTCGAGGTGACTGGGGCAATGTATCCGCGTCGGCTCATCGCTGACGAGCGGCTGGATCTGGATGCGTTCCGCAAGGATAAGCTCGATGGAAACGCGCAGTCCACGATCATACAGCTGCCGCTGGCAACCGCTACGTCGTCAGAGATTCTGTGGGATTTCACTCGCCTTGCACATCTCGCGGTCGTGTTCGCACGTCAGATTCGGTGTTGCGTTCTCAACGCAGGGGAAGCTGAAGCAACATGGGACCCGAAACCTCTGACGCGAGTTGAAGGCGGCAGAGTCGGCAAACTATCGACTCTTAAGTCGAATTCTGAGCCGCAGGCAACTCAGGGACTCCTGTTTGAGTCGGCCCACGGTTCAGTTCTGTTTGCGATTGGTGCTCGAAGCATCGTCTATTTCGATGATGATGTTCCATCGATATGGGTGACTGCGCCGACTCGCGAGTTCCTTGATCTCGGGTTCCTCATTAATGGTCCATTCGCACTGGATGTCGGGCGAGCCCAGCTCGCTCGAGAATACGAGCAGAATAAAGAGCTGGCTACACGACTTGGAATCACGATCGGTGAACAACTCTGTCAGTTGTTTCAGGCCGCGGGTTCTCAGGAAGGCTGGAATTCTCTTCGCGAAGAGTTAAGGCTCGCGGGAGACGCCTCACCGTATGACTTTTGGGATTCCCTATTCAGCTTACTCGGTACCGGCTTCGCGGGACGAGTTCAGCAAGACACGCCAGCCGACAATCTAGTCCGGGAGGTTTTTTGGACGGACACTGATCGTGGAGCAGCAAGGCTTTACCAAAGTTGCCAAGCCGTCCCATCAAGAATGCGTGGGGCATACCAACAGCTAGTCTCCATTTCACAAATAAGATACGCCGTATCTGGTCTATTGTCAGACGAGCCGAAGGTCTTCACAGCGATTTCGCAATGGGAGTCGTTTCAGAAAAACGCGGGGCCAGGTGCGGTTGTGTCTTTCGCACACGTCTTTGAACCACTCAAGCAGCTCACTTCAAAATCTGAAGTGTCCGTGTCCCATATCGGATCGCTGAGCATTCCAACGGTACTTGGCTGGGAATTCAAATACGATGAGTTCGCGACGCCCGAAGTCGCAGCCCGGATGGGCGAGGTGCTCACCAAGAAGGCGTTAGAGCTTATGTCTGACCTCGAATATCGAGTCACTCGGGAAATCCTAGATGCAGTAAAGTTTAAAGGGCGTGACAACCAATTTCATCCAGCCAGAGAGTTGCTGATCGGTCATGAAACCGAACTAGAGCGAGACGATCGCCGTGACGACGAGCGATTTCGAGCTGAGTTTGCTCCCGATGCGCGTGTGCTGAGCGAAGAATACGGCGGTCCTGGGATTGCGTTCTTTGACGTTTGCCGCGATGCGCTGGAAGCTCCGGCTCGAGTTATGGCAGAGTGGGTCATTCAAGCCAGCGAGATCTCACAACAACGAGTGGCATTGGAATACTTGGCGCGGGGGCAACTCTCAGACGCTCTCTTGACTGATTTGCTGCGACGAGGGTTCGAGGGTACGTGGTTGGCCGATCTGGCCAGTTCATCCGCCTTCAAAGCACTCGATGAGTCTAAAAGAAACTGCCTTTTCGATCTGCTACCCCGGGATGCACGGCCCAAGACTGACTGGGAAGCTTTCTTTGGGGGGACATCGCTTCAGCATTCTAGCGATCCAGAGACGGTTCTGACTGGCCTCTATAATTGGTGGATTGAAAATCGAGACAAGCCGCAGACGCAATTCCATGGCCGGACGTATCTGGAGGAATACTCACGACGAACTTATCCCTCGGGAACACCCACATGTCTGACTACTGAATCCTTAAGCGATGACGAGCAACGCAGGACGGAATGGACGACCCTGTTTCTATTGGCACTGATGCATACGATCGGGCGTGCCCGTCCGGGGCAACATCGTGAATTCATTTCCAAATGCAAAGATGAAGGGTGGCTGGAACTTTTCGCCTCTTCAGCGACGGATAGTGAACGATGGATGTCTTTTGTGGCAGATTACCTAGAAAGGCAGATTGAAGAAGCTGAATACTTCCATTGGATGCGACAGTTTGTCGGCATCTTTCAAATGTCGCGTTATCTGGACGATTACATTGAGCTATTCCTCGCGATTAATCGAATCAATCGTCCATTCCAACTGGTTGAAGTTCTCCATTCCCGTTCTAGTAGGCTGTTCCAAGGAGGCGGAGTCAGCGTGCCTCCGCTCTCTCGCGTCCTCGGACTTGGATCGTGTTTTGTCGTACGAGAGTTGGTACGCCTGGGCGTCCTTGAGTCAGAACATGCGATCGATCACTGTTTTGTTCCGGTAAAACGCGTGCGCGACGTCTTCCAACGTCTGGGCTGCGATGGGCTGGATCTTCAGGGCCAGCGGTGGGCAATGTCTAGCTATCTGTACCGTTTCGTTGCAGAGCATCTTGGGGTAGACCGTGCGACATTTATGAACGACTTTGATATCCCTTTCCAGTTCGTCGCCGAGGACAATGCCCTCTGCCACAGATTCTTCCACCTTGGTGCTCTGGATGATGAGTTGGAAGACGAAATGACTAACGACGATCTCGTGTTTTGAGCTGTATTCGAATAGGAATTCACTGAAATGTTTCAACAGAACGATCATGTTCGAAGCGATAAGTTCGGGGTCGGCCACGTACTTGTTTGCGATGGCGAAACGGTAATCGTTCAGTTCGAGCACGGAATTGAGCGTTGTAAGCTGGATGACCTGGTCGAAGTGGACAGTCCGCGGAAATCCCTGCGAAAAGAAATGTGGGACATCCCACTTGAGGTGGTCACTCGTCTTCAAGCGGAGTCGATTCGGTCAGTAAACGACACCTGGGGAGTGCTGTCGAAGTCTCGAATTGCGCTGTTGCCTCACCAGCTCTGGGTGTGCCGTCGAGTCCTTGAATCTTGGCCAACTCGATGGTTAGTTGCCGACGATGTTGGATTGGGAAAGACGATTGAAGCGGGTCTGATTCTGTGGCCTCTTCTGTCACGCGAGAACGTGAATCGTCTGCTGATCATCTGCCCTGCATCGCTTGTCGACCAGTGGCAGGCACGACTCCGGGACATGTTTGACATTCGTGTTGCACTTTATGTTTCTGAAGCCGATACCTCGAAGTCTGATTTCTGGCATACCCATCCTCAGGTTGTCGCTTCTCTGCAAACGCTCAGAAAAGACAGTAACGAGCGCCACCAACGGATGCTGGAGTGCCCGCCGTGGGACTTGATTCTCGTCGATGAAGCTCACCACTTAAATGCGGACGAACAGGGGGGGCCGACTCTGGGATACCGTTTTCTGGAAAAGATCGTCGAAGCCAATCAAGTGAAGTCCATGGTGTTCTTCACCGGGACGCCGCATCGCGGAAAGAATTATGGATTTCTATCGCTTGTCAAGTTGCTCCGTCCCGACCTGTTTGACCCACGCAAACCTCTTCATGAGCAGCTCCCCATGCTCCGCCAGGTGATGATTCGTAATAATAAACAGAACGTTACCGACCTCAAGGGTAACCGCCTTTTTTTCCCACCAAAGGTGACTTCGGATACCTACTCATATTCGCATGAGGAAGACCGGTTTTATGACATGCTGACTGAGTTTATTGCTACCGGAAAGGCATACGCGTCAACCCTGAGTTCGAATGACCAACGAACGGCGATCCTAGTGCTAATCGCCATGCAGAAATTAGCATCAAGCTCTGTTGCGGCAATTCGGAGGGCGCTTCGAAATCGGCACAATCGAATTCAGTCCACTAGGGAGCAGTTGGCGAGGCTTCAGGCCCAGAGAGATTTGCTTTCGTCGTACGAAGAACTCGAAAGCAACAACGACCTCGACGAACTCAATCGCCTGGATGAACAGCTCGCAGAAACGGCGGCCAACCTCAGCCTCATGGAAGATGAAGAGCCAAGGCTCGCAGAGCTGATTGAAGCGGCGGATGCTGTGGGATCAGAAACGAAGATCGACAAGATCCTGTCTCTCTTGGAGGAAAGCTTTCCTGATCGCTCCGTGCTGTTCTTCACGGAGTATAAGGCGACCCAATCGTTATTGATGTCGGCGCTCATAAGAGAATATGGAGATGGTTGCGCCGCGTTCATCAACGGTGACTGTGTCGCGGAAGGAGTTATTCAAGCCGATGGCACGAGTAAGTCCATGAAAGAAGACCGCGAAAGTGTTGCGTCACGATTTAATGCAGGGAAGGTGCGGTTCTTGGTCTCAACAGAAGCCGCGGGCGAAGGGATCGATCTTCAGAATAAATGCTATACTTTAGTGCATATTGATTTGCCATGGAACCCCATGCGGCTTCATCAGCGTGTGGGGAGACTCAACCGTTATGGCCAGACCAAACAGGTCGAGGTGATGACACTGCGAAATCCAAGCACAGTGGAGTCGCGAATCTGGGAAAAGCTGAACGAAAAGATCGACAGCATTATGCAGTCGATGGAAAACGTCATGGACGAGCCAGAAGACCTACTTGAGCTGGTGCTAGGCATGTCTTCTCCGTCGATGTTCCGCGAAGTGTTTGCAGGGGCGAGCGATGTTCCTGCGGGTTCTCTGTCAAAGTGGTTCGATGAAAAGACGGCCAAATTTGGCGGGCAGGATGTCATCGATACGGTACGGAACTTGATCGGGCACTGTTCGCACTTCGATTTTCAGGCGATGTCAGAAAAGATCCCAAAGCTGGATCTACCAGCGCTTCGCCAGTTCTTCCTGGCAATGATCAAGCTGAACAATCGGAACTACGAGGAGTCGGATGAAGGCTTGAGTTTCAAGACGCCGGATTGCTGGCTGACATCCCCTGCGATCCGAACAACCTACAGGAACGTTGTTTTCGATCGCGCCGCAGGAAAGTCAATTCCAAGTGAGCGTATCTTGGGAGTCGGTCATGCGATTGTTGACCAGGCTGTACGCCAAGCTCGAGAAAGCACTGCCAGCGTGACTTCAATCGCCAAGAGTGTGTTGCCGAATCCCGTCTTCGTCTACCGTGTGGTCGACAAGGTAACATCGAAGTCATCCAACATTCGGGCGTTTGTTGCCGGAGTTGAATTCTTGGAGTCAGGTGTCGAGCTTCATCGGGACTGGGAGCTGTTGCTGAAATTGAACGAGCTACTCGTAAAACGAACGCTTCGCAGGGACGAAGCCATGTCGCGCCCACCCGGCACAGAGTCGCTGGATAATCAGGTTAAGCAAGGCATGGACCTCGTTGAGACTCACATGGCTGACTTCGAATTGCCGTTTGAAGTTCCGGAGGTGCATTTCCTCGGCGTTCTTTGGCCGGGAGGCGAAACCGTTAAAAAGTCCGAACCGACTCTGGAGATTGGAAACAATGAATGAGTATTATGAGTGCCACAATTTCGCTATTTGCACAGCTAGGCGATACGACAAAGCATCTGTAAGTTGATTTCTTTTAGTTTCGGGACGTGAATGAGTGTATGTTGCAGTCATCCCTAAGCCATGGCTTGCTCCATTCGTCGCGGAAGTTGAATGCCCCATCAATTCACTGCGAATTAATGGATCCACATTCCCATCTTGTAAAGATGTGGCAAAGAGATGCCGTAGTGATTTGGGGGCAGTAAAATGAGGTAGTTCAATTTGCTTTGTCAGTCTGATGAATTCAGTTCGTATCCGGTCGGTTTTCAATGCACCACTATCGCGCCAGATCGTTCGTGAGAGTTTCATCCACTGACTTCTATTGATGGCCTTGCCGGAGTCAGCCTCTTCTTGAACTACCCGCTGATGGAGTAATTCTTCGAGTTGCTTTTCAGTTTGGCCATTTAGCTCAGGCCGTGCGTAGGCTGATGAATAACGGCGTTGCAAAAAGACTGGCCCCGTGAGCCGATCACCAACTGTGAATTTCAGAACGTCTCTCAGTTCATCGATCAATGGGATCTCACGTTCATTACGTGTCTTTACTTGCCAGCCTAAATGAGGTTTGTTTCTGACGTAGAGCATTCCTGTTTTCAGATCGAGATCGTCTGGTAACAGCAAGTGCGTGAGCTCTCCTGGCCGGAGTCCCGTCAGCATAAGCGTGAGAAAGATAGGAAACTGCCAGTCGTCACAGGCTTCCAGAAACGCCTTTTCCTGATCGGGACTGAAGATGGAAACAGCTTTGGCATTTTCGATCGGGATGCGGTCCAGGTCGAGACAGGAGAACGGATTTTCGGCATAGGGAGACAGGTGCCGTCGTTTAATCGCGTAGCCGAACATGCTACGGCAGCATTGCAAAATATATTTGATGCCTTTGTCGAGCAGGGGACGCTTCTGTGAATTCTCATGCCCATTGGGAGCGACTTTGATCGTCCGCAGATAATGCACAAACCCCTCAGCATGTCTGGCCTGGAACTGAGAGGTTTTCGACGCGACCCCTTTCTCTCTGACGAAGTTGATTAGATGGGTTGTGGCTGCTCGATAGCGACGGATGGTTTGCAGGGAAGAACGCAGAACCTGCTCGTGGTGGTTGAGCCATCTGGTTTGCAGTTCATCAATCTGGACCGGTTCAAAATTGAAAACGGAATGCGTGTGTGACTCCAGTTGAGAATTGATCTGGGCTGCCATCTGACGCGCATGGTCTTTATCAGGACCAATCCGGGGGCGTAAACGTTTCCCGTTTTCCTGGTAGGTGAGATACCAGATTTTACCGCGCAGATCGCCGCGGACTTTGCCGATTCGGAACGATGTCTTCCGATTTTGCTTTGATGATTGCTTCATCATCAGAACCTTTCAGAGAACCCCCGTGCCACAAAACGCCACAAAATGTG
>TARA_R110002167_G_scaffold26142_3_pt1 | contig 14937 bp, 13 predicted proteins | sample TARA_R110002167 | Tara Oceans TARA_R110002167 (sample SAMEA4398238) | marine metagenome | biome: Polar Biome; feature: [MES] marine water layer (ENVO:01000295) within the mesopelagic zone...; material: water (ENVO:00002006), including particulate matter (ENVO:01000060) such as...... | reverse complement strand
GCGGTTCCGGCGGCGGTATTGGGAAAGCTCAGGGCGCAGGCTATGGCACCCGATTGAGCGTTGGGTTGGCTGAGGCCACGGCCGAGAGTGACTACCGACATTGGCGCAAACAGCGTCCAGAGGCTGAGTTGGTGCTGCAGGGCGAACCACAGCAGTAATAACGTGCCCAGTAACGACAGGCTGTTACCGAGCATGACCATACGATCGATGTTGAGTGTTTGCGCCAGCCGGGTCGACAGTAAGCTGCCCGTCATAAAGGCCAGTGATACAGCTAAAAACCAGCTGCCAAACTGGGCCGAGTTGCCACCCAGTTGATCCACGACGATGTAGGGCGAACTGCCCATAAACATGTAAAACACTGTAGCGATAAACGTGGTGGAGAGGGCGTAGCCGAGGTATTCCGAAGAGCTCAGTACCTGTCGATACTGAACTAACACTCGTCCTATGCGCAGACCATCACTTTTTTGCTGGCAGGTTTCTGGTAACCATTTTACGGCAGCCAGTGCTACGCCGGTGCCAATCACCAACGGCAGTAAGAAGGTGCTGCTCCAGCCAAACCAGAGGTTGAGAAAGCCACCCAGCGTGGGGGCGATGGACTGGGCGATGGCAATCGACATCACCATATACCCCATTTTTCCGGCTGCGCCCTGACGGCCGTGTACATCGACAATGATAGTGCGCGCCAGCGACATGGCGGTACTGCCGCCCAGTGCCTGTAACATCCGTCCGGCAATCAGCAGGGTGATATCGTTGGCGCTCGCGGCTAAGACACTGCCAGCCACATGTAATGCCAAGCCCCATAACAACACCGGTTTGCGGCCGAAGTAATCCGCCAGCGGCCCGGAGATCAGCTGGCCAATGGCCAGGGTCAGCAGGTAGGCGGTAAACGTCAGCTGAATGGTGTTGATGTCCACACCCAGATCCCGCGCTGCATCTGGCATGGCGGGCACGAACAGGTTCAGTGCCAGCGGGCTTGCCAGCGCCACGGTAGAGAGCAGCGGCATGGGGACGTGGGGTTTGTTCAAACGTGTTCCTCGTATGGTTTGGTGACCCAAAAGCCGTTCCCACGCTGAGTGTGGGAACGGCGGTGCAACCGACGCTTACGTGTTCGGGTTGCGCAGTACCATCAAGCGGATTTCGGTCATGTCTTCGATGGCATACCGCACGCCTTCACGGCCAATGCCGGAGTCTTTCACACCGCCGTAAGGCATGTGGTCGACTCGCCAGCTCGGGACATCACCAATGACGACACCGCCGACGTCCAGTTCGTCCCAGGCTTTCTGTGCTTTGTAGATGTCTTTGGTGAAAATGCCCGCTTGCAGGCCGAAGTCGGAGTTATTGACTTCTTTCAGCGCGTCATCGAAGTTGCTGAATTTGCTCAGGATGGCGACCGGGCCGAAGGCTTCTTGGGTGTTGACGTTCATCTCGGCTGTGACGTCACACAGCAGTGTGGCTTGCAACATGGCACCGTCGCGCTCGCCGCCACAGAGTACGGTGGCGCCGCCTTCTTTGGCTTCTTCTACCCAGGTGTGCAGTCGGATGGCTTCTTTCTCGGAAATCATCGGGCCGATAAAGGTGTTTTCATCGGCGGGGTCGCCGTGTACCAGTGCGCCAACGGCCTTGGCCAGACGGGCTTTGGTATCGTCGTACAGGCTGTCGTGCACCATGATGCGCTGCACCGAAATACAGCTCTGGCCAGACTGGTAATAAGCACCAAACACAATACGCGTCACGGCGTCGTCAAGGTCGGTGCCTTCGTCAACGATACAGGCGGCGTTGCCGCCCAGTTCCAGTACTACGGGTTTTTTGCCGGCTTTGGCTTTCAATGCCCAGCCAACTTCCGGCGAACCGGTGAAACTCAGTAGCTTGAGGCGCTCGTCGGTGGTGAACAGGTCAGCGCCATCGCGGTGACACGGCAGAATCGAGAACGCGCCTTTGGGCAGGTCGGTCTCGGCCAGAATTTCACCGATAATCAGTGCGCCAACAGGGGTCAGGGAGGCGGGTTTGAGTACAAACGGACAACCCGCTGCCAGTGCCGGGGCCACTTTGTGGGCCGCCAGGTTCAGCGGGAAGTTGAACGGCGAAATAAACGAACAGGGGCCAATCGGCACGCGTTTCCATTGACCGCTGTAGCCTTTGGCGCGCGGGGTTATGTCCATCGGGATTACTTCACCGTAAATACGGGTGGCTTCTTCGGCGGCGATCTTGAAGGTGTCGATCAAACGGGTCACTTCACCGCGAGCATCCTTGATTGGCTTGCCTGCTTCCAGGCACAGGGCCTGGGCGATTTCTTCAAAGCGTTGTTCAAAACGACGGACGCAGTGGTAAATGATTTCCTGGCGCTTGTAGGCTGGCATCTTGCGCATGGGTTCGGTGGCTTCAACCGCCGCCGCAATGGCTTTATCGATGGCGTCAACGTCAGCCATGGCGACGCGGGTGGCTACTTCGCCGGTGTATTTGTTTTTTACTTCCAGATCCTGGTTCGGAGCCATTGGCTCGTTGGCCAGGTAATAGGGGTAGGATGCCTGCAGCATGGTAAACCTTCTGTGTTGAGTTTATTGGTCTTTCAGGGCGGCCTGGCCCAGCGCTGAGATGGCCGCTTCTGCACATTGAATATCGTGTTCTACGGTTGCCCCCGATATGCCGACAACACCCACCACCCGAGTCCCGGATGGTAACTCGCCAATGGCACTCCTTGGGGGCCGACAATACAAATACAAACGGCCACGCCAAGCTCTCCGGCCTTGAGCCGGGCAGCCTGTAACATGGCCAGAGCGGAGTCGCGGCTCCGCTCGTCGAGCGAGTGGGTCACGCTCATAAAGCGTCGTGTTTATACATGGAACTGGACGTTGGTCTGACCGGTGCCGGAGCTTTCGAAATAGGGGGGCAGTACTTCGGCCTTGCCCTGGTACTTGTCCCAACCCAGGGCACCAAACAGCATGGCAGTGTCGTGCATACCGCCTTCGCCAGAACAGAATTTGGCGTATTCCGGCAGCATCTTCAGGAACGTGGCGTACTTGCCTTGCTCCCACAGTTGCAGTACCCGCAGGTCAACCTGCTTGTGAAACTCGCGGGAGATGGTGAAGGTGCCGTTGTTGGCTTCGTACCGTTCGTTTTCCCAGATCTGGTGCGACAGCGAACCAGAGGCAACCACCATGACCTTGCCGTCGTACTCCTTGATTGCTGCGGCGATGGCTTCGCCCAGTACGCGGGAGTCGTTGAGATTATGAACGGTGCACCAGGCTGCTACCGACACCACCTTGAATTGCGAATCCGGATCCATAAATTTCAGTGGCACCAGCGTGCCGTATTCCAGATCCAGCGTTGGCACCTGGTGCGACAGGGTATGCACCCCTTTTTCCGTCGCCTTGGCGGCAATTGCATCCCCCAGTGCCGGTGCACCAGGATGGCTGTATTCAAGGTTCTGGATAAAGTGCGGAAACTCGTGGCTGGTGTACACGCCTTCAAAATGTTTGTTGCTGTTAATGTGGAACCCGGCGTTGACCAGCCAGTGGGTGTCCAGAATCACCACGGTATCGACACCGGCAGCACGGGCACGACGCCCCAGCTCACGGTGGCCATCAATGGCGGGCTGGCGGCAGCCTTCCAGTTTGCCAGGCTGCTCCGACAGCAGCATGGTAGGTACATGAGTCACTTTTGCAGCAAGGGTCATTTCGCCCATGGTCGTCACCTTTTTATCGTTGTTAGACAGAATTGGCTTGTCCCGACGGCAGACCGGCTTTTGGTCGGGAGCATGGAGGGTATGGTTATCCATGCGGCTAAGTGATCACTAAATATTAACATGTTAAGTAAAAATATAATTAACATGTTATCTAATGTCAATGGAGCATCCTGGCTGGAGTGAACGAGCCTTGAGGTAAATCAGTCCAGGGCTTGAGGCAGGTCAGCTTTTGCTGGCTGAGGCGTTGTTAGCCGCGAAGAGTGTTTGCGTGTCAAGGCCCCGAGCTGTCGGGGAGGGACGACAACGGCATGCCGGGAGAGATTCAAGGTTCAAGTTTGATGATTTCATCCAGCAGCTCTTTCAGCAAATCCATCTTTTGTGGTGACAGCTGGCTGGTCATTTCAGCATAGAGTCCTTCCATTCGTGGGCTGGCGTTGGCAAACATGGTTTTGGCTTTTTCGGTCAGGCTGATCAGGATCCGGCGCTGGTCTTCGGTGGACTTGCGGCGGCGGAGATAATCTTGTGCTTCGAGTCGGTTGATGATGCCAGTGAGACTGGGGCTGAGAATGCAGCACAGTTCAGCCAGCTGCTTGGACTCCAGCTCCTCGTATTCGTTGAGGGCTCGAATCACTCGCCATTGCTGTTCTGTGAGGCCGATTTCTTGCAGGATAGGCCTGAAAAAAGCCATGGTGGACTCGCGTGACTTGAGCAATTTGAGTGGAATGGAGTCGTCGAACTTGCGCATTAAAAGGGCTTCCGTTGTGCTTGTCTGAATCGTCTGGGCGGGCGGTGTCTGCCCGTATTTATTGTATACCGGCTGCTTCCATCACCAGCAATATCAGGCTGGTGAGTAGCAGCATCAGCAGGGTGTAGGGCAGGTTGTGACGCAGGATCTCGCGATTACCAACCTGGTACTGGCCCTGCACGATAAAGTTCAGGCCGCTGAATACACTACCCGACATCGACAGGGATACCCCCATGATATAAGCAATGGCCATCAGTGTCGGGGTAGCGGTGACGTTGTGCATCAGACCGGCAAAGATGGCGAACAGGGCAAACTGGTGGACACCGAGGCTGGCAATAATAACGATGGCCAGCATAGTGATAATAGCCACTATGGCGCTGGTTTGTTCAAACGGAAAGCTGATCAGCCCGGAGCTGATGCAGGCTTTGACTCCGGCTGCGAGAAAACCGGCAGCAAGAAACAAAGACACTTCCGGACGACCGTTAGGCAGCTGGGTGGTGATGTGTTTTTTCAGCGTATCGAGGCCACCGGCAAGGCCATTTCGCCACCCCATCAGTGTGGTGGGAATCAGCACGGCGACAGCAGAGACAATGGCGACCATGGGGGTGTTCGGGAACAGCCGGTGGCTGATTAACAGGGTGCCGATCAGAATACCGGGAAGAAACAGGCTGGCTGGCCGAATCGGATAACCCTGATACGTTGCCAGTTCGTCACCGTAGCGCAGTTTCGCTTCGATCAGGGTGACGACCATACCCAAAACGACCAGGGTTAAGGCCCATGGGTAGACCTGCGGCATTTGTACGCCGGGTACTTGTTCCAGAATCAGCGGGATCATGCTGAGAAATGGCGACCAGAAAATCGCCAGCGAAAACCCCCGTGACAATAAGATGTAAGACAGCGGGCTGATTCGGCCATCCCGCTGGATCTGGTCACCAATCAGCACCAGCGACGAGAAGTTCGCAACGGACGAAAACAGGTGCATACCACCCAGCGTCAGACCAAAGCTGCGTATGCCGCTGCTTTTACCGCCGGGATAGAGGCGAGTGGCGAGGCGAATAAAATTCACGGCGGCCAGCAGCATGACTAATTTCAGATGCTCTCGCATCATGTGCAGCAGATCAAAACCCCCGCCACGACTCCAGGCCCAGAGCGCAAATCCGAATCCGGCGGCGATCAGAATCAGAATGGGGAGCCGCTGTTTGCGATTGAGCCGTGGCAATTCAATCACCAGAAATGCCCACGCCAGCAGGGTGGCCAGGTTGGTGGCTTCGATCAGGTTCAGGGTATCGGCCAGAGTTAGCGCCCAGGTCAGCAGTAGCAACACACCGGAAACAGCAACCGGCGGCCAAAAGGGTGGCAGGGAGAGGTTCAAGAGAGTCTCTTAAGATGTTAAATAAATAATGGCTATCCTACACTGGCAAGCAGGAATGATGAAGTTAGTGCATGAAAATGAAGGCGTTGATCGATATCGGGCGGTCAATAATGGCATTTATGCAAGGTCACGTTCCTGTTCGCGAAATCCTTTTGGGGTGATTCCGGCCTGTTTGCGGAAAAAACGTGAGAAATAGGATGGATCGGTAAAGCCCAGCTGATAGCCAATATCGTTGATGGTATGGCTGGAATAGCGCAGCAGGCGTTTGCTTTCTTGCAGCATGCGGTCGTGGATCAAGCGTTTGGGTGGGCAGTTGGCGACGCGTTGGCAAATATGATTCAAATGGCTTTCAGAGACGCCGATGGCATCGCAGTATTTGATCAGCGGCCAGCGTTGGCGAAACTCCCGTTCAATCAGCTCGGAAAAGCGGCGGAACTGGCGTAGCTCTTCGCTGTTGACTATTTGCGACGGGGAGGCGGCAGGGGCGAGCCGCAGCAGTTGTAATAGCAACAGCCTGACCAAGGTTTCGAGCGCAAAACGTTTATCGCTATTGTGTTGATTCCATTCATCTTGCACTGACTCCAGTGTGAGCGCCAGGCGTTGCCACTGACGCTGACCGTCTGCGTCAAGCTGGCGTTGTTCAATGCCGATGGGAACCACGCGTTCCGCTTCCAGATGTGTGTGCTGGCTATCGTGTAACAGCTGCCACAGCAGGGACTCGTGCAGCGTCAGCACGTAACCGGTAACGCCAGGTTCGGTCATAAAGGAGTGGGGTACCGACGGCGGGGTTAAAAAACAGCAGGCTCCCTGGCAGTGGTAGACCTGGTCGTCGATGTAAAAATGGCTTTCACCCCCCTCAATAAAATGAATTTGCAAATAACGGGCATGCAGGTGCACCGGCATATCACGGCCAAAAAAATCTGCCATGCGGCCCAGTACATCGAAATGAAGACTGGCATTTTCGTAATGGCGGTCGTAGTCCTGACCGATAACGATATTGGGAATCCATTCGTTCAGGTGATTAACGGGCATAGTTGCTTCTGGTTGATTTTTTTATTGTGTCCTCTTGTTCCCACGTTCTACGTGGGAACATCCGGCTCTGAGGCCGGAGGTCTGACGCGGCGGTTAATACACCGAGCCTTTTTCCTGCTTGATGGCGTTAACACTGCTTTTGAATTCAGCCGCCAGGTCGGTGGTGGCTTTCATTAACAAACCGGTGTCGGTGCCGACTCCGACAAACAAGGCTCCCTGTTCAATGTAGCGCTTGGCGAGGGTTTTGTCGGCAATAAGAATACCGGGTGCTTTGCCTGCGGCAACGATTTTGGCCAGCGATGCTTCAATCACCGCCTGTACATCCGGGTGAGCCGGGTTGCCGATGTGGCCCATGGAGGCACTCAGATCAGACGGGCCAATAAACACGCCATCAACCCCTTCGACAGCCAGAATATCATCCAGCGCTGCCACACCTTGCGGGGTTTCAATCTGGATCAGCACGCACATCTGGTCGTTGGCGGTTTTCAGGTAGTCGGCAGTACGGTTGAACTCGGAGGCGCGAGCGAGGGCACTGCCGACTCCGCGAATACCGGCAGGCGGGTAGCGCGTTGCGGCGACCACCTCGGCTGCTTGTGCACCGGATTCCACCATGGGGGCCAGTACGGTTTGGGCACCGAGGTCAAGGATCTGTTTGATGCGCACGGCATCCGGCCAGGCCGGTCGTACGATGGGGGTTACCGGAAAGGCCGACATGCCTTGCAGTTGACCCAAAATGGTTTGCAGGTCGTTGGGGGCGTGTTCGGCGTCTATTAACAACCAGTCGAAACCGGCCCCGGCGCAGAGTTGGGCGGTATAGGCGTTGGCGAGCCCGAGCCACAAGCCAATCTGGGCTTGGTTACCGGACTGAATTGCCTGTTTGAATGTATTAATGGGAGCGGACATCTTGTCTCCTGAGTCTAACGCATGTCGAATGTGGGGCGGTTATTTGAAGAAACAAGTAATCGAACCCAGTTCGCCGTAATCCACTTGAAACGTATCGCCCTGGCGCGCCGCCACTGGACGGGTGAATGAACCTCCCAGAATGATCTGGCCGGGTTCCAGTGTGATGCCGTACGGATGCAAGCGGTTGGCCAGCCAGGCGACGCCGTTGGCCGGGTGGTTCAAAACGCCAGCGGCGACACCGGTTTCTTCAATCACGCCATTGCGGTACATGATGGCACCGATTCGGCGCAGATCCACATCCATCGGTTTGATCGGTCGACCACCGAGGATGATCCCGGCATTGGCGGCGTTGTCGGAAATGGTGTCGAATACTTTACGCGGACGGCCGGAGTCGGGGTCAATGGACTGCGAGCGGGCATCGATCAGTTCCAGTGCTGGAATCACGTAGTCTGTGGCGTTGTAAACGTCGAAGATGGTGCAGTTCGGGCCGCTCAGCGGGGCCTTCAGGATGAAGGCCAGTTCGACTTCGATGCGAGGCACAATGAAGCGATCGGTGGGGATCTCTGCGGCGTCCTGAAACAGCATGTCGTCGAGCAGAGTACCGTAATCCGGTTCGTCAATTTGCGAGGACATTTGCATAGCCCGCGAGGTCAGGCCAATTTTATGGCCAATGATTTTGCGACCTTCGGCCAGCTTCAGCTTCAGCCATTCGCTTTGTACTTTGTAGGCATCCGGGATGGTGATGTCCGGGTGTTGAAGCGACAGCTGGCGGATTTGCTGGCGCTCTTTTTCGGCCTGGTGCAATTGGGCTGCGCAGTCTTTGATGATGTCGTCTGAGAGCATATTTTTCTTATCGAAGCGGCTTAGGGCTGCTTCTTACTCCTGTTAAAGGCGGTGTGCCGTGTGATTCAGGGGCAAGCCCCCTCTGCAATGGGAGGGGGCCGTGTTCTTCGGGGCAGCCCCTTCTATGATGGGGCGTGTCCGAACCGGTCGGCGGTCGCTTGCGGCCGATGTTTTTGGCAATCGGTTTACAGTGATTCCAGGTACTGACTTTCGCTGATGATGTGATTCACCAGACGGCCAACGCCTTCGACCTCGGTCACAATTTCGTCGCCGGGTTGCACGTCAGCCAGACCTTCGGGAGTGCCGGTGAAGATCATGTCGCCTTCTTCCAGTGTCATGATGGCGCTCAGGTATTCCACCAGGAACGGGATATTGAATACCATGTCCTTGGTTGAACCTTCCTGCTTCAGCTCACCGTTAATATAGGTGCGCAGGGCCAGATTGTGCGGGTCGGCAACTTCAGCGGCATCAATGATGTAAGGGCCAAGCGGCGTGCAAGTATCGCGGCTCTTAACGCGCAGGTTCGGGCGGTAGTAGTTTTCCAGATAGTCACGGATGGCGTAATCGTTGCCGACGGTATAACCACCGATGTAGTCCATGGCGTCTGCGCGGGAAACGTTTTTGGCGGTTTTGCCAATCACCGCAACCAGCTCACACTCGTAGTGCATGTAGTCAACGTTGTCTGGACGATAGGTGTTTTTACGGTGGCCCAGCAGCGCGTTGGGACCTTTCAGGAACACCAGAGGCTCTTCTGGTGCCTTGAACGCCAGCTCGGCCGCGTGGTCTGCGTAGTTCAGACCCAGAACAAACATCTTGCCGTCGCAAGGTGGCAGCCAGTTGGCATCGGCTTCAGTGATAACCGTGCCATCCGCCAGCAGAGCGTCATTATTGTCATTAACGGTAACTGCCGTGACCTGGCCGTTGAACAGAATGCGTGCGCGTTTCATATCGTTGCTCCCTTAAACCCGTTCCGCTTGGCTGTTTGATTTACTGACGCTTTCAATAACAACTGAGTTTTCCAGGCGGCCAATGGTGTCGATGTCAATCGCGACGGTATCACCGGCTTTTAATGCCAGCTGCTCCGTGCGTTCGGGGGTTCCGGCAATGATCAGGTCACCGGCTTCCAGCGTCATGAAGCTGCTCAGGTAGCTCACCAGTTCAGCAACACCGGCCCGCAACTGGTCGGTGCTGGTGGTATGCGTCAGCTCACCGTTGATATAGGTGTGAATCGCCAGTGCGGCGGGGGTGGCAACGTCAGCAGCATCCACAACCCATGGGCCAATCGGGCAGAAGCCATCACGGCACTTGGCTTTGACGGCCGGGCGGTAGAACGAGGTTTCGGCCAGCGACACTTCGTTAACCACGGTGTAGCCACCGACAAATTCCAGCGCGTTTGTTTCGCTCACGCGAGTGGCTTGCTTGCCAATCACAATGCCAAGGGACGGGCCTGCATACAGGGGTGCACCATCAGCTGGAGCCGGGATGGCAGCGCCGTAGCCAATGTGGGTGTTGGCGGTTTTAATGTGCAGAACCGGGCGTGTTGGCGGATTCACATGAGGCTTTTCATGGAACGATGGCTCCAGCTTGGCGTACAGCGCCTTGTCGTTCAGTGCGATGCCGAACACGGTGCCGGTGGTGGCTGCCAGCCACTCGGTGGAAGTCATGTCTTGATCGCTGTTGACAGCGCTGACCAGGTCGGTTGCAACGCCATCCTTCAGGATGCGGCTGTGCCTCATGGTGGGTTCTCCAGATAAATTGAAAGATAGCGGCGAGGCCGAATCATGCCTGGCTGCTTGATCGCTAAGCCCAAAAGCCAGCCGATCATTATTTTTGTTTACATGTTAACTAGTTTTGCGAGCAGGTCGCTAAATGTCAATAAGTTAATATGTTAATTAGTATGCTGTGTATGGAAAATGGGATGATTGGGAGTGTGCCGGTATAAAAGGGGGAAGAGGTGAATGGCAAAAAACGATGTGTATTTTGAGCCTGGCACTCGACATCAACACCACCAGCAACAACACCAACAACACCAACAGGAACACCAGCAAAATCATGCACCGACTTGTGCCTGAAACACATTTGGATGGCATCTGTCTGTTGACAATGGTTAACATGTTAAATAGATTGGTTAATATATTAATTGGTTTGCGGCTCACCTTGGGTTGGCTGACCGGTAGAACACCAGAGTCGTCAGCGGCTCGTTGCAAACAAGAAAAGGCAGACACAGATGATCAAGAACCTGATTAACGGCAAGTGGGTTGAGAGCAAGGAAACGTTTGAAACTGTGAATCCGGCCACGGGTGAAGTGCTGGCAGAAGTGGCTCATGCCACGCCGGAGCAAGTGGCAGCGGCGTGCCAGGCGGCAAAAAATGCCTTTCCGGCCTGGGCCAATATGGCGGTGGCGAAGCGTTCAAAAATCATCGAGAAGCTGGGTGACCTGATTGCCGACAACGTTGATGAACTGTCGGCGATGGAAACTGCCGACACTGGTTTGCCACTGTATCAGACGCGTAATGCCTTGATTCCACGGGCTTCCAGTAATTTCTATTTTTTTGCTGAAAAAGCCAAACAAATGAATGGTCATACTTACCCGATGGATGACCAGATGCTGAATTACACCCTGTACCAGCCAACCGGTGTGTGTGCGTTGATTTCGCCATGGAACGTGCCGTTTATGACTGGCACCTGGAAGACTGCTCCGGCTCTGGCGTTGGGCAACACCGCCGTGATGAAACAGTCCGAGCTGTCGCCACTGACCACGGATTTCCTTGCACGGCTGTCGCTGGAAGCGGGTATTCCGGCGGGTGTGTTTAATGTGGTGCATGGTTTTGGCAGCACCACGGGCAACGCGTTGATTACGGATCCTAACGTCAATGCGATTTCGTTCACGGGTGGTACATCGACCGGCAAGCACATTATTGCCAACGCTGGCCTGAAGAAGTTTTCGATGGAGCTGGGTGGCAAATCGCCGGTGATGGTGTTTGACGATTGCGACTATGAGCGGGCGTTAGATGCGGCGGTGTTTGGCATCTTCTCGATCAACGGTGAGCGCTGCACCGCCGGTTCGCGCATCTTTGTACAAGAAGGCATTTACGACCGTTTCTGTGACGATTTTGCTGCCCGTGCCAGCAAGATCAAAGTGGGCGACCCGATGGATATGGACACCAAAGTCGGTTCACTGATCAGCCAGGGGCATTGGGACAAGGTCACCGGCTATATCAAGATCGGTATCGAAGAAGGTGCCACGCTGATTGCCGGTGGCCCTGAAAAGCCGGTGAATGAGTTGCCGGATCAGCTGAAAGGCGGTCATTTCGTGCGCCCGACCGTGTTCCGCGATGTTACGAACAACATGCGTATTGCCCGTGAAGAAATCTTTGGCCCAGTGGCGGTATTGATTCCGTTCAGGGACGAAGCCGATGTTGTGGCGATGGCCAACGACAACGATTACGGCCTGGCCTCGTATCTGTGGACTCAGGATGTGGGCAAGGTGCATCGCATTGCCCGTTCAGTGGAAGCCGGGATGATGTTTGTGAACAGCCAGAACGTCCGCGACCTGCGTACGCCATTTGGTGGAGTGAAAGGTTCCGGTACCGGTCGTGAAGGTGGTGACTACAGCTTCGAAGTATTCTGTGAGCCCAAAAATGTGTGTATCAGCATGGGTTCTCATCACATTCCGAAGTGGGGCGTGTAAACCATGCCGCATTTCGTCGTCGACTATTCCGACAACTTGCACGAGTTGCTGGATTTTCAGCCGCTGTTCAAGGCGTTGCATGAATACGTGGTATCGACCGGTGCGTTCCCGATAGGTGGTGTGCGCAGTCGTGCCATTCGTTGTTACGACTATCGGGTGGCCGATGGTCGTGAGGATTTCGGCTACCTGAACCTGAGTCTGAAGATCGGCCATGGCCGTGATATGGAACTCAAACAGGCGGTTGCCAAACGGGTGTTCGAAATATTATGCGATTGGATGAAACCGGTGACCGACGCGCATTATGTTCAGATATCGTTCGAAATGACGGAACTGGATCCAGTGCTCAAGTTTAATAAAAATAACATCCATCCACTGTTTGTCTGAGCGCTTTGCCGGGCAGATGAGTGGGTGGTTTTCCCGTGTTATTTGCAGCGTCGAGCCGCAGCAAATATCCAACCTGCCGTCTAAAACGGGCGGTAGATGACAATAAAAATACCCCTGCAACGAGATAGTAAGGCGTGCGCTTGACGCTTTACGTGTTTGGGGAGTGAACATCTCAAGAGGCCGAAAAATGATAACAATGAAACATCGTCTGAAATCTGCCATGTCGGTACTGATTCTTGCTGCTGGTGCAGCAATGACCGCACCGGCATATTCCGAAACCATTTTACGTGTGGGCACCTGGTTGCCGCCGACCAACGCCCAGAACGCGGTGGTGTGGCCAACCTGGGCCAAGTGGGTGGAAGAAGCCACGGAAGGCCGCGTCAAGGTCAAGATCGAGAACAGCTCGGGTCATCCAAAAACGCTGTTTCAACTGGTTGAAGACGGTGTTTACGATGCCAGTTTCAGCTATCACGGTTATGTTCCTGGTCGGTTCAAACTGCCCCAGATTGTCGAGCAACCAGGTCTGGGTGTGGGTGCCGAAGCAGCGTCGGTGGCCTTGTGGCGGGTATATGAAAAATATCTGAAGGATGCGAATGAGTTCGATGGTCTGGAAGTGATAGGCATGTTCACCCACGGCCCTGGCCATATTCATACCAAGAAGCCGATCGATTCTTTTTCTGATCTGGAAGGCATGAAGATCCGTGTTGGTGGTGGTGTCCAGAGCGTGCTGGCGGAGCGTATGCATGTCACGGCGGTAGGTGCTCCGGCCCCCAAAGTTTATGAGATGCTGCAGCAGGGTGTGATCGACGGGGTGTTCCTGCCGATGATGGAGCAAAAGGTGCTGCGTCTGAACGAAGTCACCAACTATGTCACTGTGTTGCCAGAAGGCATGTACATGGGCAGCTTCTCGATTTTTGTTAACCCTGACTTTATGGAAGACCTGGAGCCTCGTGACCGCAAAGCGATTCTGGCGGTATCGGGTGAAAAACTGTCGGCCATGGCCGGTCGTGCCTGGGATGCCGGTGATGCCGAAGGGTATCAGGCTGCCAAAGCGGCAGGGGTGAAAATTGTCCATGTTTCTGCCAAGGATCTGATGTCACGCCAGTTTGAAAAGCTGATACAGGGTATGGATCAGGAGTGGATTGAGTCGGTGAAGGATCGTGATGTGAATGCTGCGGAAGCGTTGCGTGAACTGCGCAAAATCGCCCGCAGCTATCAGCCTGCACAGTGAGGTAACAGTATGTCTTTCGCTGATTTTATGGCGGAGCACTACGAAGAAAAGGGACCAGCCGCCTGGCTGGCCCTGGCTCTTGAAGCCTTTGCGGCTGTGGTGCTGTTCGCCCTGATGTGCCTGACCTGTGCTGATGTAATTGGTCGCTATTTTTTTAATAACGCGGTTGATGGTGCGGTTGAGTTGACGGAGCTGGGTATTGCGCTGTTGGTGTTCGCCGAGATGCCTATTATCACCTGGCGCGGTGGTCATGTGGTGGTGGATATTCTGGATCGTTATCTGGGTAGCAAGCTGATTTGTGCCTTGGGTATGTTGTCGGCGCTGGCGATGTCCGGTGCGCTGTATTTCCTCGCGGGGCGGATGATGGATCTGGCTGAGCGCTCGATTCGACGCGAAGTTGTGACCGAGTATCTGGGAATGCCCGTGGGTTACATTGTCCAGTATATCGCGGTAATGAGTTATATCACCGCCGCGCTGATGCTGACCTACGGTATGTATCGGATCTTTACTGAATCCAGAGAGCCTTCCTGATTACTCTGGATGATCACTCTGACCACCCATTTCTCCGCTTTTTCTGGATTGTTTTATGACTGAAGCTCTTATCGGCTTTGCCATCCTGTTGGCATTGATCATTCTTATTCGAGTGCCTATTGCGTTTGCCATGGGCCTGACAGGTTTCTTCGGTTTTGCCGTATTGCAAGGCCTGGGGTTTGATAGTTTTATGGATTTTCGCTGGACCGGGCCTTTGTCGATGGCGTCGAACCGGGTGATTGATACCGCTCAGGAATATGGCCTGTCGGTCATTCCGCTGTTTATTTTAATGGGCAATCTGGTGACCAAATCCGGGTTGTCGCAAGAGTTGTATCAGGCTTCCAATGCCTTTCTCGGGCACCGTCGTGGTGGTCTATCCATGGCAACGGTGGTGGCCTGTGGCGGCTTTTCCGCGATTTGTGGTTCATCACTGGCGACCTCTGCCACCATGGCCAAAGTGGCGATGCCGCCGATGCGTAAATTCGGCTATGCCGATTCACTGGCAACGGCATCGATTGCTGCC
>TARA_R110002167_G_scaffold364501_2_pt1 | contig 14951 bp, 9 predicted proteins | sample TARA_R110002167 | Tara Oceans TARA_R110002167 (sample SAMEA4398238) | marine metagenome | biome: Polar Biome; feature: [MES] marine water layer (ENVO:01000295) within the mesopelagic zone...; material: water (ENVO:00002006), including particulate matter (ENVO:01000060) such as...... | reverse complement strand
GTAAGTAACTGATTTGCCGTTCTTTAATGTGGTAGCGGGGGCAGGATGGTTATGAGGGTGATTATATAAAGACATATAAAATGTCCTTAAATTGCTTTTGGTGGCTTAAATCAATATGATAAGTGCTGTTTTACTATGTTTGACGGCGAACATAAGGCCACTTTATGTCACAAGAGGCAGAGGAAGAATGTCACAGAACTCCGGCTGAGGAGCTGACCTTAAGGCTAGGGGAGCGCTTTGCTAAGCTCTGCGAGTGGGCGTGTGAAAATGACCTGCACGAAGAACTAGAGATAATATATCTCCTTCTCGGCTTGACGCCAAACATTGTTGGCGTCGCAAATCTCGTTGAAGAATTCGACCACCCTGAGTCTCACGAAATACTCAAAGACTGGGCGGGAAATCCCCACAGTGATCGCATCAAGCTTTTTGTCTCAGCCTTCCAAGGCTCTATTGTGATCAAGAACAACTATGCCGCCATTTCTCCCGCTGGCACTATAGAGAAGGTTAGAAGCCAATATCCTGATTTTGAAAAGCGTACTTTCTTCTTGCCTCTTTATACTTTTCCGCTTACTTCGAGCAAAGATCCAGAAATTTTTAAGGAAAGGCGCCGTCTCCGGATGTGGCTGGCTGTTCAGGCCGTATCACGAATTGTGGCGTCCAATAATATAGCTGATCGAGCAATCAGTCGGGTAGCTCGGTTCATAGCGTTGGGCCATGATAGCCAGCGATGGCGTTTTGTTGATCAGCTGTTAGCTACTGCTAAGAGATTTCGAGCTGGTATTCCGGAAAGCTTCGATCGATTTACTCAGTCCCTAAGATTGGCAGCTGACCAAATAGGGCCTGATTATCACGGCGATAAAGCGTTAAGCCCTGTTCTTAATGCCATTACGGCAATCGCAGTAGGAGAAAGTGACCCTTATCCTGGCGATAGCGAGCATCGCGGCATTGTTTACAGCTTCACTAACGCAGCCACCGTTAAGCCTATACCTGTCGTGTCGGAACATGGCGATTGCGAACTCTTAATTGTGAGTGACAGTGAAGAGGAGCAGCTTGAGTTTACCTGGGTGGTCCAAACAGATCCGACAGATAGCCCCGAGCAACAACAGCTCAGTTCGAATAGCTTTTTCCTCCAGAGTGTCGAAACATCCCACTACCTCCTTTGGAGTTATGACGGGGTATTGCCTACAGAGGTCCCCGCACTGGAAAGCTGGATAAGCGATGCACTCCAGTCTGAAGAGAAGAGCACAGCTTTGGGCGCCTCCCTTGTTTGGTTGTCATGCCGACTAGGAAGATCGCTCCACTTCGTGCGGTTATTTGCGGTATCGGATGATCTGCAGGAGGAGTGGGCGCTATCCCCAGGCTTTCAATTCCTCCATCGTCGCTCACCGCAGCGTCAAAACGCTTGGCAGCCCGATGAGTCAACCCAATCTCTTATACAACCGTACTCAAGTGAAATTCGTCTCCGCTTACCAGAAATCGTTACGCAGGCGCTGTTAAAGGCGACGAGTAACCTTGCTGGCGACGTGCTCCAGCTAGCTCATCTATGGCAAAACCTTAGCGACGAGTCGCTGGAGGTTTGGTTTAACAAAATATGCCGTCAGTACTTCCCGCGCATTACCTCGCTAAAGCTGGCTCATATCGCCGGACTGAACGCTTTCCAGAAAACCGGGGATCACAACTTTAGCCGAATGGTGGCTTCTCACCCCAATAGCGGTTTACCCGGTGCTTGTGGCTACGCCACTTGGGACATCAAGATGCTGGAAAAAGGCCTGGCTCTACCTGCTTTAGTAAACACGGAGCTTGCTAACAACCCTAATGTTATGGGGAGTCTGCTTGCCCCGCTAGCGTCAGTAATCGAGCAGGAAATCCGTCATGCAACCGAGCTCCTTGAAGCATCTCGCGCAGCGGGTGACTGGCTCAGCTTTCATAACCAATTTTCACAGTATTGCGTTGTCGCCCTTTATGCCGCTACAGGTTGTCGCTATCTTCGCGATCCTTTTGAGTCACTGGCGCATTTCAACTGGGATTATGACGTCGTTTACATCAATGATAAAACAGATGAGGGGCTACACAGCGGTCGGCTTGTTCCACTGCCTAGTTCAATCTCTAAGCTTATTCACGCTTACCTGAATTACCTAGATAATTTGGCGACTGCCATTCAACCCCTTCGGCCTGAACTGAGTGAAAACTTGAGGTTGCTGGTAGAAGGCGGGTCGCCTGCGATGCCTCTTTTTTTCCAGTTAGATAATGCGCTCAAATGGCACCCGATGGGGGATAGCGATCTTCCGGGTCTGCCTTTGCTCACTTGGGCGCTACCATCCAATGTGTTTCGTCATCGCTTTGCACAGCTATTGGCTCAGGCTGGCGTTTCAATAGAAGTTGTCGATGGTTGGATGGGGCACTCAGAGCGCGGCGTCTCAAGCTATAGTGATTACTCACCTCGGTGTTGGATTTCAGATGCCTCGTCGTATCGCCAGGAGTTGAATACGATATTTGATGCGCTTCCCTTTGAGGTAGACGCCCTCCATAAGCTGCAGCCTACGTTTAGCCAATTGCCTGAATTGAGATCATCGTATGTGGAGCCCCCAAAATTTGGCCAAGCGTTGCGTAAATGGAATAGGAGCCAAAGTACCAAGCAGGCGATTCGCATTGCAAAGGCTGATATCGCCCTTGCGACTCAAGTCACGCCAATAGACGCCATGTCCGCGGAAGAGATGGACAAGCTTGTGCATGGAATGCTGTTCCGCGACGGGACCATACCGCACGTCTATGCGGGGCTTAGGCTGCAAGTCTTGATAAAAGAGGCCAATCGTATTGGCGGCAGCGCCCGTCATGCGATTAGTCGGCGCATAGCAACCGTACGCCCGGAGCGCTCGCTTATATCCGAACAGCTCCCGAGCCAGCTAGCCAAGCTTAAGCCGCTTAAGCTCTGGGCCGAACAGATTAGCTCGACAATCAATAAAGCCAGGCTTTCAAAACGAAAGGCATTAATCATAGGAGCGACGCTACTCTGTATAGAAAAGCGCATCAGCTACCTGCATATGCTTCGCGATATTGCCTGCGGTAAGTTTTATCATATTATCCAGCATGGACGCGTCTATTATCTGGAATACAGTGAGACACTGATTCCTGGGGATTTCAAAGCGCCGATACAGCGTCATGAAATCAGTCACAAAGTGGCCAGTCTTCTCTGTTATGGCCAGGGCATCAAAACTAGGATTAACCTAGAGTCTGATTCCTGTCCTTCGGAGCTGGAAGGATTGATTGCTCTGTTAGAGCTAGGTCAGTGTAGTCAGCAAGGTCTTAACCTTGCGGCACTTTTTAGTGGTTTAGCACAGCTTGTTGAACAGACAAATCTGGTGCTATTTCCCGGCATGGTGGCGGGTGCACTGAGTGACCGCCAGCCTCCGACAAGTTTACCTCTTCAAGATTTTTTACGAATTCGTGATTCGGTTTACCTGGAGCTACCAATAGAAGAGCTCCAGGCTGCCCCGAATATCGACTTTCGAAGTCTTCGGCTTAATCAAGGGCGTCAGATGGAAAATGACAAGGTCCTTTTGCAAAGCCAGGCCAAGTCATTATGTGGAGGTATCCAGCATCTTTTAAACAGCTATTCCGAATCTAGCCATGTTAAAACCGCCAAAACGATAGAAAAACTGTGCAATTCCTACGAAGGCAAGACCAGTACAGCCATCTTGATGCTGGGTCACTGGCTCGCTCACATAATAAAGCGTGGCTATGGTCGCAAGGCGGGATCTAAACCGTACACGCTTAATACACTTGAGACTTATTTTAGTCGTCTCAATAAGGCGTTTGTGGAGCTCGCCTATGAGCTGGATTTAATGGCGGCAGATGAAGCGGAGATCACCCGGCTATACAACAATATCCTCAATTTCCATCGTAGAAGAGGCAGTGACCCAGTTTATGTGGGTGAGCGCCTGCGAGAGTTCAGTCGTTGGGCGGGGGAGTGCGGTGTTGATGATCCTGATTGGGACGAAATCGATCTGGAAAGCTCTGGACGACACGTCCGGTCAGGTGCGTTATCGGAGCATGATTACCAGAGTTGTCTCCTTCATCTAGAAAATGGATTATGGGGTAGCCAAGGAGACAATTTGTTTATGGGCTTCGTGCTGTTCCTAACCTACCGGTTTGGCCTCAGGAGAATGGAGGCCGTGGGGTTGCGTCGGAAAGACTTATGTCAAAATGACGATCATACCTGGGTCTTGGTTCGTAACAACTCACATCGATCTCTGAAAAGTCCCGCTAGCCGCCGGGCGGTGCCGCTACTCTTTCCGTTGTCTGAATGTGAAGAGGTGTTGCTTGATAAAGTGGTTGCGCGCTACGAGAGCTTAGTAGGCAAAGACAATTCTAAGCCGATTCTTTGTGAAACCCACGGAGAAAAGTACCAATTGACCTCGATGGCGGATCAGTTGCCTAAAGGATTGATTAACTTGATGAGAGAGGTGACTGGCAACATGTCATTGGTACTTCATCACTGTCGTCATAGTTTTTATAATTGCATTGCAACGACACTTTTAGAAATCGATACTCCGCTTGGAAAGTCGTTATCAGCAAAGCTAGATCGTGAAAGTGTACGACGAATAGTCTTGGGCGAACATAGCGCAATAACCCGCCGGTCTGGTATGGCGTTGGCCCGGCTTGTTGGGCATAGCCTTCCCGGTATCGGCCTAAAAAGCTATAACCACATAATGACTGATTGGGCAGATGCACTGACACCCGTTAAAAGTGCGCGTTCTGGTGCTATAGCCGGTGCGTTCAATACTAAGAGCTTCGCACGCTACTCGCCTCCGGTAGCGCCCACTATTATACCCGTTACCTTCGAGCAACCTACGCTAAATGCAATCATCAAAACGCTTCGTCTCGCGTCATTAGGCATGGATTATGTAAGGGCTGGAAGTCTTCTCAATCTGCGCCCATACATAGCGGAATCTATTCGGTGCGCAGTTGATATCACTAGTAATCAAATGCGCTTCAAACTTAAGGGGGAGGTCAATCGCTGGGTCAGCGGAAAAGATTATAATGGCTCGCTGCTAGATTATATTTCAGATGGCTCTTGGCAACGCCTAATTGAGTGGAGCCAGGATGCTGGGAATATAACTCTAGATTCTGAAGTGGCCTATCTGGAGCTAGATGAGCTTCCTTATCTCTTCAGTAGAAATCGTCAGATCATGATGAGCGAACCCCGTCACTGCCAATGTGTTCAAGAGGCACTTGAAGCGCTAGGTATTGAGCACGAGCAATTCACAATATTAGTGAAAGACGATTTACCGCATATGATTGAGATGGCTAATTCGTATGGCTTCAGGCCGGTGAGTTCAGAAAATACAGAAGGTGTCCAGATTGACCCCTTTCATATCCGTGTTGGGGGAATATGGGATCTGCGTAAAGAGTATATAGGCTTGGTTTATAAGCGAAGCAACACGGGTGTAGTAAGAAACGGTCACGAACTCGCGCTAGGTGTATTGGCGTTATTGCTTGCCAGCTATTTCATCCAGTCTAGCGCTTTAGAGGCGTGAAGGCTTAAGGGTCAAATTAAAAAAGGTCGAACGGCTTGTCGGAGATTTTAAGGTCAGTAAGATGATACAGGGATTTCCTTGTTTGCTGGTCAATCGTCCTGACGCCCTTGAATTCTACCAGCTTGCATTGATCTAACGCGGAAATCATTTCCCGTTGATGGGCTATGCGATTAACCAAAAAGTTAATTGGATTACCTGTAGGTGTGCTAATTTCATCGACCGGAATGAGCGAGCTTGAGTTGGTATTTAAAATTACACCGTTAGGTCGAGCTATTCCTTCTACGATAAGATCAGTTTTTTCGGATAAAACGGTTTGGTCGTATTCACCTTGAAATACCACATTGCTATCTTCTTTGTCCCCGATAAACGTGACAGAAAAAGGTGTCTTTACTCTTTTCCTGCCACGACTTGCCTTGTATTTACGTACCTCTCGATCCATGATTTCTTGATAAGTTTGTGATGGCATAGAAGGCAATTCATTTGTGAGCTCAGGTTGAGACGATATCGAGTAACAAAAATATTTAGCGGCGTCAGTTAAAGCCTGTAGAGTGGTTTTTGATATTACTCCGCCGTGCACTGAAATTAACGTGCAGTGATCATAGTCGTTGTCTTTTGGTTTTAATAATAGGCGTTTATTGCTAGTGATGCTGAGGAGGTCTTTGTCGAAGAATTCTCTTGATAAATCATTTAGAGCCTTTGTAAGGCTGGCTGAGAGCTTAGTCACTTCTGGGCAAGAAAGTTTCTTTTCCTCGAAATCAACATACTCCTCTTGCACGTCAGAAACGGCATGGTGATGAGGAAAAATCACGCAAATTTTATGTGATTCAGGAGTTTGGTGGTCTTCTATGGCGCTCATATCGTCACTCCAATAGTAAAAGGTTCCAGTAATAAATAACGATATGGAAGGGGAAACGCAATTTAAAATGATCGAAAAGTAGAGATAGATGAAAAATGTGATATTTGACGCTTGCTTTGAGAGGGGGAGTTCTCCCGAAAAATAGCAGGCAGCTGCTACTCCGATGCGCTGCTGGATTCAGCTTAAGACTATAAGTCCAAAATTATAGTGAGGCTCACTTTTTGGATGATCCGGAGGAGCGGTAGTTGCGGCTGTTTCTATATACTAGGTTGGAGCCTGTAAATACTTTCATGAATCCGACTCTTCGTGGCGAATGCCTAGGATTATCTGGCCCGTTTATAGATGCTGATTGATAAATAGAGGGTGGGGTGTGCGCCGACGCCTGCTATGCTATCAGTTGGCTACCGGCATAAATACGACTCCCAATAGTTTTGAGTGCTGCGGTCAGTAGGGCGACGCTTTCAAGTGCTGGAGCGTCTTGTTGTCTAGCGATCAAGGAGTGACTAAGCTAACTGTGCTAGAGCACAGTTAAGGAGTGACCGAGCTGTTTACGATGAAATTTCAGTAATTTTCGAATTATTAAGTACGTCATGAATTGAATGTGATGATGGAAGACCTGCCAGCCCACAACATTGATGGCGCGGCGAAGCCACTTGGTCACCTTGCTGCCTTGAACTTTACGACTACCATTCGGTTACAGAGAATTATGGTTCTGGGAAAAGACATCTGAGAGCCATTTTTACGGACAGGTAGGCAGACGCATTCCGATAACGGCAGCGACGGTATGGCCACGATGACTGGAGATGGCGGCGGCCGGTTCGCTTGGTCACCTATAGTGCCTCCACCTCTACCTAGCCATCGAAAATTTGTCGCTTAATTTGACGTCAATCCTGGGCGTGTTAGGTTAGATCGTAGTTCACAAGCTTTGCGGTGAACTATACGAGCGGCGAAACGGAGATATAGTGAGGTGGCATATGGCTAAAGAAATTCTACTAGACGAGGGCTTTATTCGCGAGTGGACGAGTCGAGCAAAAGTAAGCGGTCGCGGCGTAGCACAGCAAATTGAATACGATGCCAAGATCGGGAGAATTGCCATTGATAACCCAGATCTAAGCTATGCATTTATTGAAAAAGCACTGCTGGCTAAAGATGAAATCGAACGCGCTGAAATGACGCTGTACGTAAGAAAAAGTAGTAAGACTTTCAATTCAAGTGATGAATGACAGGCTCGCGTCTATTTGGTGTGATGCTGGATCGTAAGCTCGTGTAGTGATCAGGCTATACGGCCGGCAAAGGCGCGCGATTCAGTTTAAAACTACCGCATGTCCTCTAATATGATGACCGATTTTACTGGGTTACCTTGATATCGTCATTCACCATAGAAGGTGACGATGTTAGTTGATAATTTAATATGGCACATATACAGGCCCCGTTCGAGTAGTGGTTTCGTTGAAATAGATCCGGTATACATGCTCCTCGACGCTGGTGAAGCTTCAGGGTGCTACTACTCTGGCTGCATTAGAGCTGATGGTAACTGTAAACGAGTGTCCACGATTGGAAAAATCGCCACAGAATTACTTTGTCCCGCATTATTTGGATTTTTCAAAGAATTTGGCCAGTAATGATCCTAGTAAGTTTGGCATTACAAGAGCAGTGTAATACAAGATATGGGCATCTATGCCGATTCTTAACTGATTTCGTTTTTTTCGCGCAGCATGTAAAATTTTATTAGCAACAACATCGGCCTCTACGCCCCAGCGTTTAGCAAGCGCGTAATTTTTCTGCGCTTGTTCCATATTGTCGGACTCCTGCAGGGTTGCAGTCATCATATCTGTATTTATCGCACCGGGATGGATAGTTGTTACGCTAATGCCATCTGGGGCAAGTTCTGCTCGAATTGCCTCGCTATAGGCAAGTACTGCCGCTTTGCTTGAACTGTATGACGCCTGACTTGGCAGGCCGTAATAGGCGGCCATGCTGGATAAGTTAATGATCTGCCCGCTGGTTGAATTCCTGAGCAATGGTAGGAACACGCTGCAACAATTAACCGTGCCCCACCAATTAACATTAAAGACGCGCTGCCAATCTGCCTCGCTGTGATTCGCAGCGCTTCTTTGCAGAGTAATACCAGCATTATTGATGAGGAGGTCCAGTTTGGCATGCTTTACGGACACTTCACCTTCTAGTGCTTTAACCGCTGCAATGTCACCTATATTACAAGTATGAGTGCTTACCTCAACAGGGTAAGGCTGCAGTTCAAGGGCAATGGCTTTGAGCTTCTCTTCGTTTATATCGACAAGTGCCAAATGGCATCCGACGGAGGCGAGCCCTTTCGCTAAGGCTGAGCCAAGGCCTCCGCAGGCGCCGGTAATGAGTGCAGATTTGCCGTTGAAATGACTTTGTAAAGTAGCGATTTTAAAACTCCTTTCGTAGTTCAATACCAAAGGTGCGTGGATCCCCTAAAGCGCGAGTGAATGTGCCAAGAGATTCAGCGGTACCTACAGCGCCAATGTCATAACGTTTGTCGGCTAGGTTTTTAACGAAAGCAGATATACGCAGATCACTCATGGGGTCATTCCAGCTTAATCGCGCATCGATCAAGCTGTATGCCGACGCATATATCAAATCGGGGTTACTTTTAGCGACCTCCCATGAGCCGGCGTCTAAGCCCATATAGACTTCACTTTTATAACTTACGTCCACGCGGGGGGTAAATAATCCGTAGTCCGTGACGAATGTATATTGCGCGCCTATCGATGCTGATGTTTCAGGCGACACTGCAAAGTCCTCGTTGGAGCGGTCTACAGGAACAAACTCGCCTCGCAACGCGAGAGCTGCTAGTTCATTGTCCATAAACTCATCGTATTTATAATTGTTGTTACTATATGTGAAGCTAAGCATCATGTTTTCACTGGGTAGCCAGAGTACCTCTAGTTCGCCGCCGTCTATCGTAGATTCGCCGGCATTTTGTGAGGTCACTACGAGTGAATTCGCTGAATCCACGTTAACGGTAATTAACTGCATATTGGTAAAGGCCATCGAGTACAGTGCGATATTCATGCGCAATGAACGTTCGAGTGCGTCAATTTTTATGCCGATCTCTCTGTTCTCCAGCTCTTCAGGCGCTACCTCAGTCAAGCCGTCTACACCGCTGGGCTCATGGAAACCCGATTTAAAACCAAAGCTCCATGTGCCATAAACCATGGCTGAAGAGAGGATGCCATCGTCGAACCATTGTTCTGGAAGAATCCATGCAGCTGAGGTCATTGGCGTGAATTGGCGGAACGTACTGTCTTTACTGTCGTAGGTTGGAGCACCTAAGGGGGCTTTGATTTCGCCAGGGAAATAATTGTTTAGGATGTCATTAGCTATTTGGATCGGATCTTCGCTCCATAAGCCAGCATAGTATGCAACGCCCATATCAGGTACAACAGGTATAAAGCGAGGATTAACGCTGCTTAGAATGCTAAGTGTTTCTGGTAAATCTGCGGAGCGAGTTATTAAGTCTGACTTGCGAATTTCCTCTGTGTAACGACCGCCCAGGGTCCATTCGATGTTATCTGTAATATGCCACGTAGCCTGTGTGAATGCCGCATAGGTTTGGCCGTTAATATCGAAGTCTTGAAGGGTTGAAAGCGGCAGTAATCCTCCGATCAAGGGTGTTGCGTCGGGTAAATTTAGGGAATTTAGAAGGTTGGTTATCCCGGATAGATCAAGGCCTGCTTGACCCGCGGCCAAACCGGCTAAGTTCGTTGCCTTCGCGCCGACAAGTGGATTGCTGGTAAGGAATCGCTCGGATTTGTACTCGTCCTGCCAGAAAAAACCAGCCGTATAGTCAAGGCTGCCATCGAAGGCAGTTCCATTTAGTTGAAATTCAAGGGTTAGTGATTCTTGAAGGCTGTCGTCAAGTACGAGTGCTCTGAGGAAAGGTTGGGGACCGCCATCATCAGCTGCTGTCTGGGGACCGAACTTTGTGGCATCACGATAACCGATAATCGTTTTCAGTGTATTGTTTTCGTTAATTTCCCAGTCTAGAGTGCCCCCTAAAAGGAGAATGTCCTGGGCTTTAACAGCGCGGAAGCTGTCGCCTTGGTTGGTAGTTAGGTCTGGTAAATTATTACGATTGTTTGCGGCGCAATTATCTCGATAAGCACTTGGGTTATTCGGGTCGGTATCGCCTGACCACAGTATCCCTAGGCCGTTAACAAAGAGCGCGTCCTCGTTGATAAGTTCACAATGATAAGAAGGGTATTTTTCGCGAACTTTACCATAGAAGGCGAGGCCGTCGAGTGTAATATTATCAGCGGCATCCCACCGTAGCTGACCAATTGCCGACAAACGATCGATACTTTGGTTATTATCTGAACCGATATTTTTTAGAAACCCATCACGACGACGACTGCTAAGTGAAACTCGGCTGAGGAGCTTATCGGCTATCGGAAGGTCAACTGCCGCGCGCACACTTTGTTCATCGTAATTGCCCATTAGTCCTTCAACGAAACCCCCGAACGTGTTACCAGGTTTGGTTAAGTTAAAAACCAGTGCTCCGCCAGTATTGTTCTTACCAAAAAGCGTGCCTTGGGGGCCGCGCAGCACTTGGACGCTTTCGATATCGATTGTATCCAGCAGTTGGCCATCTGGACGAGGAATAAAAATGCCATCGATATAAACACTGACAGAAGGGTCAAATCGTGCCATATGTGCACGCTGGCCGATACCACGAATGAAAATTTGTGGTGAAGTGCTGTCGTTTATTTGCAAGCTGGGTACTGACTTGCTTAGTTCCTGTGTGCTCATAATCCCTTGTTCACGAAGCGAGTCACCGCTGAAGGCAGTAACCGCTACAGGCGTTTCTTGAATGTTTTCGGAACGTTTACGTGCTGTGACGATAACTTCTTCAATTTGGCGTCTCGACGTAGACTCTTCGCTGCTGCGGTTGTCCTGCGCATAGCCGGGAATTGTACTAGCAGAAAGTGCTAGCGACAGTGCCAGTAGCTTGTTGTGATTCATATTGCACCAATCCTATTGTTGCGAGTTATTATATTTTTGCCAATGCGTAGGGCAGTAGGCGATTTAAAAGTGGGCGTAAAGGTTTAAGTCCAATGCGTAGCGGGCGCATGCGGGCGGCCATTTCTTTCTCGTAATCTTCAAATGTGTGATGCTGAAATTGCAGTAGATGCTGCGCCTCCTTGGAATCCATCCAATGGGTGTAGTAAAGCCCTTCGGCCATTGCGTTGTATGGAAGCTTTAGAGAAAGCGCACTGAAAGCCGTTTTTATAAAACGATAATGATTGATTTGGCAGTGCTTCCCTCCGCCGATTAGCAATATTTTGCGATCTGCTTCTGGTGAGCGTGCAGCGTTGCACATGGCTAGTGCAACGTCCTTGGGATGAACAAATTCTAGTGGTGATTCCGGGTGAACGTTGAGTAATTCGTGAAGTGTGGCGCGATCGGCTTTTAGCGTACGCGCGTCTACAGAAACGCCTACCCGCAAAATAACCCACGATATACTTGAGTGTTGTAATGCCTTTTCGATCGTTAGTTTGTGGCGCGTGTAATTGTCGCTCGCTGCAACGGTGTCCGATAGACTTCTAATAGCCTCTCTAGGCAGTGATTTTCCGAACACGGTCACTGACGAAGGGAAAATAAAGCGTGGCGATGTCGAGCTTGCTTCCATGTTTTCTATTAGGCTCAGGGTTGCAGTGACATTAATGGTCTCTGCTAGTTCGGGCTGGTTTTCTGAAAGTGGCGGAAGCAGTGATGCGTTATGGATGACTGCGTCGATACCCTCTAATAGTTCTGGGTGGGCCGTAGCGTCGCAAATATCACCTAATATGACTTGGCAGCAATTTTGGTAACGCCGTTTCATTCTTCGATTCTTGGCGTTGTCTAAATCAAAGCAACGCAGTTTATGCCCCTGCTTCAACGCTTCTTCAATGCACATCAGCCCGAGATTGCCAAAGGCGCCGGTAATAAGGATGTTCATAGTGCGGTGGCGTCCATAAATTGGGGGCAGTGGATACCTTGAGGGCTTTCAATTGTACCTACGCACTGATTGCAGTGCGTGCAGCGGCTTTTGAAACGTGGCTCCATAGCAAGCTTCTGTGGGAGGTCTGGGTCGGCCAAAAGTGTGCGACCTAATTGGATGAAATCGAAGCCGGCATTCAATATTTGTGTAAAGTTCTCGCCGCTAGTGGCGCCGCCAATATAGACAAGCTTGCATCCTACGGCGTCGCGAATCCGTTTGGCCTGCTCTAAAAGGTACATTTCGTAGAAGGGTAGGCTGGGAAACATTTTTTTACCCATTAATCTCAATATGAGCCGCATTACTCTATTCCGTTCATAGCGAAGTAATGCGGGTAGAATGCTGTCGCCAAGAAACATCAGCATGGGGTTCATTGTGCTGGTCCCGTTACTGGGGATAATGGCGTCAATGCCTGCTGCATCAAGTGCCTTGCATATTTCCAGTGAGTCGTCGTAGTGAAGGCCGCCCCTGCGGCCCTCAGACATCGTTATCTTGGCGAGGATAGGGAAGTCGTCGCCGACTTCGGCTCTCACTGCGGCGAGAACCCGAAGCGGGAGCCGAAGGCGGTTTTCTAAGTTGCCACCATAATTGTCTTTACGATGATTGGTGAGGGGGCTTAGAAACTGGCAGAGGCCATAGCCATGGCCGAAGTGAATTTCGAGTGCATCAAAGCCCACTGATTTCATGAATTTCGCGGCGTCTCTATATGCACCTACCATGCTGTCGATGTCCCTTAACGACATCGCATCGCAAAACCACATGCCTTCCGTAAATCCCAGCAAATTCAAACCACCGCTGGCGCCTTTAGGGCGGCCTTTCAATGTGTGATTTTTAGAAAATGCGCCGCAATGCCCCATTTGGCCCGATACTTTGCAGTCGTGTCTTTTAATCCCTTGGACGAGCTGAGCTATTTCGCTGTGAAAGTCTTCATGCATTGTAAACATATTGGCATTCAGGCGGCCGGCGTTTTCGACCGCGCAGTAACCTATGGTTGTCATTGCGACACCGCCATCGGCGAATCGCTTGTGGAAATCGATCAGGCCTTGGCTAGGAATGCCATTAGGGCTCATGTTTTCAAAGGTACCGGCTTTGATTAGTCTGTTCTTCAGCTTAAGTTTGTTCAGGCTTGAGCTGCTGAGGGCTTTGTTTCTTTGGGCTGGCATAAGGCCTCTTAATTATTTTTAACCGGCGGGTTGGCAGTGTCGCCTAACATTCAAAAAGCATGTTATATAGTCATATTATATAAGTCAATTATATGGAATATAAAAGGGCCGCTCTGTATACTTCATGCTGGTCAATTTAAAGTGGGAGCTATCTTGAGAAAAGACGTCTCAAGTCCGAAAAGAAGCGGTGCTAGGGCCGTGGCCACTAAGCCAAAACGGCAAACTCAGGCTGAGCGCCGAGAGGCTACTCAAGCTATGGTGTTGGAAAGTGCCTGCCACATTTTTGGCGAAAAAGGCTTCGCGGATACTTCTCTCAAAGATATCGCTGATGATTTAGGGCTTACTATTACGCCTATATATCATTATTTTGGGAATAAGCAGTCGTTGTTCTTGGCGGTTACTGAGGCGATGGAGCTTGAGTTCACGAAGCAGATCGAGGAATTTTCGTTTAGCACCGGGAAGATAGATCTCATAGAAATTTGGGATATGCTGATCGAAATGACTCAGCGTCCAAATTTCGTTCGAATAGTGTTGCGCGATGCGCCTATTATTTTGGGGCGTGAGCGCTGGGAAAATACCAGCGTTGTTCAGGCGGTATCTAGAATATTTCAAGACCAATTATCGCTTTTATACGAGAGTGGTAGCTTGGCCAAGCCATTGTCAGAGAATGATGTCGTGCTTCTGCAGCGGATGATGATTGGCTGTTTTTCTGAGGCGGCATTAATGCTTGTAGTTAACCCTGATTATGATAGTCGGCCGTTAATGCTGCGGATGTTGACACTTTTCGGTGGGGTGAACTCTCAGTAAACGCAATTCATTGGCGGGAAGACGGCATCAGTTTGCCGTCTTCCCGCCAATAATCGTCAATAAACGCTCTAGGCTTTGATGCCATGATACATTGGGATGCCGACGTTGATGTAATTCACTGTCCTTTTAAACGCACGCTATTGTTAAGCCAATGTAGAGAATTTTGGCTAGCTCAGAAGCCTGCCTTTCTAGGAATACGATGTTTCAATATCGAAACTGATTTATTTATGAGCTATGGGTTTATCGGTAAAAAGATAATCCCTTAGCTCCTTATCGAAAGTTGGGTCCTTGCGACGAATCCACTCCAGAACCATTGCTGCATGCTCTTTTTCTTCGTCACGGTTGTGAGCCAGTATTGCTTTTAGTTCGTCATCTTTACAAGCGTCAACTCGCTGGTTGTACCAGTCCACGGCTTCAAGTTCTTCCATCAATGAGGTGATTGCTCTGTGCATGTCTCTAGTATGGTCAGTGAGCTCAGATATCGGCTCGTGGTAACCTTCATTTGCCATTTTCGGTATCTCTTGATTTGTCTCGAAGAGGGCTGCCATAAAATTAACGGATAT
>TARA_R110002167_G_scaffold18510_6_pt1 | contig 14992 bp, 5 predicted proteins | sample TARA_R110002167 | Tara Oceans TARA_R110002167 (sample SAMEA4398238) | marine metagenome | biome: Polar Biome; feature: [MES] marine water layer (ENVO:01000295) within the mesopelagic zone...; material: water (ENVO:00002006), including particulate matter (ENVO:01000060) such as...... | reverse complement strand
AAAAGATTTCTAGCGGATCAATAGTAAGTAAAAGTAGTAGTGAAGAAGCTGCATTTAATAATGAAGTGTTATCTAGAGATGCAGAAAGAAAAAGAAATAATCTATTGCTTAATTCAGATTATTTACAAACTGTAGATTTTAATGCAAAGTTATCAGACTCTGATAGAACTAACTGGCAAAACTACAGGCAAGCATTAAGAGATGTTCCAGCTCAAGCTGGTTATCCATCAAACATAACATGGCCTACAAAGCCGACATAAGGAATATACATTGATAAGAATAATAAGAGATGAAGAACTTTCGTTAAGATGGTCAGTGATAGAACCTATGGTATCTAATGCTCTCTCTCATGGTACTGGGGACGTTACGTCCTTTGGATTATTTAGAGAGTGTTTAGAAAATATATCCCAATGTTGGATATTAGAAGACGAGGACGGAATTATAAAGGGTTGCGCGATAACTAGATTGATTCAATATGAAAATTATAAAGAACTAGTTATTGTAACCTTAACAGGAAAGGGCATTTTGAATGACGTTGGTCTGAACAAAGGTCTAAAATTGTTTGAACACTTTGCTAAAGGTGTCGGCTGTAAACATTTAAGTATGTATGGTCGTAAAGGTTGGAGTAAGATTCTACCTAAAGAGTACAAACAACCTTATCAAATATTTATGAAGGAGCTATAATATGATTTATAATCCGTTAAGTCCAACGAAATGGACACAACACCCTAATGCTATGGTATGTTGGGGTGGAGGTGGAGATAAAACCACTACTACTACTATACCGAAAGAATTTATGCCATACCTTACGACACAATTAGAAAAAATGCAATCATTAGATGATGAAGGTAAAGTTGGTCAGGTAGCTGATATTACACCTGAAATGCAAGAAGCTTTAGATATGAAAGAAAAAGCTGTTGCTGATGGGAATATTCTAACAGGTAAAGCTGAAGAGGCTATGAGTATCTATGAAGATCAAAAGAATCAAACAGGTATTTTTGGATCAGACCAATATGATGTTGTTCAAAATCAAATTAAAGAACAAATTTCAAGAGAACAAAAAGGTAGAATGGGAGGTCTTAGTACTGATGCTGCTATGTCTGGTGGTCTTGGTTCCGCTCGTGGAGAGATGATGCGTGAAGGTGCTATGGGTAATATTGCTTATGATAAAACTAATGCCGCATGGGATAAGCAGAAGTCAGAAGCACTTGGTGGTGCTGGATCTTTCATTGGGTCTCATAAAGGTATTACAGATAGTTATCTATCTAATGCCGACGCGCTTGGTGATGTTGGATCTTATGGTATGGATTATAATCAAAAGGTACTCGATAAAGACTTTGATGCTGCACAGAAAATGTTTAGTCTATATGGTCAAACAGGTAAACATTCCGAGACAATCGGAGGAGGTAAGTAATGGCTTTTCAAAAACACAGTATAGTACCAGCACAGTATGGGAATAAGATTAATTACGAACATCATAATCCTAATTCTTCATCGGGTCCATTGACTGAAATAGCTAAAGATGTTGCTAAGAAAAAACTAGGTGATGGTGCAGATTCAGCTTGGAAAAAACTTAAAAAGGGTATGACAAAGACTGAAATTGATGCTAGTACAATAACACCAGAAAAAGTTATTCCTGATTCTAATAGTTTTATTCCTAATTCTAGTTACGAAGTATCTTCACTTAATCCTAATGATCCTCTCCTTAGCCACTCTGGTAGTGCAGCAGAGCAACAAAGTATATTAAATCAGTACAGATCTCCTCTTAACTCAGTAAGCTCTTCATTCACTGCTAATGCAGCTCCTTCGGCTTTACAGACAGCAGCTTTACAGACAGCAGCGTCTGCAGCACCTGCAGGGTTAGGAATTGCTCCCGGAGCAGCAGCAGCTATAACAGGAAGTGTCGGAACAGGTGCAGCATTAGCCGGAGCAGCAGCCCCAGCTATGACAGCAGGTGCAGTAGGAGCAGCCTCTACAGGAATGGCAGCTGCAGCCCCAGCGTTAGCAGCTCTAGGGCCATTAGGCTTATTAATAGGTGGTGGATTACTTGCATCTCAATTAGGTAAAAGTAGTGGAGATGTAGAGCATTTGTATAATAATGGTGGAAGAATTGGAATGAACACAGGTATGTCAGTAAATGGAAGAGATGAGGTAGACGCTGCAAGAATAGCTGAATTAGAAAGGTTAAGACAAGCATGGTTAAATAAAAATAATCAAGGTGTAACTGAATCACTTATCCCAGAAGCTCGTCCATACCAATCAGCAATGCCAGTAACTAAAGATTGGTTATCTAATCTATGGGCTGGTACACAGGGACAATCTTGGGATTTCCCTACAGAAAGAATTGATGATGTTAGGTTTAAAGGTGGACCACCAGATATGATAGGTCCACTATCTCCTTACTCTAATGAAGATGCTAGAAGCCAGTTAGAAGATGCTCTTAAACAAAGTGAATCAGATTCTGAACAACGTAGGAAAGATGCTTTAAACGATGCAAAGATTGCAAAGATACAAGGTGAAACTAAAAAGAGACCTATGAATTTTTCAGGAACTACATCTCATATAGATGGTAGTAATGAAAACATTAGAATACCTGATGCGTTAGTAGCGGAAGCTCAAGGGTATGGTGTTAATACAATGGGACATGGGGTAGATGTTAGTGGTATGCCTAAAGCAAGCTATGGTGGTGGATGGCCTCCTGCTTGGTCAGGAACTCCAAGTTACTTAGCAGGGGATAGACAAACCTTTCAAGGAATGGCACATGAACCTTGGATTGATCCAGCAGAAAATCCAGACAATTCATATGCACCTAATAGATCAATCGTACCAATAGCTAGACCTATGATGAACATGTCAGAGGCTGACGTTGAAGCTGGTTCAGTAGTACAGGGTGCTCCTTTAGGTATGGGTAGAGATGAAGTAGAAGCTCGTAGACAATTTAAGTTAGAAGAATTAAGAAAAGAATCACTTGGTCTTAATGATGGTGGACCTCTTGGTCGTAGCCAGATGATGACACCTCAAGCTATAACACATGCTGCATCTTATGACGCTTGGAGGCGAGCTAATATGAAGTATCAAAGTGATGCTCAATTAAAAAGATACTGGGCAAAAAATATGATTCGTTCATTTCCCGGTGAAGCACCGTTGACTATTAGAGAAAGAATAGTAGATCCTATTCTAGCAAGAACGCCTATCCATAGGGTTACTGATTATGGTAAAATAAAACTAGACAACTAGGAGATTAATATGAAAGACCTTACAGATCCTACGAACAGAGACAGCGTCCCTGCGATGCTAACTCCGGGTGAATGGGTAATAAATAAAGAAGCTTCTCAGATGTTTGGACCACAACTACAAGCTATGAATGATGCAGGTTTAGAGCAGAGAGCTGCAGAAAATAAAATGGTTAAAGGTGATGTACCAAAGTATAATGCAGGTGGTAATATACCATACCTTACTGCTAATGATGGTAAGTATGTTTTATCTAATAAAGATAAAGATTATTTAATTAGAATGGCTGCAGCAGAAGCTAGAGGAGAGAGTGACGAAGGGCAAGCCGCTGTTATATTTGCTGCTTTGAATAGACAGAAAGCAAATAGCAATGAGTTTGGTGGTAATAAAATAAAAGATATAATATATCACCCAAATGCATTCTCTTCTGTTACTGATAAGGCTAATAAGCATTGGTATTCAGACGAGAAGATGAATAAGTCTGAAGAGTATGCAAGGTCTAAATCTATTCTTGAAGGTATTATAAAAGGTGATATTGAAGATCCTACAGGTGGAGCTGAACATTTCTTAAATGAATCAGTTGTTAGAGAATCAAGGGAAGAAGGTGACTTACCCGTATGGTGGGATAACACTCATAACAGAAAACGAATTGGTAAGCATACGTTTTCTCTTAATAATAGAGTACATGATTTTAAGCCTGAACTAACGAAGTCTTCACATATAGAACATCTGAACTCTCGAAGAGATGACAGTCTACCAGAGTTATTTGTACCAGAAGTAATAGAATCAATTATACCAAAGAGTAGAACTTTAGATGTACCAACATCTAACGCTGAAGATCATATAAACTCAATATTAAAGTCCACACAAAATGTACCAGCTATGGAGGATACCCCTATGTACGCAAATACTGGAGCTAGCTCTATACAAACATTAATACAAGGATTACTAAAGGGTAATAAATCAGGTGGTTTAGCAAAGCATAAAGTTAATCAACTAGGTAGAGATCAGATGACTGATGAAGCTATGTTGTATGGCTCTTCTCAGGCTCGTAATAACGTCTTAGGTGGACCCGGTGATCCTTATGGTAGGCAGCTGCATTCTTACCCACCAAGATTAGATGCTCATGGATTCCCTTATGGTATCCCCTCGCCTGAGTTTGAGGAGACTCCAGAGAAAAGAGATTTGTGGGAGTTTTATAAGGGTAAAAATGATATACCTATTCAGGAAAATATAGAGACTAATGAAAGAAGAGTTATGCCCGGTCCTAATCAAGGTAAATCTCATCAGTTTTCTAAATGGGATGGTAAGAATTATGTAGATAGTCCTTACGGTGGTCTTGTTCCTAATACAGGACAGAACACATTAGTTACTGAAGGTACAACTTCATCACCAGAAGGCCCAATACCAATAGACGCTCAAGAAGAAAAGTCCTCTAATAAATGGTGGGATTTTCTTACTAAAGAACGAAAAGTTGCTCCTTGGTTGGGTGGTGGTAACTTGCTAAAAAATAACCCTATTTATAGTAGCGATCTTTTTACAAATATAGTTCCTGAGAATGTACCTGAACTATTAGAGGATATTCAAAACCCATATATTTCTGAAGACTCAGTAGATTATAAACCTCCGATTAGTTTAGGAGGAATACCCGGACCCGGTGGTTCTCTTATAAGCAAAGAAACTCCAATAAGATCTTCTTTAGATTATTTAAGATCAGAAGAGAAAACACTTGCTGATTTAATTAGTCAATATAATCCCGACCTTAGTGTATCTGATCGTGAAAAGCTAGATAAAAAAGTAGAAGACTCTAAGGCAAGACTTCAAATATTTGAAAGTAAAAATATTAGAAACGCAATAGTTGGAATAGAAAAGAATAAAGTAGTTATTGATGAAGCGTTAGATAAAAGACAAGAGTATATTGATCAAGGTCTTGCAGAAGATAGCCCTCAAGTAAAAAGTATAGATGCATATATTGAAAAAGTTAAAGGGCTTGCTGATGTATCTGATGCATTTAAAACATCTAGTATGAAAAAGCTTAATGAATCTCAACCTTCTTTAATACATGGCTCTGAAGCAGATGTAAGAAATAAATTAATTGCTTATGATAACCCACAAGAACCGGGATCTGAACCAGAGAGAGCAAAGATTTTTGGTAATGAGCCTTTTGGGGGAGAACTAAAAGCTGCTTTAACACGCATGGAAATAGATAAAGCTGAAAAACCTACTAAGTGGAAAGGAATTTTAGATGCAGCTGAAGGTGTTATTAAAGCTGCATTTGATGATGTGTTTGATGGTAAGTCTTTAGCAAGAGCAGCTATGATTTACGCAGCATACAGAGCAACGGGTGCTACAGGTAACCAAGCTATTAAAGCTGCTGGTGAAGACTACATGACCCAAGTTGCATACGTTAATAAGTTAGATATGTGGAATAACCATGTTAATAAACTAGCAAGTTATAATGTATTTACTAAACCCAGTCTTGAGTTATATAATAGGAGTGAAGATACAGATGACTTAGTAAGATTTAGTGAGTTAAATAATACAAATTATGATGCATCAAAGACTAAGGTTTACTACCGACTAGATAAAAATGGTAATAAGGTTGGTAAACATACAGCTGTATATTGGTCTACTGGTACAGGTGATAAAAAACAGTCTGGATATATGGCTTCTATTTATGATCCAAAGACAAAGAAGAACGTCAATGTGAAGATTAATCCTACGAGTCCACTTTGGACTGATGATGCTGTTATAGCTAGAGACTTTTCATCACAAGATTATCTAAACTTTTCAGCATCAGCTACTACTACGTATAAAGGTTCGGTAGACGATTATTTAAAAACGTACACGTATGATGATACTAAACAGGTATCTGGTAAAGATAGTGATAAGACCTTTAACACCTTTTCTAAAGTAGCACCTACAGCAGAAGCAATAAATTTAGCTCACTTTGGTCAGAGGTACAACCTTCCTTCGGCTGTGGTTCTAGAAATATATGAACAAGCTATGGCAGAAGCATACAAACATCATATAAAAACAGGTGGGTCAGGTAAAGCGTCTACAATTAGAGGCATTGCAGGTATGGATGTAGATAGTTCATTTATGAATGCTGCTTGGATTAAAATTAAAATAGGTCAAGACGAGTCTTTGTTTATGACTAAGCCAGCTAAAGACGCTAAACGAGGTAAAGTTACATATACTCATGCTTCTTCAGCTCAGTATGATAAGCCTAGTGATATTACAAATACATTTTTAAAACTTCAAAAGATGCAAAAGACTAGGGATGGAGTAACTACTTATCTGTTTCCAAATCTTCATGATAAAGATTTGGGAGTATTTTCATCTGGTCTTCTTGCACTTGTGTCTGGAAAAATAAGAGAGATTAATAAAAATAAACCTTTAGATGAGGTAATGTTTCCAGATTGGCCTACTTGGAGATCAAACTTTGTTGATGGAGCAGGGGACAACAGAGATTACCAAGGTTCTGATAAGGGTAATGATACTCCAATAGCTAAGAACATAGAAGACTGGAGAGATAGTAAAGGTAAAGCTCATGCAGGGAAAAGTGAGTTCTTAAAATACTTAGAGTACCTTATGTACAGTGAAAGGTTTAATTAATAGACTTAAATTAGGAGAGACAAATGAGTTTGATAGATGCAGTAAATGAGAGGTTTGAAAGCTCACAGCTTGGTGACCCGAATGATTACATTCAATCTCCTAATACTATGCCTTACTTTGTTGACGGAGATACTGTTGACAAAGGAGGTGTTAGATATAGGCTAGTTGGGTTTGATACTCCCGAAGTTTCAAAAATACTTGATGATGGTACTTTTAAAGAAGGAACTGCTGGAGGTTCAGCAGCTACAGCTATTATGTCAAAGCTAGCAAATGATAATGGCTTTACTAATATTAGACCTCTTACTGATGGTAAGGGAAATATTAAAAAAGATTTCTATGGAAGAACATTGGCTGACTTAGTAAATAGTAGTGGTCAAAGTTTTAAAGATAAGATTTTAAGAGAGGGAATATTAGGGACTTCTGCATACTCTTCAGATTTAGATGTAGCTAAACATAGTGTAGGGTCTTTAGAAAGGTTCTATGGTATGGGAAGTGATGAGACTACAAGCTATGATTTAGCTAGGAATCAAATGCTTTCTGCTAGAATAAAAGAGGGAGAGTTCTCACAAGGAATAAAGAAAGTTGCATTTGATGAAAAGGAATTAGCAGCTGCAAACCAATTAGAACAAGGGAACTATTACTCCCAAACTCTTACTCAAACAAGAAAGAATGATCGTACTGTAACCAATGAATCTTTAAACCCTATTACCGACTCTTGGGAACATGGTTGGATGGGAGTCATGGAAGGTATGTATGGTTTCTTAGAAGCATCTGGTGATCTACTAGACGCAGAGAGATTAAGTGATATAGGGGAAGAAGGTGTTGAAAGGTATCGTGCCAAAATAGGTGAGTATGGTACAAGGTTAACAGACTACAGAGATATTGATGGTGCATATGATACTATGATATGGCTTGCTAATAACGCAGCTATGTCTGTACCTTACATGGCTTTAGCTTTAGGTACTTTAGCTGTTGCTAATGTAGCCACTCCTTTAATAGGTGCTACTTTAGCATTACCTCTTGGTATATCTGCTACCTCTGCTGTGTATGCAGGTCAAACTTATAATGAGATGTCTGGTAATAGAGATCCAAAAATTGCTATGATGTCTGGTGTTGTTCAAGCAACCTTAGATAGATTAGGTTTAGCAGCTGTATTTAGTAAAGGTGTTATGCCTAAGAAACTTTTAGATACTGCTCTATTAGAATTGATTGCAAGGGGTGTCCCTAGGGAAGTTGCACAGGCTCAGATAGCTACTGCAACTAAGCGAGAACTTGTAGGTTTTGCAGGTGATGCTGCTAAGGTAGCTAAAGAACAGATAAGAGGGAAAGAACTTTTTAAATCTATAGCTTCAAAATCAGGAGCTGCATCAGCTGGTGAGGGATTAACAGAGCTTGGTCAAGAAGCTACTAACTATCTTGCAGCCACTGCTGGGTCTGATAAAGTCTTTGACTTTGATGAATTAAATAAAAGAATGATGACAGCTGCGATTACTGGTGGAGCTTTAGGTCTTGGATTTAGTGTGCCTTTTCAGGCATCAAATCATGTAGGATGGGCTAACATTGCCTATGGTGCGCAAGAAGGAGATGGTTCTGAGATATCAGATGCTAGTGCATGGGCTGATGAATATATTAAAAAGAATAATTTAAAAGGTATGCCAACGAATCAAGACAATGCATCCGAAGCAGATGACTTAGCTCAAGTAAATAATAAAGCAATTGATGATGAAGCTTTTAGACTTTTTAGTATTGCAAAGAAAAAAAGTATAGCTAAAGGTGAGTGGGATGGTAGATCTGAGACAGCTAAAGCAAAGTTATATGCAGATGCTAAAGCAAAAGCTAAGTTAAATATAGAAAAAGGAAACTTACAAAACCCAAAGAATAAAATTAATACAGATGACCTTAATGATAAGTCTCAAAGACATATGCAAAGGTTTGGTAAAATGGCTTTTCAAAATAGAGTTATTGATAGTTTAAAAATGTTTCCTAAATTTTTCCAGAGTATATCTACGTCTAGTTTTACAAAAGAGTTCTTAGCAATTGCAGAAGTTCCCGGAAGAATGTTGAAAGATATCTTTGGTAACGCTAATCAAAAATCTTTTAGTGGTGCAGCATGGGAGTCTATAAAGGTACATTTACAATCTGAAATTATGAGTGATGTTATGGATCAGTCTGCTTTTTATAATACAGTAATTGAAGGTAGTTCAACTAGGAAGAAACAGAAGGCTGCATCTGAAAAGTTTAATGATGTATGGGATAATGCTAAAAAAACTGTAAAGAATCCTGATGGTACTACTAGTGTTGTGTTTGATGAAACTTTAATACCATTGGATTTGAAGAACAGAGAAATATATATAGAATTAATTAATCAGATCAATAAAGCTACTGACACTGTGTTTAAAAAAATTAATGAACAAAACCTTAAGAGTAATAGATTAGATACACAAGGTAGAGAGAGAGGTTCATTAGAGTATACACCACAATACGGTAGTGTATTTAAAACTTTAAGTGTAAGGAGTGTTAGGAAAAAGAAAAAGTTATTTAAAAAATTATTAATGAGTATTAGAAAAGATATAAATTATTCAGAAACTGAGATTGATGCTGTGATTGATAAGATAATTACCACTGGAACAGTTGATCTTGATGAAGCTTTTTCAATGGTAAAGGGTGATCTTAACCCTAGCTTTACTAAGAAAAGAACTTTAAAACTTTCCGAAAGACCAGAGTTTAAAGAGTTCTTAGAGCAAGATGTGTTTACTAATTTAACACGCTACTCTGCTACAGCTGCAAGACACTTATCACACTCTATGTTTATAGGTAAAGATGGTAGGATTGTAAATGAATTACTTAATCAGTCTCAAGAAAATTTAGCTAAGGTTTATGGTGAAGAGAAAGCTCAAATTTTAATTGATAAATTAGCTTTTGAGTTATCTAACGCACTGTTAGCTGAGTCTGGAAATTTTAAACGTGCAACTACTGAGGCAGGTAAGAAACTTGAACAAATACAAAGATCGTTCTTAATGTTTACAGCTTTAGCTGGCTTATCTTTATCTACTATATCTTCTTTTGTTGAGCTTGCCTTAACTGGTAGGCATTTAAAACCTGAAGATGTTAATGGTCTTTTAAAAACTCAAGGTCAAGAGTTTGCTGCAATGATTAAGTCTGGTATGAAACAAGTATCTAATGATATACCCGGTGGTAAAAACTTTGATACATCTGCTAAGTTAGCAAGAGGTCAAAGGCTTATACGTGATCTAGGATATATTCAAAGTGGCTTAGGTGCATCGACTACAGTTGGTGCTACAGAAATTAATGCTTGGCAAAGAAATATTATGCAATCATATTTTAAATGGAATGGTTTACAAGGGTGGACAAACTACACTCGTGCCGTTCGTGCTTCTATTGCAGCTGACTTTATTAGTGAAAAATTAAAACTGATTGTTGATTACGGTTATGTTTTTGATGTTGATCCTTTTATTGATATAAATACAGAGTTAGGTAGAGAATCAATCTCTAATTTTGTTGATTCAATGGATTTAAAAAGAGATATTGATGAAGAACCCGGAACCCTTACATTAAATAGAGAAGAAGTTGATAAGGTAACTCGTGAAGTAACTCAAGCTAAAGAGTCATTAAGAAACTTAGGATTAGATGTTGAAACTTTTGTAGATTTTTATAAAAGATTTGATTTAAATATGAAACATGCTAATAGAGCAGAGTATAAAATACTTCTTAGTGATACTACTACCTTAGAAGAAAAGGAATCTGCAAGAAAGAAAATTATTGAAACTAATAATTCAATTGGAGACATGGAGCAGAAAGGTGGTCTAGATATATTAACAGAAAAAGAAATGGAATACAGGAACAGTCAGCTAAGAGAAGCTACATTTAATTTTGTTAATGAAGCAGTAGCATTACCTATGGCTATGAACAGACCTTTGATCTATCAAGATCCTAGGTACGCATTGTTCACACAGTTCCAAGGGTTTATGTCTACGTTCACAGCTAGTCACTTACCAAGGTTATATGGCGAGTACCTTAAACGTGGTTCACCAACTATGAAGTATAGCACATACTCTATGATGGCAACTATGATCATGTTAGGATTTGCTTCTCAAGCTATTAAGGACATGTTGAAGTATGAAGATGAAGACAACTTCATGGGTGTGGTTAATCCACTTGAAGGTAGTCGTAGTAATCCTTACTTAGATACGTCAGGTTACCTTCAACGTGGTGTTAGGTCTTCTGGATTATTAGGTACATACGAAAGAATACTAGATCAGTTTGCGCCTTTGTACCCTCAAGGTAATAAAGGTGATACTATGATTGAATATTTATTTGGAGCAGTATCTAGAGAATCTCCCGGACTTAGTAACCTTGAAAGACTAATAGGTGCAGGAGAAAATTTAATAACTGGTGATGTTGGTAGTGGTCTTAAGAAACTTTCTAAAGCAACACCGTACATTGGATCTATTAATAGATTAACAAACGAGATAGGTGACTTAACAACTAACCTAAATTTCAAGGAGTAAGATATGGCTAAAACATCAGTTGGTGGGGTAGTGGATAATGAAACAGCTCTTGGTAATACACTTCATCCAGATTTATTACAAGATTTAAAAAATCGATCTAAAGCTAAAGAGGCTGTAGCAGATACTGTAGAAGAATATTTAGTGGATGAAACAGATGATCTAGGCTCACCTACATCTGTGGATATTCAAAGGGAGTCTGACCTTGCAGCTGAAAAAGAAAATCGAAGTTTATATGATATAGCTGCTTCAGTTCCTTTTGATTTTGGTGAAGATCCTTTTAGAGAGGGATCACCTTATGGTCCTGTTGAAGCTGATGCTACTGAGATATCAGAGAGTTCTGGGGTAGATTTAGATCCTACTGCAACTACAGTGACTGGTAGACGTGAGGCTATTAAATCTGGCACTTGGAACCCAGAACAAGATGAAGCAAATGCTGCTGATGAATATCTTAATCCAATTAAGGCATTAGTTAATGGTGATGCTTTGATTGGTTTAGATTCCAGAATACAAGATGGAATAGAGTATTCTAGAAACGAAGGTGCAGGTCTTACAATACCTTATGAATCTACATCTGAATCGTTTCTTGCTGAACATCCTGAATGGATACAAGAAAATTTAAATGGTAAACCTATGATACAGATTGCTAGTGATCCTGCTAAACGGTTAGCATTTGCTAGACATAAATCTGTAAGACCCGGTAGTTATCTTGCTGCTGCTGAATCAGTTGGTGGTATTGTAAGAGAAAATACTGATGCACCTTTAACTTTAAGACCTGTTAAAGTAGAAGGTGTTGAAATTGAAAGACAAGGTGCAGAGGCTAGAAAACAAAAGATGTATTTACATCCTGATCTTGTGACGTTTTTACTTGTAGCAGCTGAAGATGCAATAGCTAAGTCTATGTATGCTGATGCTTTAGCTAATAAGGATAACTTAACTGTTCAACAGCAAGTTGATTATAAAGATAAAACATTAATTGCAAAGAATAGAAGCAATGGTATGATAGGTGGTGAAGCAATAAAACAATTTTGGTTATCACAGGGTAGAGATGAGGAGGCTGACTCTAATTCTCAAGAAGCTACAACACTAGGTGATTATGCTCAAGAGTTATTATATTCTGTTCATGGTCAGGAAGGTAGAGCTGATAATAATGGTGGTATTAAGTACCCTTTACTTACAAGAATACCTTCTGTTAAGGGTAAGGGTGGTGAGATATCATCTCCAATTAAGTTTGCATTGACAGAGCTAGGTCATAAGGTATTTAATAATCCTGAATCTAGAATGGCTCGTGGGTTTTTATTGCGTAAAGAGTTTAAAGATATTTTACTAACACCACCTTTAAAGGGTGATAATTTAAACTCCGTTCGTGGTGCTATTGGTGGACGCTTATCTAAAAAAGCTGAAGAGGCTAGGTTTAATCTTTCTAGTATTTCTTTTAAAATAAATAATAAAAATTTATATATTTTATTTCAATTACTTATACCTTTTTTAAAATCAAGACAAGATGGTGAAGGTTATAAAACTGTGTTTGAAAAGAGTGATGAGTCAAAAAGATGGAAGTTAGATGCTCTTGGAATAGGTCAAGCAAAAATTAATGAAATAACCGCATCCATTGAAAGCCAACAAGTAACTGAGTATTTTAATAGAAGGTCGGGTGTACCTAAAAACTCTCGCATTCCAACAGTGGAACAAGAATATGATGCAGCAGTCTTACAAGTTGCAAGGGTACTAAGGTCTCTTGCTAGAGCGCAAGGTCTTTTGTTTTATTTTAATACAGCTATACAAGGGTTTTCTGGTAGAATAGATTTAGATGTAACTCATTTAAATCCTCAAGCTTTAAAAATAGTAAGGGGTGCATTAGCTAATCCTGTTGTCTATCCTATTCGTAAAGGTAATAGATCTGAAGCTCTTCTTAGGCAGATGTTTGCATTAAATTTTGCTATTAAAGCTGCAGAGTATTATACAATATCAGATGGTAAAGTAATTAAGACAGGTCTTAAAACAGATGACTTATTATTTAAAGAAAGAGATCGTAATTTAGAAATAAATAGTAATCTTTTTGAAGAGATGGGTGATAGAGTTATTGAAGTGTTTGATTTAGTAGATAATTTTGGAGAAGATCTTATCGGTATGAAGGATGGTATATTCCCACCACCTGAAAAAACTGTAGCAGGTCAAGGTCATGTTAGTGAGTTAGTAAAAAATCCAGTGTTTACTGGAATGAACTCACCTACGTTAGATCCTAATAATGAATTGGATGCTAAGTTAATTTCTGCTATAAAAGAAAAAGGTATAGAATCCATTGCTTTTTTAAAGGACTTATCAGAGTTTTCTAAATATAGGAAATGGAAAAGGGAAAATACTGACACTCCTTTTTACTCAACAACTATGTCAAACATAGATGGTAAAACAAGTGGTGCTTTTATTATTGCCGCCTTGATAGGTAATATAGATAACTTATATAAAACAGGCATGTTAAGATCTCAAGGTATATCTATTCTTGATAATGGAGATTTAAGAGATCAGCTAATTAGTATTCTTTTAAGTACTCTTGAGAGTGAACCAGTGATTAACTGGGATTATCCTAAAAACTTATTTAATGATAGTGATGGATCACCTAATAGTGAATTACCTTATCTTGATATTCATAATATATCTGTTGAGGTTTTTAAAACTAGAGGTGAAGGTAAGAATAATACTATGGCAAAGCATGTTGTAATGACTGAAGCTTTTGGCAAGGAGCGTGATTCTTATAAAGCAGATATTAAGAATACTATTGATATTTTATATCGAAATTTAAAATCTGCCCAAACAATTGGGAACCCACATCCTTTTGTTACTTCTTATGATAATTTAAAGAAAAATAATAACTTAAATGCTGTAGCACATATGGTACATAAAAAGTACATGGAAAGTTATGAAGTTTTACAAGGAGATGATGCAAGAGAATATAGATCTATTTTAAGAACTATTAGTTTATCTTATCAACTTATGAACACACCTGAGTTAATCTTTATGAGTCCTGATAATACACCTTTGACTGTAGGTTTATGGGAATCTCGTGGATGGGATGATTCAACATCTAATTCATATCCAATGACAAGACAAAGTAAATTATTGAAAGATAAAGGTGATGAAGACCCTAATAAATTTGAAAAAATATCTTTAACTGTTGGTCAATGGGAAACTAAAAGATCTATGACAGCATATAAAGAAAATATTGATCCAGTTTCAGGGGTAGATATCTCTATGTCAGGTGGTGATCTACATAGTAAAATAATTTCTAAAGTTGTACATTCAATTGATGCAGCAGTCTTCAATCATATTCTTACTGGTAAAATATTCTCAATGATAGGTCATAACAGTGGTGGTAACCCATTTATGCAAATGGTTTATGATGCTATTTATCTTGACATAGGAACTTTTGATACAGTATTAAGGGAAGTTAATAGAGCTATTACAGATATTATAAGGAATTATAATATATTTCAACAACTTTTAAATTCTCTTCAAAAAGAACATACTTCATATATGAAATGGTTAAACAAACAAAACCCTAAAGAACGTCTAACTGATGAAGATAAAAGATTCTTTGTAGATTTGTTTAGTTATAATTC
>TARA_R110002167_G_scaffold20405_15_pt1 | contig 15023 bp, 11 predicted proteins | sample TARA_R110002167 | Tara Oceans TARA_R110002167 (sample SAMEA4398238) | marine metagenome | biome: Polar Biome; feature: [MES] marine water layer (ENVO:01000295) within the mesopelagic zone...; material: water (ENVO:00002006), including particulate matter (ENVO:01000060) such... | reverse complement strand
GCGAAAACTGACGAGTCATCGGTGCCATAACAATTCGATTGACTAGTGATAAGTCTTTGAGGCTGAATGAACGAAACAATGCTTCTATGCTTTTACTCACGTTGTTACCTTATTTGTCATGTTTATTTATTGGTATTTTATTATGTACTACTCAGATCTTGTCTTATCTGGCTCAGTGCTTATTGCACTTGTCAATGAACTCACCATAACCGCGGCCAATTCCTCTAACTCTTGTTTATTGCCTAACAGTTGGGCCAAATGTAATGAAATCAAACCATGTAAACCGGCCCATAATAAATAACAAATTTTAACCGGTTCACCATACATTTTACCTGCTGCCACAAGGGCAACGACAACCTGACGCATTGGCGCGCCACTGCGCACTATCGCTGCCTCGAGCTCGGGATAGTGGTCCGAATCCGGCTGAGCCACGCTATACATAACTCGGTAAGAATCTGGATAGCTAATGGCAAACTGCAAATAGGCGCGAAACAAAGCATGCAACTGTCTACTGCTATCTGACTGTTGCAGCAAGGCGCCTTCTAGTTTATCCGCTATGCGTCCAAACTCACGCTGTCGCAAGGCAGCCAAAATATCAGCCTTATTTTTAAAATAGCGATAAGGCGTAGTGCGGCTACAGCTCAAATCTGCCGCGAGGCCGCGCAACGATATACCTTCCACTCCACGCTTGGCGAAAGACGTCAAGGCCTGATCACACATGCGGTTACGGAAACACAATATTTCTTCTGGCGTCAGTATTTTTGGCATATAAGGCCTAATGTCTGATTAGCTGGGAATACATGAATAATTTTACTCTATGTGTGGCCCTACATTTTTGTAGTCACAGCTGCAATACGCCGTTTTACGCAAACTAAGATGGAAAGACCACATAATATATTTTATATTGACACTGTCAATTTTAAACTTTTTGTCAGACGAATTAACTATGCCTTAGTCTTTAGATAGAATATCGTGATTGCACTAAGAAAGCTCAATCTAGTCATAAGGCTATGTATAAACTTGATTGCAAAATTACATACAGGGAAATACCACAGACGATTGAGCTCGAGGGATGTTTCATCATGGCGTGGGGGGATGTAAGCAGAGAAAAGATAAATTAGCCTTGCGTTGCTAAATAAACAAAAATGCATTTTACTGCATGACGATATTCAAACCGCTTAATTCAGGATACGACGTGAAATCACTGTTACCCGCTATTTTAGTCAACTTAGCCTTAGGCCTGATGATAATTATTTTGTTTTCATTTAGCGGGCATATAGCCGCACAACAAAATATTGAATTGAGTGATATAACTGTAGGTGAGCAAAACAGGCAGTATCGTTTATTTGTGCCCAGCCCCTATGACAAAAGCAAATCGATGCCTTTGGTATTAAACTTTCATGGCACCTCAGGCACGCCCGCTCAGCAAGTTGAAATTTCTGATCTCGAAACACTGGCTGAACAACAAGGTTTTATTGCGGTGTCGCCGGCTGCGGTTTATCGCCGTGAGCCCGAGGGACCTAATACTTGGAATGTCGACAAAGATCCCCTTGGTGTTGACGATGTATTTTTTGTAAAAAGCCTAATCGCCCAGCTAAAACAGCAATATAATATCGACGACAGGAGAATTTATGCCATGGGTTTTTCCGGTGGTGCAAGAATGAGTAGTCGCCTGGCTTGTGATTTATCCGCACAGATTGCGGCCATTGGTCCGGTTGCTGGGCTGCGCTATCCAGAAGATTGCCAGCCAGCTAGAGCCGTTCCTGTTATTACCTTTCACGGTAAACAAGACGGAGTAAATCATTATGTCGCCCGTGAGAATTCACCCCCTTATTGGCGTATGGGAGTCGAACCCGCTCTTAAGGGATGGTTAGATAATAATCATTGTACTAAACAAGCACAAAAGACTGATTTAGCAGAGCAAGTGACTCGCCTGACATACAGCCAGTGCCAAGACCAAGGCGATGTTGTATTTTATCAATCAGCCACTGCCGGCCATACCTGGCCGGGCAGTAAAGTAGCCGATAAATTGGCAAGTTATGGATTAGGCGCCACGGATAAATACATTGTTGCCACGGAACTCATTTGGACGTTTTTTAAGGCTCACCCGCTGCCGCAATAAATACGAAGTGAGCGCTCAGTGCGTGAGAATGACTGTCAGCACTCAACCATGGGCCCCATAAGCAGTAGTCTTCTAATTTCTGCGAAAACGTCATTACTTGCTAGCAGCGCAATCGATTTTTACCTTCACCTCGATTTTACTATGCTCTCATTGCATCATTAAGCTAAATCAATCCAACCATTTGTATGTCACTATTGACGATATTCGCAAATTAAGTTTTAAGCGGAATGTCATAAAGTTGTGTACATAATGTGGTTTTTAAAAGTGGAGTTGTTTATGTTTGCTCATCGTTTTACCTTGTTCTGTTTTACCCTTTTTTTTGTTTGGTCCAATGCTGGCGCAGAAAATCGTATTGATACTCAGCGCCCTGATGCCCCTGAATTAGCTGCTTACGGTGCCTTTGACGTTGGCGTACAAACCCTTAATGTAAGCAACCCCCAACAAATTGATATTCTGCAACTTGACCCTAGCAAAGATGAACCCGCGAATTTGCCGCGTTACGAGCGACCACTCACTTTGGAAATATGGTATCCGGCCATCAAAGGGAGTACTGGCAAGACAACCTTAGATGCCTATATACGCGATGGTAAAACCCAGGTTGAGTTGCATGGCAAAGCAGTGCGTGACGCCAAACCAGCGCCCAGTGCCCAGGCTTATCCGCTAGTGCTCATTTCTCATGGTTATCCAGGTAATCGTTATTTACTGGCAAACTTAGCGGAAAATGTTGCATCTAAAGGTTTTGTAGTGGTTTCTATTGATCACACTGACTCGACTTATCGCAGCAAAGCGGCGTTTGCGTCAACCTTGGTAAATCGCCCTGTTGATCAGATATTTGTTCTTGAGCAAATCGCTCAAATGTCGGCAGACAGCAGCTCATTTTTACATGGCTTGGTTAATACAAATAACAGTGCTTTAATTGGTTATTCTATGGGCGGTTATGGGGCTGTCATTAACGCCGGTGCAGGTTTGACTGAGCAAGCCGTCAACAGCAGGTTGGGCTCTCCTTTTGGCACGCTAGCACGACACCAAACAGGTAAAAAACCAGCTGTTGATAGTCGCTTAAAAACCGTTATAGCTTTTGCACCCTGGGGCATGAATTACGCTATGTGGAATGCTGAAAGCTTACAAGATGTCAGTATCCCTATGCTACTCATAGCGGGTTCGCAAGATGATGTATCTGGCTATGAGAATGGCGTTCGAGCGATTTGGCAAGGTATTAACAAAGTCGATCGTTCTCTACTCACCTATGATAATGCTAATCATAGTGCGGGGGCAGTGATGCCTGCGCCACAAGAATCCTATGTATTTAGTCAAGAACTTGGTTTTAATGTTAGCGAACATTATATCGATGCAGTGTGGGACAACACCCGTATGAATAATATTGCTCAGCACTTTGTTACGGTGTGGCTAAATAAGTATTTAAAACATGATGCAGATATGAATCGCTATTTGGAGCTTGTGCCCTCTTCTAATGATGGCGTGTGGGCCATGGATGAGACAGGCAAAGCCAAAGCAGAGCATAGCTATTGGCCTGGTTTTGCAAAACGTACTGCGAAAGGTTTACATTTTGAGTCCCTTATCAAAGATCAGTAAAGGGTAACACTACTTAGTAATCTCTTGCTTTGAAGCGCTTAAAAAATAGGCCATAAAAACTGGCCTATTTTGGATTTTACCGCTTAGTTTTAAGTACGTTATTTAAGCAGTAAATGACTTCACAAAATCTGCTAATTCTTGGTCTTGGCAGTGTTCAAAGAAACAGCTTTGGAAGCGCTCTCCACCTACGGCGGTTTTAATTAGCTCAGGATCCAATGCCCTTAAACCTTCTAATAGGGGTTTGCTGGTGGCAACTTTAACACTGCTTAAAATCCCAGCATTAGTGACTTGCGATTCGCGGCGCTCAGGTGGATAACCCATACCTGTTTCACCGGTAAAGGCTTTTTCAAAAATGTAGCGCACATTTAATTCTGCACCCCAACCAAAGCCTTTGGCAAAGGGTAAAGATAAGGCATTACCATTGTTAATTTGTGCAAATAAATAAGCATCTGCAGGATCGATACAATAGCCGCAGGCCACACCCGGATAGGCATTAAGCGACATCAAGGCACCTTGCCCAGTGCCGCAACCCGCCACCACAAAATCTACCGCTTTGGAATTCAACAACAGGGCGGCAATAATGCCCAGATGAATATAGGTAAGACGGTGATCGTTGTCATCATTCATGCCGACGTTAAAAACACTGTGACCTAAACCACTCGCCACATCGTTCAGTTGTTGTAAGACCACAGCATTTTTGCCCGCTTGGCTAAATTCGTTCATTAAGGCAATTTTCATAATAATTCCACTTTAAAATCTGATTTAAGCCAATATTCGCATCTTTGTAGTTATGGCAGTACCTAAATCATGACATAAGTTTAATTATGAATATTTGCTCGCTTTAATAAGTAGTAGTGAGCTAAATGTTCGCTTAACTGATGACTCTTTGATAAAAAAACCGATTTTTATTTAATTGCAACAAGCGATTAAATATCGATGTGGACTTGATATAAAGACTGTAGAATTGCGCCTTAATTCTTGGAGGCTCAATGGCACTGCTTAAACACATCACTTTAATTTGCATACTCGCGTTAACCGGATTTAATGTTAAAGCGTTCGAAATTACCTTAGCTGAACAACAAATCAATGGCATGTTGGCCGTCAGCTTTCCGGTAAAACAAAGTTATCAGGGCTTTGATCTGACTTTTTCAGACCCCAAGGTTAGCCTCATAAGCAGCACCAATAGTATTGCGCTTAAGAGTGTTATCTTAGCTGAACAAAATGGCCAAAAGTTGCGGGCTATTGCCAGCGCGCAAGGACAGGTTTATTACAACAGACAACAGCAAGTCATTGAAATCATCAAACCGAGCTTAGTTGAGTTTACGGTATTGGATAATTCTATAGAGCAATCAGAAATCGCCATTGATTCTTTAAAACAGGTTATCGGTCAGCAACTACCTATGATATTTTTGCTTGATGTAAAGCAGATCAACCAGCTTTTTCCTGGCCTTCAACCTAAAGACATTGTCATTCGTGACAATGGATTAGTGATTAGTTTGTAAGGACTTACTTAACCGATATGACCAAACTACCTTGCTCTAATTCTGCAGCAAGGTAGTCAAGGTAAACAATTATGCTTCAGACATATAGTCGGGTGGTAAGGTCGTGATGGTAGCAACGCCAGATTCAATCGCTGCCAAAGCAACCGCTCTAGCCACACGTTTAAGTAATCGAGGATCCATAGGTTTAGGAATAATATAGTCTTTGCCAAAGTGCAGACTGTCCACATTACTGGCTTTAAGAACTGAAGCTGGCACAGGCTCTTTAGCGATACTACGAATGGCATTTACCGCGGCTATCTTCATTTCATCATTAATTTTTGAAGCCCGAACGTCTAAGGCCCCTCTGAAAATAAAGGGAAAACACAATACGTTATTTACTTGGTTAGGATAATCAGAGCGACCCGTCGCCATAATTAAATCATTTCTAACACCATGGGCTAACTCTGGCTTAATTTCAGGATCAGGGTTGGAACAAGCAAATATTACCGGATTCGGTGCCATTAGTGTAAGCGCTTCTGGGGGCAAAACATCGGGCCCTGATACTCCAACAAATACATCGGCATTGTCTAAGGCATCCTCTAGTGTGCGCTTGTCGGTATTATTGGCAAACAGTTGCTTGTATTCAGTTAGATCAGTACGGCGGGTATGAATAACGCCTTGACGATCCAGCATATAAATACGCTCGCGTTTAGCACCACATTTTATCAACAATTGCATGCATGCAATGGCCGCGGCTCCTGCGCCCATGCAAACAATCGTCACTTCACTGATGAGTTTTCCTTGGATTTCCAACGCATTTAACATACCGGCAGCAGTGACTATTGCCGTACCATGTTGGTCATCGTGAAATACCGGTATATTGCAGCGCTTAATTAACTCTTTCTCGATAACAAAACATTCAGGCGCTTTGATATCTTCAAGATTGATCCCACCAAAGGTGTCAGCAATGTTAGCGACTGTGTTAATAAAATCTTCAGTGGTCTGATGTTTAACCTCAATATCAATGGAGTCTATGCCGGCAAATCGTTTAAATAATAAAGCCTTACCTTCCATTACCGGTTTAGATGCCAGTGGGCCCAAATTACCTAAACCTAGAATGGCAGTACCATTGGTAATGACCGCCACCAAATTACCTTTGCCGGTATATTTATACACAGTGTCAGGATTGGCGGCAATTTCACGCACTGGCTCAGCAACACCAGGACTATAAGCCAAGGCTAGATCGGTGACAGTCTCGGCAGGTTTGCTAAGTGCAATGCAAATCTTACCGGGTACGGGCAAAGCATGATAATCGAGAGCTTGTTGACGAAAATCTGTCATTATTATTGTGATCCTGTTTGTAGGGTTTTCAGCTAAAGTGTTGTATCTATTGTATTATTTCAACAACAATTTCAGAATATTGTAACTACCTGAGTTTATTATTATTTTTGGAAATTTCTTGTTTAATAAATGTAACACAAGTGACTTTGCCGCACATATCTGATGAGCATAGTTTTTAGCAATTATTGGCATAATTAAGAGTGATTTAACTTAAAGCAATTGAGTTGAAATTAAATAACAGCAGGTGGATTAATTTAAAACGTCTAACTAACTGCCGTATAAACAAGAGTTTGTTTAATTTAAACGGCTCTATCATGCCAATAAAATTACTCAGAATCATGTTAATCGTTGGTTCCATCGACCAAATAAATTTAGAGAGTTTCGTCGTACTCAAAAAAGTCTATTGCTCATTTAGTTAAATGAAAATTTGTTTATAGCCCTGATTAGAAACTTTACAAGAACAATAAAGAAGTGAATGTATCGATATTAAATAAGGAATAAGGCGTTTCCTGAAAAAATTAGCCTCAATAACTCAACAAAACTAAGGTATTTTATTTTCACTCTAATAATGACCTAATAATTCATTGAATTCCGTTTACTCATCGATTAAAATGCGCCTTAGTTTATATCTCAAGGAAAAAGTTATGAAGAAATTCGCGATATCAATATTGACAGCAGGATTGCTAATTTCTAGTAATCTTTATGCTCAGGAAAATGCAGGTGGTACTTACTCATCTAAATATGGCATTGGCCAGATGACAATACCACAAATCGCCGCAGCGGCGACGGCAGCGGCAATCGCTGCAGCTGCTATAGCAAATAGTAATGGTAAAGTTGGTACACGTCCGCCAGGACCTATCGAATGTCCAGATGGTGAAGAGCTTGTTGGTAACGTATGTACTCCAATAGAAACAGTTTATACTTGTGCTGAAGGTGACCAGCCACCGGTTGATGGCGTTTGTATCGGTACAGCTACTACAGTTACAGTGACTGCAAGTGGTACAGGTACTACAACGATTACTGTTCCAGTAACATTTACTTATCCAGCATCTGTAGTTAATTAATTTTTTGATTAAGTACTAGTGCATTTGAGAGCCGCCATTTGGCGGCTTTTTTATTTGTTTTTTTCACATTGTGGCGTTTTAATAATATGCATAACAGTAGGTTTTACTTCATTTTATGTGTGGGTTTGTTGCCTTTTTTGTCTGCGTGCTCATCAACACATGAGGCATATATAAGAAGTATGCGTATCGCTTTAGCAGAACCACAAAGTTTAGTCTTAGAAACAGAGCAGATAAAACAGTCGCCGGCAGATTTAATTTATGTGAAAAAAAATGAGTTAGCCACGGTTGTATTAGCCCTCGCTTTTATTGAAAGTGGCCACTATAAGTGGGTATCAGTTGATAACGGGGCCTTAATTGAAAAAGACGGACGAATTGTCAAAACACTGTCGTTAGATAATAATTTAGATTTTATATCCTCTAATACTAGCGATCCTCTTTCTTCTCCTAGCAATATCGACGATACAACGACCTGGCAGAGAAAGATTGACTTTAATTCCGTGCAATATGGCCTTGTCTTAAGTTCAACTTTTACCGTTTTAGGTAATCAATCTCTGGCCATACAAGATAAAATTATAGAAACGATTTTAATTGAAGAGCGAGTTGACTTAATTGAAAACGAGCGTCATGGATATCAGCAAAGTCACTGGATTAACCAATTCTGGTTACATAAAGAAACGGGTAAATTGTTACGTAGTAGGCAAAAAATAATACCTGATGGTTATTATTTTGATATCACTTATGTCAGTCGAGCCGTAAGACTATGACGTTTATTTTCCAAACAAAGGGTTTTGATTTGATGCGTTCAGCCATGTTTTACTGTTTTATTCTGTTCTCTAGCATTAGTTCTGCACAAGTCAGTATTCAGATAAATCAACATAAATTTGATTTTACCGCCTCTCCTCGTCTTGCCGAAGTATTGTCTCCTATTGCCTACCAAGACAATTGGTATTGGCCAGCAGCTAGGTTATTTCGCTCAGATACCCATGAGGCCCTTACTCTTCGTAATAGCGTTATTGCGAAACTTAAATTTTTGCAATTATCGCTGAATAATGACAGTGCAGTATTAGTAGATGAGCTAATACAACAGATTAATAGTTGGCAATTAGCGGACAGAATATTAATTAATCTTGACTATGATCGCGCGCAAACGAATCCGCAGTTAAATCCCCAGTTTGAGCAAGGGCAATATAAATTGGACTTGGTAACACGCCCCACTTCCTTCACTGTATTTGGCCTTGTTAGACAGCCCGTCGTTATAGATTTAACTGACAACATGTGCGCCCATAATTATATTAATAGTGCGTTTTCACAGCTTGAAAATAAGGATTTTGTTTACCTTATCGCAGCTGATGGCCGGATAGATAAAATAGGTATTGCATACTGGAATGCGGGCTGTGTCGATATTATGCCTGGTAGTCAAATATACCTCCCCTTTAATGAATCCCAGTTTTTCAGTGATAATCGCGAACTGAATCGACAAATTGTTGAGCTTGCCTTAAATAGGATAATGTAATGAGCAGTACTATCTACTTTTTGCCCAGGCCAATTATTGGGTCCATCGGTCTTGTATTATTTACTGCTAGTTTATTCGCTGGCGCTCAAGAGTTAACAGCCTTAAATCAACCTTCACAAATGGTACAAGGTGGAGTGGGATTATTGCAGACACCAACGGCGCGAATGGCCGCCGATGGCAACTTAAGTATTAGTTACACTGACAATGAAGAGTATCGGTTTTGGTCTGCTACCTTGCAACTATTTCCGTGGATGGAATCCACCGTAAGATACACCGATGTCCGCACAAGACTTTATAGCTCTGACCCTGATTTTAGTGGTAATCAAACTCTTAAAGATAAGGGCATCGATGTTAAATTTCGTCTGTTACAAGAAAGTTATTACCTGCCACAAGTATCGGTTGGTTTTAAGGATATCGGTGGAACAGGATTCTTCGATAGTGAATTTATTACTGCGAGTAAAGCCTTTGGCCCCTTAGACTTTCACCTTGGTTTAGGCTGGGGTTATTTAGGAACCGGAGATAATTTTCCAAACCCTTTTTGTGAGGTTGCTGATCGCTTCTGTGATCGCGCTGACGGTTTTTCCGGCCGTGGTGGCACGGTAGAATTTGGTAAGTTTTTCAAAGGTAATACCTCCTTATTTGGTGGCGTTGAATATGTTACGCCGATAGAAGGCTTGCGACTCAAACTCGAATATGAGGGTAAGAACTATATTAATGACAGAGCAGGCAACTTAGCCCAAGACAGTCTTTGGAATATAGGTGCGGTCTATCAATGGAAAGATTTTGATTTCAGCCTAAACTATCAACGAGGTAACACTATCGGCTTTGGCCTGACCTATAAGCTAAATATGCATACAGCTAAGCAGGTTAAATTTGATAGACCTCCTCGTTCTTTGTTAAACACAACACCTGCCACTTCAATGCAAGAATTGAATAGAAATAAACTATATAATGACTTGCTAAATGATGGTGGTTTTATTCTTAAATCCACTTATCAAGCTGATGAGCAAATCACCTTATACGGCTCACAGCTTAATTATCGCAACACAGATGAAGCTATTCAGCGTGTTGGTCGAATTGCGGCTTCAGAACTGCCTAATGATATTAAAGAGTATCGTATAGTTGAAAACGCGGGCAGTCTCCCCGTTCTTGAAACAGTGATTGATGTTGATTCTTTTAAGGCTGCTGCACGTCTTGAATCATTAGAAAATGATATTGGTGCAAGTTATACCCGCCGAGATCCCTCTGCAGAGAGCGTTGCAAATTATCAACCTAATACTACCTCTGGATTATTTTATGGGGCAGAGAGCTTTTGGATCCAAACCTTTGGCAACCCAGAAGATTTCTATTTATATCAAGGTGGATTATTCATTACAGCTGGCTATGCCTTTAATAGTCACTTTTCTATGCAAAGCAGCATTAAAGCCACAATCGTAGAGAATTTTGATAAATTTAATTACAAGGTGGACAACCAGCAAACTCCACTTCCTCGGGTGAGAACCTATGCTAGGGAATATGTGACACGCAACAAAATTACTATGGAGTCAGCTTATTTAAGTTGGTTTGATCGCGTGGCTGAAAATACCTATGCCCAAGCTTATGCGGGCTATTTGGAAGGTATGTTTGGCGGTGTTGGAGCTGAAATACTTTATCAACCAGTAGATAGTAACGTGGCCTTTGGTGTCGACTTAAATTATGTACAACAACGTTCATTTGAGAATGACTGGGACTTTAGGGATTATAAAGTATTGACCGGTCATGCCAGCATATATTGGCGTCCTTCCTTTATGCCAGATACGCAACTTACTCTTAATGTGGGGCAATTTTTAGCCAAGGATAAAGGGGTCAATATCGATTTTGCCAAACGTTTTGACAGTGGCATTATCGTGGGTGCCTATGCAGCCTTTACCAATGTAAGCGCAGAAGAATATGGCGAAGGTAGTTTTACCAAAGGGTTTTATATATCAATTCCTTTCGATTTGTTTGTGCTTGAGTCAGCGAAGGGTAGAGGTAAAATACCTTGGGTACCTATTGCTCGTGATGGTGGCCAGAAATTAAATAGGCCTGCAGAATTGAAAAATATGACTGATATACGTTCGCCCTTTTATGACTAAGGTGCGCACTACACATAAAATTCAGTGAAAATCTCTGGAGCGAGTATCAAGTTGTTTAATTAGATGACTCAAATCTTCTAATTTACCCGCAATGATATGGGTGACACCGCCGTCACCTCGCTCCAGAATGCCATTTACTTTTAATATTTTGGATTTTAAATAGGCTTGTTTTTGCGCCCTAGCAGTAGCCAGCCAAACAATAACATTCATACAACCCGTATCATCTTCTAATGAAATAAAAGTCACCCCTTTTGAGGTTCCAGGACGTTGCCTTCCAACCACGACACCAATTACGCTTAAAGGTTTTTGATGCTCTCGCTGATACAATTGATTAGCTTGCACATGTTTAGGTAAGAGTCCTGCTTCTCTTAGCAAGGCAATAGGATGTTTACCCAGGGTCAAACTCAATGAAGAATAATCCTCAATCAAGGTCTCACTGGCACTCGGTTTTTTAATGGCTACTAAGGACTCACTATAGTTTGCCGCTGGTTCGGCTAAGTGCCTAAATAAGGGGAGATCACTTTCGTTATCCATTAAAGACCATCGTGCAGCGTAGCGATTGTCACTGATACAACTAAAAGCATTTGCGCTGGCTAATGCTTCTAAATAATGACGGGCTAAACCAAGCTGTTTGATTTGCGCGACATGCTCAAAGCCCTGCTCAGGACGATGCTTTAATAGTGAGATTAACGCCGTTTCTTTTAGTCCTTTAACTAGACTAAAACCCAATCTAATAGCCCAGTCATTGTTATGAAATTCAAATTTATGCTCATAGTCAGAGGCATTAATACACACCGGCAATATCTGAATTTGGTGGCGTTGCGCATCTTGCACTAATTGCGCGGGCGGATAAAAGCCCATGGGCCAGCTATTGAGTAAGGCCACATAAAATGCTTGCGGGTAATAATATTTAAGCCAAGAAGAGACATAAGCCAATACCGCAAACGATGCTGAATGAGACTCAGGAAATCCGTATTCACCAAAGCCTTTTATTTGATTAAAAATACGTTCGGCGTAATCAAATTCATAACCTCGCTGCAGCATACCGTTGATAAGCTTTTCTCTGAATTTAAGTAGCTCACCATTTTTTTTCCATGAGGCCATGGCACGCCTTAGTTGATCAGCTTCGCCACCGGTAAAACCTGCCGCTACCATAGCCATTTTAATCACTTGCTCTTGGAAAATCGGTACGCCATTAGTGCGTTTTAATACCGCTTCAACCGCTTTAGAAGGATGATCAAACTTCTCAACACCATCACGCCTTTTTAAATAAGGGTGCACCATATCACCCTGTATAGGCCCTGGCCTAACAATGGCAATTTGCACGACCAAGTCGTAATAGCACTTAGGTTTAAGGCGTGGCAACATACTCATTTGCGCTCGTGATTCGATTTGAAATACGCCCACGGTGTCGGCTTGTTGGATCATCTTAAATACCTGAGGGTCATCACCTAACTTAGTTATTTTTGTAATGCTCCAATCATGCTGATAGTGAGTATTAACTAACTCAAAAGCCTTTCGAATTGCGCTCAACATCCCCAGCGCCAATATATCTACTTTGAGTAAACCTAAACTGCCAAGATCATCTTTATCCCATTGAATAATACTGCGCTGTGCCATCGCTGCATTCTCAATTGGGACGAGATGATACATTGGCCCGGCAGAAATAATAAAGCCACCCACATGCTGTGATAAATGCCGCGGAAAGCCCTTAATTTCATTCACTAAATAAATAAATTGTTTGCCTTGTTGTGATTCAGCGGCAAAGCCTAGTTCCGCAATTTGCGCTTGCCAATCCACTTGCACATCACGCCGGTCAATGTTTTTAATAAAAAAGGCCAACTGACTTTCATCAATTCCCATGGCTTTCCCTATTTCGCGAATCGCACTTTTTTGCCGATAGGTGACCACAGTAGCAGCAATCGCGGTACGCTCCCGTCCATACTTTTGATAAATATACTGAATAATTTCTTCTCGGCGCTGATGTTCAAAGTCAACATCAATATCCGGTTCTTCTTGGCGTTCTTTAGAGATAAAACGTTCAAACAAGACATCTATCTGACGTGGATCAACCGCGGTAATTTCTAAGCAATAACACACCACAGAATTAGCAGCTGAGCCCCTGCCTTGGTAAAGAATGTGTTGTAATTTGGCAAACTGGACGATGTCATAAATGGTTAAAAAAAAGTATTCGTATTGCATCTCTCTGATAAGTTTGAGCTCTTTGGCGATGATCCGCTTAATCGCAAAAGCCAGTTTACCGTCCGCGGCAAAGCGCTTATGCATTCCCACTAATACTAACTCTCGCAAATACTGAGTAGCCGTTTTACCTTGTGGCACCAGTTCTGCCGGATATTCGTAGCGTAATTCGCTCATATTAAAGGTACAGCGCTGTGCAATTTCCACCGACTCTTGCAACCACTGTTGTGGATATAAACGATTAATTTTTTCTAAACAACGCAATGAACGCTCGCTGTTAGATAATAATTCACGCCCCAAACTAGCAATGCTTTTACCCTGCCCTATTGCGGTTAGCGCATGCTGTAACATCAAGCGCTCTGGATCATGCATCAGTACGCCACCACAAGCAGTAATAGGTAATTGGTATTGCTGCTGTAAGTAACGACAATGCCGGATATAACGATGTTCATTGGCGGTGAGTTGTCGTTGCACCCCAATCCATAGACGCTGTTTAAAAATCGCTTGTAATTGCTTGGCCGCCGCGTGGTCCTTATCCACTTGCCCGCTGGGTAACCACAAGGCAAAACAATGCTGACTACTTTTAAGATCCCAACTTTCTAACTGGTACTGACCTTTCACTGCACGTCGCCGTGCATTCGTGATGATCCGGCATAACTCTGCGTAGGCCTGGCGATTGGGACAAAGTAATATCACACTAAACTCGTCATTCAGTTTAAATAGACTACCGACGATTAACTTAATACTCAGTTGCTGATCTTTAATCGCGGTATAGGCTCTTACTACACCAGCTACTGAACATTCATCAGTAATGGCGATGGCTTGGTAAGCCAGAAAATCAGCGCGTTGTACTAGCTCTTGTGGGTGCGATGCGCCCTGCAAAAAAGAAAAATTACTTTGGCAAAAAAGTTCAGCATAAGCAGCCAAACCCATTAACTAAAAACCCCGTGTAAATGCCAATCGCCATCTGGCCCTTTAAACACCCAATACCACTGCCCTTGCTCATTATGTGCAATGTAATAATCGCGTATTACCGGACGACTATCCCACCAGCCGGTATTGAGCCGCTCAGGCCCATATAAAACAGTGACTTTTTCCCGTAAAGGTTGTGGCGGACTTAATAAAAAACTCGGTCGCATGGCCTGCAACATAGGACTCATGTCGTGATTTAACTCTTTGGCCACTGCCGGAGAATGGTAACTGGCAGCATGCTCAGGGCGAAAATCATTATTAATAGCAGGGCTCACCACTGCCTGCTCTCCTAACTTAGCTTGCAGCAAAGAAACCAATTGCAAACGTGACAAGCTGCCTTTTTTAGCACTGAACAAATCACCTTTGTCAGGGCTTCTGATTTGAGTTTTACCGGTGGTTAAACTAATGGCATACACGGCAGAATCTAATTTCAACTGCTCTAGTTTAATCGCAATTAACGCATGCCAACGACTCGCTAAATACTCGCCTTGTTGTGAGCCTACCGTCCATTCGATATGCTCATGATCACGCTGATAAAATTGAATTATAAGGCTCTGAGTTAAGCGATCGCGTAGCTTTAAAAATTGCTCTAATACCTTTAATACATGCCCTAAAGGACCTTGT
>TARA_R110002167_G_scaffold1426_2_pt1 | contig 15055 bp, 16 predicted proteins | sample TARA_R110002167 | Tara Oceans TARA_R110002167 (sample SAMEA4398238) | marine metagenome | biome: Polar Biome; feature: [MES] marine water layer (ENVO:01000295) within the mesopelagic zone...; material: water (ENVO:00002006), including particulate matter (ENVO:01000060) such as...... | reverse complement strand
CGCGAGCCAGTGCCGACGCTTGAAAAAGGCCCATTCCATCGCCAGAAAACTGCCCCCCGCAATCAGAATCGACATCAAAAACAGCACAGACCCAATCGCAAATTGTATAAACATCAGACCTCCCAAAACATGGCGTCCCGCACCATACCGCGCCTTGCGGGCAATACCAGTGCGCCCGCTCTCTTGTGCAGCCGCGCGCCTTGACCTATCTGATGCAGATCATGGCCAAGCAACCTGAAAACAAAAACTACAAGGTCCTCGCGGAAAATCGGCGCGCGCGCTACGATTATGCCATCGAGGATGATATCGAAGTCGGCATTATCCTGCACGGCTCCGAGGTCAAATCCCTGCGGTTGGGGCAATCCAACATTGCGGAAAGCTATGCCTCGGTGGATGATGGCGAGCTGTGGCTGACCAACGCCTATATCGCGCCTTATGATCGGGCGATGTTCGGCCACGAGGAACGGCGCAAGCGCAAGCTTCTGTGTAAACGCAAAGAACTCGTGCGGCTTTGGAATGCCACCAAACGCGAAGGCATGACCATCGTGCCCTTGGTGATGTATTTCAACGACAAGGGGCTGGTCAAACTCAAGATCGCCACCGGCAAAGGCAAGAAAAACCACGACAAACGCGCCACCGAGGCCGCGCGCGACTGGGGCCGCCAGAAACAGCGCCTGCTGCGGCACGGCGACTGACTTTGGGGGGAAACCCCGCCCAAAAGACCCCTATTGCGCGACCTCGCATAGCTGTTAACTTGCAAAGAACCACCGCAGATCGGGCCTTTGCGCTGGCACAAGAATGATGGCCCGGATTGAAAAAGGATTTGGGGACTATGGAAGCACTTATCGCACAACTCGTCGCAGGCGCCGTGGGTGGCATTGCGGTCGGCAAAGCAAAAAGCGACATGTCGCTTGGCACCGTCGGCAACACAGTAGCGGGCCTTTTGGGCGGCCTTGGCGGCGGCCAGATTTTAGGCATGTTGGCAGGCGGCGACACATCGAGCCTGATCATGTCGCTCATCGGTGGCGGTGGCGGCGGCGCTGTTCTGACCGCGGCAGTTGCCATTTTGAAACGCAAAATGGGCTAATCGGCCGGCCTATTTTTTCGGCGCAACCTCCACGCGCGCGCCAAAACGGCTTTGGCCGACCGAAAACGCAAAGCCATCCAAGGCGCTCTGAGGCAATACCGATGATGCGTCGGTCAGGGCATTCAACGCCGGCCAGCCATCCCTGATCCAGACGGTGCCTGCGGGAATACGCGGCGTCACCTTGGCCCGTGCGCCAAACGATCCGCGCGCGTTTGAGATGTCGATCTCGGCCGCATCCACGATCCCGCGCTGTGCCGCATCGGCCACAGATATCCACAGCTCTGGCGCATCTTCGCGCGCCGCAAGTGTCGGCAAGGCGCGGCCATGGTCATAAAACGCATGAAAATGCGCAAATGTGCGCCCATGCGCCAAAGCGAGCCCGCCTTGACCTGCGTGCCCTGCCGTATAGCTCGGCAGTGCCGCCAGCCCCATATCGGCGGCGCGTTGCGCATGGAACGCGATCTTGCCCGACGGGGTGGTGAAAGCCAAAGACGGGTAAGTAATATGCGACACCTTCAATGCCGTGCGCCCGCCATTGGCGCGCATTGCACCCACTGTGGTATGCCCCGTCGCCGGATGATCAAGAGCGGCATTCATCGCGGCTTCCTGATCGGCCCAAGGATAGACATCCGCAACGCCAAGTCGCTGCGCAAGACCCTTGTAGGTGTCATAGGCGGGCCGAGCCTGTCCGGCGGCAGGCAGGACGCGGCCCGATCCCACCGCCGGGGCGACCAAAATTGCCGGTCAGGGCCAGAAGACACGAAATCGCCCGCGCGACATAGCTGCGCGCCAGCGCGGCAATCACCGCATGAGGAACCCCGGTTATGGTTTGCGCCCAGCGCGGGGTCATCGGTTGCAGGTGCCGGACCAGATCCCCGAACCCGTCAGTGTGGTTGTGGACAAAGCATCTATCCCAAGCCTTGTCCTGGATGATGACATGCATCATCGCCAGCGCCAGAGCGGTATCCGTGCCCGGCCTGACCAGAACCACCTCATCTGCAAGCGCCGAGGCCTCGGTCCTGCGCACATCCACCACCACGATGCGGGCACCGCGCCGCTTGGCGATCTCGACGTGGCGCAGCGTCGCGGCCTGACTGACGGTATTGACCCCCCACAGGATCACCAGATCGGCATTCTCGCCCAGATCTTCCTTGGTCGATGTCTCGATCGCGCCGGTAAGCCCCACACCAAAACCGCCCAAACCCCAGCAAATCATCGCGGGATTCCAGACCTGACACCCGTAAAGATTGGCAAACCTGTCCATCTGGGCACGTTTCAACCCAAAGGCGTAATCATTGGCCCAATTGCCGTGGCCCTGCCAAAACCCGACCGCCTCTCTGCCAACCGCTTGCATTTGCCCTGCAATCTTGTCCAGCGCATCGCCCCATGGCACCACCTGCCAGTTGTCACCGCCCCGCTCGGCGCGCATCAAAGGGGTCAGCAGCCGTTTCTCGTTGCCAACAATCTCATGGGCGGCTTTCCCGCGCATACATAAAAACCCCTGACTGTCGGGGTTGGTCTGATCACCAACAATCGATACAATCGCACCACCCTGCACCGCCACGCGCATCCCGCACAGCGTGGGGTGACAATTCATCGGGCACATGGTCGTGAAGACGTTCTGCTGGCTCATACCGCGTCCGTTCACTGGGCTGTGCCGATGATACGGCACAAAACGCATCCCACGCTAGACCTTATCGGTGACAGCACGCCCGATGCGCACCCGATGCGCACCCGATGCGCACCCGATGCGCACCCGATGCCTTGTCAGCCAAGGCCGCACGCGATAGTCAAAGCCTGACGCTTGCAGCGACCGGAGACCACCATGACCCACGCCCAAAACGACGATCCCAAAACACTGGTCAGCACCGATTGGCTGGCCGCCCATCTCAAAGACCCCGATCTGCGCATCATCGACGCCTCGTGGTATATGCCCGCCGAAAACCGCCATGCCGCCGCAGACTATGCCGCCGAACATATCCCCGGCGCGCGTTTCTTTGACATCGACGATATCGCCGATCAGCGCTCCGAATTGCCACATATGGCCCCCCCGGTTGAAAAATTCATGTCGCGGATGCGGTCCATGGGCATAGGCGACGGGCATCAGGTCGTGGTCTACGACGGCGCGGGCCTGTTTTCTGCCGCGCGGGTCTGGTGGCTGTTCCGGCTGATGGGCAAAATGGACGTGGCCGTGCTCGACGGTGGCCTGCCCAAATGGAAATCCGAAGGCCGCGCCCTTTCCGACATGCCCCCTGTTGTGCGCGACCGCCACATGACCGTCAGCCGGCAAAACCAACTGGTGCGCGACGTGACCCAAGTGGCGCGTGCCGCCAAGCTTGGCGATCACACAATTCTGGACGCACGCGGGGCCGCCCGCTTCAAGGGTGATGCGCCCGAGCCCCGCGCAGGGCTGCGCGCAGGTCATATCCCCACATCGCGCAACGTGTTTTACAACGATCTGCTCCGCGACAATGGCACTCTGCGCAGCGTCGCCGAAATCCGTGAAATCATGGACCGCGCCGGCGCTGACCTGACCAAACCCGTCATCACCACCTGCGGATCCGGCGTGACGGCCGCAATCCTTTGCCTCGCACTGGAACGGATCGGCAAAACCGACTATTCCCTCTACGACGGCTCATGGTCCGAATGGGGCATGTATGCCGACCTTCCTATCGCAACCGGAGCCGCATAATGCTGCAAAATCTACACGCCCGACCCACCGATAAAATTCTGGCTCTCATGGCCGCCTACCGCGAAGACCCGCGCGACACCAAGGTCGACCTTGGGGTTGGCGTCTACAAGGACGCAACCGGCAACACCCCTGTCATGCGTGCCGTCAAAGAGGCCGAAAAACGCCTGCAAGCGCAGCAAACCTCCAAGGCCTACGTCAACATGGCGGGTGATCCGGCCTTCACCGACGCGATGATCAACCTTGTGCTGGACGACACCATCGCGCGCGACCGCATCGCGGCGGTGGCCACGCCGGGCGGCACCGGTGCCATTCGCCAAGGCTTCGAGTTGATCAAAATGGCCGCCCCCGAGGCCACGGTCTGGCTCTCCAACCCGACATGGCCAATCCACCCGTCGATCCTGAGCTATCTGGGCATGAAATCCGCCGAATACCGCTACTTTGACCGCGAAACACGCGGTGTCGATTTCGCGGGGCTGATGGCCGACCTCGATCACGTCACCGCAGGCGACATCGTGCTGTTGCACGGCTGCTGCCACAACCCGACAGGCGCCAACCTGACATCCGACCAAATGGCCGCCGTCATCGCCTTGATGAACACCCGCGGTGCCATTCCCTTTGTCGATATCGCCTACCAAGGCTTTGGCGACGGGTTGGACGCAGACGCCCAGATCACCCGTATGATCGCACAAGGCTTCGACAACGTGCTGATCGCCGCCTCCTGCTCGAAAAACTTCGGCATCTACCGCGAACGCACTGGCATCCTGATGGCCGTGGCGCGGCACGAAAGCGAGGCAAAACTGACGCAGCAAAACCTCAACTACCTGAACCGGCAAAACTACTCCTTCCCGCCCGACCACGGCGCACGGGTCGTCACCACAATCCTCAATGACCCTGACCTGCGCGCTGATTGGGAGGCCGAGCTGGAAGACACCCGCAACGGGATGCTGTCGTTGCGCAAACAACTCGCCGACGAATTGCGCCGCCTGACCAACTCGGACCGGTTTGATTTTCTCGCGCACCACCGCGGCATGTTCAGCCAGCTTGGCACCACCCCCGAAATGGTCGAAAAACTGCGCGCCGATCACGGCATCTACATGGTCAGCGACAGCCGGATGAACATCGCAGGCCTGAACGCAAAGACCGTGCCGATCTTGGCCAAGGCCATCGTCGCCGCTGGCATCTAGAACATTTGGCGCGGGGCATACTCCGCGCCGAAATTGCTGCACCTGCAAAATGCGCCTTGCGATCCTGCGCGCAACATTCTAACCCTTGTGGCGAAAATTTCGAAATAAAGGTGCGCCACCATGTCATTCCGTTTGCAACCCACACCCCCCGCCCGTCCGAACCGCTGCCAACTTTTCGGCCCCGGTTCCAACGTAAAACTCTTCGCAAAAATGGCGGCAAGTGCGGCAGACGTCATCAACCTTGACTTGGAGGACAGCGTCTCCCCCTCCGACAAAGATAGCGCGCGCGCCAATGTCATCGCCGCCGTCAATACCGTTGACTGGAACAGCAAAACGCTTTCCGTGCGCATCAACTCTCTCGACACTCCCTACTGGTATCGCGACATTGTGGACCTTCTGGAACAAGCAGGCGACCGTCTTGACCAGATTATGATCCCCAAGGTCGGTTGCGCCGCCGACATCTACGCCGTTGACGCGCTGGTTACGGCTGTTGAGCGCGCAAAAGGTCGGACCAAAAAGATCTCCTTCGAAGTCATCATCGAATCCGCCGCAGGGCTCGCGCACGTCGATGAAATTGCCGCCGCCTCGCCGCGCATGGTCGCCATGTCGCTGGGTGCCGCTGATTTCGCGGCCTCGATGGGCATGCAAACCACCGGCATCGGCGGCACGCAAGACAACTACTACATGCTGCACGGCGAGACACGCCACTACTCCGACCCATGGCACTGGGCACAAACCGCCATTGTCGCCGCCTGCCGCACCCACGGCATCCTGCCGGTTGACGGCCCGTTTGGCGACTTCTCCGACGACGAAGGCTACCGCGCCCAAGCCCGCCGCTCGGCGACCCTTGGCATGGTCGGCAAATGGGCGATCCACCCCAAGCAAATCGCACTGGCCAACGAGGTCTTCACCCCCTCCGCCGAGGCCGTCGCAGAGGCCCGCGAAATTCTTGCCGCCATGGCACAAGCCACCGCCAACGGCGAAGGGGCCACCGTCTACAAAGGCCGCCTCGTCGACATCGCCTCGATCAAACAAGCCGAAGTCATCGTCAAACAATCAGAATTGATCGCCCGCTGACCCGCCTCGCTTTTTCCCAAATACTCGAAACACCACGGCTGCGCGCGCCCCTTATGACATTGCGCCGCAGCCATGCGCCCATTATATCTGTATCCAACACTTATAGGGGCACCCGATGATCCAATATCTTGATTTCGAAAAACCACTGGCCGAAATTGAAGGCAAAGCTGAAGAGCTGCGCGCAATGGCCCGTGACAACGAAGATATGGACATCGAAAAAGAGGCGGCGGCGCTGGACAAAAAAGCCACCGAGCTGCTGACCTCGCTTTACAAATCACTGACCCCTTGGCGCAAATGCCAAGTGGCGCGCCACCCCGACCGCCCCCATTGCATCGACTACATCGAGGCGCTTTTCACCGAATACACACCGCTGGCAGGCGACCGCAACTTTGCCGACGATCACGCGGTCATGGGCGGCATCGCGCGGCTTGACGGGCGGCCCGTCATGGTGATCGGCCATGAGAAAGGCAGCGACACCAAAAGCCGCATCGAGCGGAACTTCGGCATGGCCCGCCCCGAAGGCTACCGCAAGGCGATCCGCCTGATGTCGCTCGCTGACAAATTCGGCCTGCCCGTGATCACCCTCGTTGACACGCCGGGCGCCTATCCGGGCAAAGGTGCCGAAGAACGCGGCCAATCCGAGGCCATCGCGCGCTCCACCGAGAAATGCCTCGACCTCGGCGTCCCCCTCATCTCCGTCATCATCGGCGAAGGCGGCTCTGGCGGCGCCGTGGCCTTCGCCTCCGCAAACAACGTCATCATGCTCGAACATTCGGTCTATTCCGTGATCAGCCCCGAAGGCTGCGCCTCGATCTTGTGGAAAGACGGCGGCAAAATGCGTGAAGCCGCCGAGGCCCTGCGCCTGACCGCGCAAAACCTCCAGGAACTGGGCGTCTGCGACGTTGTCATTCCCGAACCCCGCGGCGGCGCACACCGCGACAAAGCGGCCACCATCAGATCGGTCGGCGCGGCCATCAGCAAACTGCTTGTCGAAATGGACGGCAAAAAACCCGACGCAATCCGCAAATCACGGCGCGCCAAATACCTCGCATTGGGGTCAAAAGGACTGGCGGCCTGACCCCACTCCGACAAACCCCGCCTCCGCCGCCAATGCGTCAGACCGCGCCTCGACATCCGCCTCCAGCTTTTTCATGAAGGCTTGCACCGGCATCCCCGGCGCGATCGCTGGCAGAAATTCGACAACCGCCACACCCGGCTTGCGGTAAAATCCGCGCTTGGGCCAAAACACGCCCGCATTTGTGGCCACCGGCACACAAGGCTGCCCCATATCGCGATACAGCGCCCCCGTGCCAATCTTGTAGGGGGCGTTCACGCCAGGTGCGATGCGGGTGCCTTGTGAGTAAATAATCAACTGGCCGGGCAGGGCCTTGCCGGATTTGACATCCGCCAACATGGCTTTGATCGCTGCACCGCGCTTGCCACGCTTGACGGGAATACAGCCGATGCGCAAACCAAATTGCCCCAAGATCGGCGCATATTTCAAAATATCCTTCATGATGAATTTGCCGCGCGGCACAGCATTGTAAATCATCAGCACATCCAGAAACGACTGATGCTTGGCGGCGATCATCACCTCGCCGGTGGGCGGCGTGCCGCGCACTTCAAACCGCAAACCGATCATCCATTTGGCGGTCCATGCGACCCAGCTACAATAGGCATGACAGGCCGCAATCGCACCATGCCGCGACACAATCGCCCATGGGGCCCAAAGAACACCAACCACCAACATCGCCAGATAAATCTGCAGGTTGAAAACAACCGAGCGCAACAGTTGGAGGGTATATCTCATGACTGCGCCCTCAAGGTTTTCAACGCCGCAGCCCGGGTCGCGAAAAACGCAACTGTCGCGGCCAGCGGCGGGATGATCAGCGGCCAGAACCAATGCAAGCCCTGAAACCCCAGACCGGTCAAAAACCCGCCCGCCACATCCGCGGATGGCAACAACAGCACCGCCAATACACCCGCGCCAGTGCCAAGCGCCGCGCCCCAGAATGCGCGCAAGGTAAAGCGGCGCACAAAGGCGCGTGCAATATAAATATCGCGCGCCCCAACAAGCCGCATCACGCGGATCACCTGGGCATTGGCCGCCAAGGCCGCTTGCGCGGCAAGCGTGATCATCGCCGCAGTCGACGCGGCGATCAAGATTAACGCCAGCCAGCCCAGACTACGCAACCTATTGGCCGCAGCCACCAGCGGTTCGCGCCAACGGGTATGGTCATCCAACACGGCTCCGGGCACCTCGGCCTGCAACCTTGCCCGCAGGCCTGTGGCATCATATCCATCACCTTCTTCAATGATTTCAATCAATTGCGGGATAGGTAAATCCTCGATCGGCAATTCAGGACCAAACCACGGCTCTAATAACTTGCGCTGCTCGTCAGCGGTCAACGGGCGGGCCTGCGCCACCCCCGGCGTGGTCTGCAACACCTCGACGGCGGCCAAGAGTTGCGCGTCAGCCTGGTCCGCAGGGGCCGAAATCCGCAAGGTTGACGTGCGGGCCAACTCGGCAGACCAGCGGTCTGCCAAACGCCCCGTGGCCAATGACAACGCCAGCGCAAAAACGGCCAGAAACGCCATCGCACCGGCGGTAAACAGGGTCAACTTTGCGGTAAATCCGGTGGGTGGCACCGCGCGTTCGGCTTGCGGGTCACCGGCGATCAGACCAAACAGGCGGGTAATATCAGACCTCATAGCTCGACCCCCGCCTGCATCAACCGGCGATCTTTCAGGCGCAGCACGCGGGTCGTAACCTGCGATTTGGCAGCGCGGATGATATTCATGTCATGGGTCGCAATCAGCACGGTTTTGCCCATCCGGTTCAACTCGACAAGCAAGGTCAAAAGGCGCTGCGACATCTCCCAATCGATATTTCCCGTTGGCTCGTCGGCGATAATTACATCCGGTGACATGATCACCGCGCGGGCCAAGGCCGCGCGTTGACGCTCGCCACCCGACAGTTGCGGCGGCAATTGCGCGGCCTGTTTGGTCAACCCGACCCAGCCCAGCAATTCCGACAAATTCCCCACAGCCTCTGCCTCACGGCCCGACACGGTCAGCGGCAGCGCAATATTATCGGTCAAGGGCAGATGATCCAGAAACTGGCAATCCTGATGCACAACGCCAATCCTGCGGCGCGTCATCGCCACCGCATCACGGTCCATTGTGGCTGCATCCTCGCCAAACAGCCGGACCTGCCCGCCCGTGGCCTGCAACTCGCCATAGCATAATTTCAAAAGCGTCGTCTTGCCCGCACCCGACGGGCCGGTCAGAAAATGGAACGACCCCGCCGCAAGATTAAGCGAGACCTGACTGAACAGCTCCGCCCCACCATAGCTATAGGCCACATTGTCGAGGTCAATCACGGCATCATCCTTTAGCCTGTTGCGCCTGTTCTGCCCAAATTTGCAACAGTTATCAATGTTATGACAGGGGAAACAGTCGCATTTCATTGGCCTTTCTTTGGCCAATGGGTAAATAATAGTTAACCAAGCTGCGCAAAGATGCGGCAAACGGGCGAAAAGGAACTTGTTATGCGACTGATCTGTCCAAACTGCGGGGCACAATACGAGGTGGCAGATGATGTCATTCCTCAAGAGGGTCGTGATGTGCAGTGCTCGAACTGCGCGCACACATGGTTTGAAAACCGCGGTGCTTCCGACATCGAAGACGATTTCTCCGAAGACGCCGCACCCGCCTCGGCGCGCACCGATGACGTTGCACAATGGGGGGCCGCAGATTACGCACCAAAACCAGCCGCCAAAACCACCCCCAAACCCGCGCCGCAACGCCAGGAACTGGACCCCGCGATCGCCGACATCCTGCGCGAAGAGGCCGCCCGCGAAGCCAGCGCCAGACGCGCAGAAGCCGACGCCATGGAAAGCCAACCCGACCTTGGCCTTGACAGCGCGGATGCCGCCCCCGACCAACGCACCGTTGAAGCCCAAGACCGCATGGCCCAGCGCAAGGGCGAGCCACAGCAGGCCCCTGCCACCCCCAGCCGCGCGGCCATTGCTGCGGCCTCGCGCGGTGACCTGCTGCCCGACATCGAGGAAATCAACTCAAGCCTGCGCCCCGAATCCGAGCGCGGCACAGATTACCCCGACCCCTATGCTATGCCCGAAACCCGCAAACGTGGCGCTCGGACCGGATTTTTCGGGGTGCTGCTGATCCTCGGGGCAATGACCGCGGTCTACAGCTTTGCGCCAAAAATCAGCGCCTTGGCACCTGCTGCGGACGGCCCCCTGACCCGCTATGTCGACACCGTCGATACCGGCAGGCTTTGGCTCGACGCGCAATTGCGCCGGGCTGTGGACGCGATGACCACCGAAGGGGTCGAGAGCGCCCCCGCGCCCGACAGCACACCATCGGTCAGCAGCGAAGCCCCCGAAATGGCGCCCGTCGATCAATAGCGACCTGATCGCCTAGAACTGGTCCAACAAGCGGCGCAAGTAATCGCGCTCGGCTTCAGGGCGGGCCTGCTCGGCGGAGCGGCGGCGGATTTCGCCTAGCAACTCCTCGGCACGGCGGTAGACATCGCCGCCCTGCAACAGGCTGTCGTCGGTGCCAAACTGTCCGGTATTGCCCGGCTCGCGGCCCAGCGGATCACGGCGGGTCGGCTGCGCGCGGCCCACATCCTCGCCCCGCTGGGTGCCTTGGCCCGGCTCGATACTCTCGTTCTGCGCCAGCGCCTCGCTCAAGGCGCGCATTCCGCCGCGCAACGCATCCATCGCCTCGGCCTGCCGGTCAATCGCCCCGGCAAAATCACCCTCGCGCAATGCCTGTTCGGCCCCGTCCATCGCGCCCTCGGCACGGTCCAGCGCGCCACGGGCAACATCACCAGCCTCGCCACCCAAATTCGGCAAATTGTCTTGCTGGCGCCGCAATTCATCGCGCAACGCGCGCTGACGCTCGGCCAAAGACGCCTCTGAGCCGGCACCGCCCTCGCCCTGCTGGCCCTCGGTGGCATCCTCGCCCACGCCTTGGCCTTGGCCCTGCTCACCATCTTGCCCGGGGTCCTGCCCGCCTTGGCCTTGCTGACCTCTGCTCTGGCCTTGCTGGCTTTGCCTGTTGGCGCGGTCCTGCAATTCGCGGAACGCATCATCGGACAATTGCTCCTGATCCTGCAATGTCTCGGCTAAATCCTGCATCGATTGCTGACCGGGCGTGCGCGGACCGCCCTCGCCATTCTCGCCTTGGGTGACGCGAAGATTCTCCATCATCTGGTTGAGCTGCTCCATCAATGCAGCAGCCTCCGCCATGCGGCCCTCTTCCATCAGCTCTTGAATACGGTCCATCAGGGCCTGCAATTCGTCCTGTGTGATCTGCGTATTATCCGCGCCATTATCGGCCTGATCGGTGCCATCGGAGGGCTCCATCTGGTCGGCCAACATCTGCATATAGTCATTGGTGGCATCGCGCAGCTCTTGCATCAATTCGGCAATCTCGGCGTCCGTGGCCCCATTGCGCATCGCCTCGGCAAGCCGCTCTTGGGCACGGCGCAACCGCTCTCTGGCATCGGCCAATGTGCCATCTTCCAACTGGATCGCCAGATCCCACAGCGCTTGCACAATCTCGGCTTGGGCCGGCTCGCCAAGACCACCTGCGGCATCAAAACGCTCCAACCTGCGAATAATTGCACGCATCCGCAAATAGGTCGTCTCGTTGGAAAACAGCCCCTCGGGGCGATAGGAAATCGCGCGCATGATCTGCGCCACTCTGGGGGCATTTGCGCGGGCCCACATCAAGTCACGGCGCTGTTCGATGATCGCCTTGGCAAAGGGTTGGAAAAACCTGCGGCCGGGCAAAACAATCGGCTCGGGCGGGCTTTCTCCCACCTGTCCCGCCGCATCTACCACCTGCATCGACAAGGTCACAGGCAGGTTTGCAAGCGGATGCAGCGACAGGTTCTCGACCAGAAACGCATCAAAATCCGCGCGATCCCCATTAAACGGCATCGGTAGATCCAATACCAGCGGCGCAACCCCGTCAGGCGCAATCTCCAGACCATAGCGCCGGTCCACGGCCGCCAGATCCAGTGCAATCGTCGCCGTGCCACTTTCGATCCCGTAATCATCAAAGCCCAAAAACGGTTGCGACATCTCGCCCATCGCATCGGCCTCGACAGGGCCGGTCAATTCCACCAGCGGTGGTGCGTCGGCCACCACCTGCACATCCCACGCCGCACCATTCTCGCCGGCAATGGTCAGCGTGCCAGTGGTCCGGGCAATAAATGTCTGCTGGCTCTGCGATGCGGCGCCCAAATCCTCTGTGCGCCCCGAAATCGTCTCGGCCACGGTCAAGGCTCCCACTTCACCATACAGCCGCAGCGTCACTTGGCTGCCCTCGGGCACCAGCAGCAAACCTTGCGGGATATCGTTCAGATACAGCGCAGGCTTGCCAGTATAGGCCGGCGGTGTGACCCAGCCTTCCCACACCGGACCGACAGCCAGCACCTGACCGCCACCCGAAATCTGGTCGCCCACGCTGCCAATCCGCCAGACCGAGCCAAACATCAATGCGGCCACAAAGAACAACAACGCAATAAACCGCAGCCCGTATGGATCACGATCCGAGATGCGCAAATCCGGCTCGACCGCTCTGGCATCACGACTGCGCACTTGCATCCGGGCCAAATGGGCGCGCCACACCGCCTCGGACGCAGGATCACCGCGGCCAATCGCCTGGGCATCGGCCATCGCGGCGATCGGCCTGCCGGGGATGGCGGCATCAACGCGCGCAACCGCCTGCGCCCTGCCGGGCATATGAAACCGGCGCAAACCATATGTCGCCGTGGCAATCAGGCCGGTTGTCGCAACAACCACCAATATCCAGAACGCTTCAAGCGGCAAAAAATCCTGCCAGCCAAACATCAACGGCGCCAGAATGAGAAACACAACCGACATGAGCGGCCAGAATGCGCGCACAGCATTTTCGGCAACCATCCCGACGCGGGTGGCAAAGACCGGCCATTTCAAATGGCCAAGCGGATCATTCGGGGTCGCCAGGTTGCTTCTCCCAAGTAAGATGGCTATCTTATTAGCCACGTTGGTATCGTATCGCGCGCGATCATCTCTTCATAGGTAGGGCGTGCGCGGATAACTGCAAATTGATCACCCTGCACCAACACTTCGGGGATCATCGGGCGCGAATTATATTCCGAACTCATCACCGCGCCATATGCCCCCGCAGACCGGAACGCGACCAGATCACCGGCTGCCATTTGCGGCATCGCGCGGCCCTTGGCAAAGGTGTCGCCGCTTTCGCACACCGGCCCAACAACATCGTATTTCGCAGGCATATGCGCCACCGCAGGCTCGACCACGGGCACAATATCATGATGCGCATCATACATCGCAGGCCGGATCAAATCATTCATCGCACCATCAATGATCAAAAACTCGCGGTCCTCGCCCTGCTTGACGTAAATCACCTTTGAGACCATCAATCCGGCGTTGCCCGAAATCAGCCGCCCCGGCTCGATTTCAATCTCGCAGCCCAGATGCCCCAGCGTGCGCTTGATCATCGCGCCATATTCCATCGGCACAGGCGGGGCGGCATTGTCGCGCGCATAAGGTATGCCCAAACCGCCACCCAAATCCAATCGCTCGATACGATGCCCGTCCGCGCGCAGCACCTCCACCAGATCCGCGACTTTGAGATAGGCGGCCTCAAACGGCGCCAAATCCGTCAGTTGCGACCCGATATGCACATCAATGCCGATCACGTCCAATCCCGGCAACGCAGCGGCCATCTTATACACCGCGCGCGCACGGGCAATGGGAATCCCGAACTTGTTCTCGGACTTGCCGGTTGCAATCTTGGCATGGGTCTTGGCGTCCACATCGGGGTTCACGCGAATGGTGATCGGGGCTACAGCCCCCATCTGCACAGCCACCTGCGACAACACCTCCATCTCGGGCTCGCTTTCAACATTGAACTGTCGAATACCGCCCTCAAGCGCCATGCGCATCTCGTCCGCCGTCTTGCCCACGCCCGAAAACACGATTCTATCGCCCGGCACACCTGCTGCGCGGGCGCGCAAATACTCGCCGCCCGACACCACATCCATGCCCGCACCAACATCCGCCAATACCCGCAGAACGGCTTGATTTGACAGTGATTTCATCGCAAAGCACACCAGATGCGGCACACCGTCCAGTGCCTCGTCAAACAGCTTGAAATGCCGCTCCAACGTCGCCGTGGAATAAACATAAAACGGCGTGCCAACAGCGGCGGCAATCTGCGCCACAGGCACATCTTCGGCACAAAGCTGGCCGTCACGATACAGAAAATGATCCACGCCGCATCCTTTAAGACTAAATCCACTTGCGACATATCAGATTGCGCGCAAAGCCCAACCCTTCAAACGCGCATTCAGGTCACCGGGCGCGACCGCAAAAACAGATAGAGCGGCAAACCAAAACTGACCCCGACACCAAACGTCGCGGGGATCGCTATCAGCGCAATCCAGTTGCGGCGCACCGATACCTCCGACACGATAAAGACCGTCAAAGCAATCGCCGCTATCGTCAGATCCCAGACCAGACCCGAGGTCGCCGCATTCGCGTGCCAGGCATCAACCATCGCCATCAGATCCCAGCCCTCGGCCTGAAACCACGCAATGAAATAAGACATCGGATGGATCGCACCCCAAACCGCCAGCGCCAGATACAGCCAGCGGATCATTGGCCTGCCTCGACCGCAGCCTTGGGCGGTAACGGCTCACCCTGCGCGCCACAGCCTGCCAAAAACCCGATCAACCCGATTGCAAACAGTTTTCTCATAACAAAACCTCTTTCCATTCCGCCACGCGCAACCGCACTTGAGCGGGCGCTGTGCCACCAAAACTGACGCGCGAGGCCACAGAATTCTGCACCCCCAACACGCCAAACACATCCTTGGTAATCGCTTCATGCACCGATTGCATCTCCGCTAGGGTCAAATCGGGTAAATCAACGCCTTTCGCCTCGGCCATCGCGACCAATGTGCCCGTCA
>TARA_R110002167_G_scaffold25703_2_pt1 | contig 15071 bp, 11 predicted proteins | sample TARA_R110002167 | Tara Oceans TARA_R110002167 (sample SAMEA4398238) | marine metagenome | biome: Polar Biome; feature: [MES] marine water layer (ENVO:01000295) within the mesopelagic zone...; material: water (ENVO:00002006), including particulate matter (ENVO:01000060) such as...... | reverse complement strand
CCGTGTGTTGATTGGTGGTGGTGAAGATGCCGAGGGACAAGACGCTATTGCTGCCCTCGTAGAGGTATATAATAATTGGGTACCTTTAGAGAATATTTTAACAACCAGAGTTTGGTCTTCGGAGTTGTCTAAATTAACAGCCAATGCTTTTTTAGCGCAACGTGTGTCTTCTATCAATGCCATTTCTGCGTTGTGTGAACAAACAGGCGCCGATGTCGATGAGGTAGCAAAAGCAATCGGAATGGATAGCCGAATAGGGTCTAAATTCTTAAAAGCCTCAGTAGGTTTTGGAGGGTCTTGTTTTCAAAAAGATATCTTAAATTTGGTCTATATTTGTCAGCATTATAATTTACAAGAAGCAGCAGAATATTGGTTGCAGGTAATTAAGATGAATGATTACCAAGAACATCGTTTTGCGAATAATATTATGAAAAGCTTATTTAATACGGTTTCAAGTAAGAAAATTGCTTTTTTAGGTTGGGCGTTTAAAAAAGACACGAACGATACCAGAGAATCTGCCGCGATTTATGTGGCGGATGAATTGTTACAAGATAGAGCTGAAATACATGTATTTGATCCAAAAGTTACTGAAAAACAAGTGTATGCAGATTTGGAATACTTACAATCCAATAGAATTGGTGAATTTGTAGAAAAAGGTTCTTTTTTGAGTGCAGAAGAAATAAGAAAATTAGTAACGGTTCATAAAGAGCCGTATGAAGCATTAGAAAACGCTCATGCCATTGCTGTTTTAACGGAATGGGATGAATTTAAAACCTATGACTGGCAAAGAATTTACGATGGAATGTTAAAACCGGCTTTTGTTTTTGATGGACGAAATGTTTTAAATGTTACAACATTAGAAGCGATTGGTTTTCAAGTAAAAAGTATTGGGAAAGGGTAGTTTTTTTATTGAAAAAATCTGAGGTAATTTAATTTTTAATTGAAAGCATAAATTGTTTTTAATGCTATTTTATATAAACCATAAATTGTTATATGAGTAATGCAAAACGTGTAATGCAAAATACAGTTTTTCTGTATATAAAAATGATATTGTCTATGATAATATCATTATATTCAGTTAGATTGATTTTAAAAGCATTGGGTTCACAAGATTATGGTATTTTTTCATTAGTTGCTGGTGTTATTGCGATGTTGTCTTTTTTAAACGGAGCGATGACAACTTCATCACAACGTTATATTTCGTTTTATTTAGGGGCTAAAAACAAGTCGAAAATACTTGAAGTTTTCAAGTCAACTGTTTTTTTGCATTTTGTTATTGCCATAGTAATCGTGGTAGTTTTAGAAGTACTTGGTCTTTTTATTTTTGATGGATTTTTAAACATACCAGGTGATAGAATAGAAACGGCTAAGATTGTATACCATTGTATGGTTATTAGTACATTTTTTACAATTAATGCCGTACCTTATGATTCTTTGATAAATGCTCATGAACATTTATTATTTGATTCAATAGTTGGAATATTCGAATCAATAATGCGTCTTGTAATTGCCATTAGTATTTCTTTTTATTTTAAAGACAGGCTTATTTTGTTTGGTGTATTAATGGCGGTACTCACAATTGTTATAAGGGTTGTAAAAACAGTATATTGTAAATATAAATTTGATGAATGTGTAATAACTTTAGATTTTCAATCAAGAAAATCCCCATTTTTTAAAGAAATGTTTTCATTTGCTAGTTGGAATCTTTTTGGAGGTTTATGTAGCATTAGTTATACACAAGGAATCGCAGTGGTTTTAAATTTATTTCTGGGTACAATTGTCAATGCTGCATATGGTATTGCACTTCAAGTTAGCGCACAATTATTTAATTTCTCTTCGAGTATGTTAAAAGCTTTAAATCCTCAAATTGTTAAGAGTGAGGGGGTTGGTGATCGAGAAAGATTGATTAACTTAACACTAAAGGCCAGTAAATTTTCTTTTTTTCTTTTATCATTATTCGCGATACCTTTAATTTTCGAAATGCCTTTTGTTTTAAATCTTTGGCTAAAAAATGTCCCAGAATATACGGTAGTTTTTTGTCAAATTATATTAATAAGGTCTATGATCGATCAATTAAGTAGTGGTTTAAAAGTTTCAGTGCAATCTGTAGGTAAAATTAAACTATATCAATCTGTGGTAGGTGTGCTTGTTATATTGAATGTACCGCTAGTATATGTTTTATTAAAGTTTAACGTGAATGTGGAATTGGTATTATTTAGCTCTGTTATAATGGCATTACTTACACTTTTTGTAAGGTTGCGTTTAACAGATAAATTAGTGGGTATAGATACTCAACTTTTTTTTAAAAAAGTTATCCTACTTTCAATTTATAACATTATACCTACTTTTCTTGTAGGTTATATGATTATGTCATTATTAGATTCAGGATATGTTAGATTACTTGTAACCTTTATTTTATGTTGTTTAACAATGATAATTATGTTTTTTAAATTCAGTTTAGAAAAAGATGAATTACAATTATTTGAAAAATTAAAATCAAAATTGATAAAAAAATGAGTATGCTACAATCAATTAAGAATGTTGTACCAAAAAGATTAAAGGTGTATATAAAAGGATTGCGGATTTTTATATATGATTTTTATATTTTTATGGAGAATTCAAATTTATTACAAAAATTTGATACTGAATACCAATTAAAAGGTAAAATGACATTATATTATCATGTTTTTGAAAAAGGACTAACAATGCCAGAAACTCGTCTAGGTTTTGGGCAAGATAATATGCATGTTTTGATTTCTTTATGTGAACTGTATGATGAAAAAAAATACGACAAGGATGACGAGGTATTTAAACATGCTTTAAATGTAATTCAAGAATATGTTGATTTTCATGATGAAAAAGAATTTATTTTTGACAAGGATTATTATGATAAGATGCTAAAAGTATTAAGATTAAGGTCTAAAACCTGTGAAATAACTAAACAAATGACTTCTAATCCTCAAGAATACTTTGCTTATAGTAATGCATCCTATGAAGAATTTGTAAAATCGAGATTTTCTGTAAGAAACTATTCAAATAAAGATATACCATTGGAGGTTTTACATCAAAGTATAAATTTAGCTCAAAAGACACCTTCTTCTTGCAATAGACAACCTAATAGAGTATACATTATAAAAAACCCAGAAAAAATAAAGGGCGTACTCTCGCTACAAAACGGTAACCGGGGTTTTGGTCATTTAGCAAATACCCTAATAGTTTTAACTTCGGATATCTCTATTTGGCAAGGAGTTAATGATCGATTTCAATCTCACCTAAATTCAGGTATGTTTTCTATGTCTTTGCTTTATGCTTTGCATTTTAATAAAATAGGTGCTTGTCCTTTAAATTGGAGTTCAGATGTTAAAAGTACTGAAGCTATTAAAAAATTATTAAGCATACCAAAGAACGAGTTAGTTACTTTAGTTATTTCTTGTGGATATTTGCCTGAAGAGTTCAAAATAGCTTTATCACCTAGGTTGGATTCAAAATTAATAACAACTGAGATTTTATAATTTACATAAAGGAAAATGGATAAAAAGAAAATAGGGATTTTAACGTTCCACAACGTATATAATTATGGCGGAACCTTGCAAGCATTTGGCTTAATGTATGCACTTAGACAACATGATGTGCTTTGTGTCGATTATATTCAAGAAGCAAGAGATGAACATTATAATAGTATAGTGTCAAAGAATTATAGTTTAAAACAAAATATAAAAAATATTATTAAAAAAGGCATTTTTAAAGAAGGAGTACAAAAACGGAAAGCTTTTGATCTTTTTTTTATTAAGCATTTAAAATTAACTAAAAATAAGTATACATCTTCAGAAAGTTTAAAAGAAATAGAAAATATTTTTGATATTTTAATTAGTGGAAGTGATCAAATTTGGAATCCATTTTTTTCGGACGGTATAATAGATACAAACTATTTACTTGGTTTTACCTCAAAGGTTAAGAAAATGGCATATGCATCAAGTGCTGGGTCTTATTCCTTTTCAAAAGAAGAGAAAGTTATATTGGCTAAATATTTAAAAGAGTATACTAAAATAGGAGTAAGAGAATCTTTTTTAAAAGAACAATTAGACGAAGTTATTGCTGGTGTTGACACCGTATTAGACCCTACATTGTTATTAGGAGCCAAAGATTGGAGAACGGTTTCTAAACCGTTAAAAATTAAGGATGATTTTGTTTTGTTATATAGTTTTGATCATAATGTAACCTGTTTAGAGATCGCTAATATTGTTGCCAAAAAATTAAACTGTAAAGTATTGTCTATATGCCCTAAATTATTTAACAATAAGGGCGTAGATATTGCTTTAAATAATGTGGGGCCAAGCGAATTTATTTGGTTGTTTGATAATGCCAAATATGTAGTAACCAATTCTTTTCATGGTACATGTTTCTCAGTAATATTTCGAAAAAACTTTGTTAGCCTTTACAAAAAAAATAATCCCTATAGAGTGCTTAATATGTTAAAAATAATGGGATTATCGGATAGGGTTGTTAAAACAACTGGTGATATGGCTAATTTAAATTGGGAAATAGATTATTCATTACTAGAAGAAACTATTGAAAAAGAAGTTCGTCGTTCTAATCAGTTTTTATCTTTAGCAATAGAGAATATTTAGCATTTTGTAATTAATGAAAAAAGGAGAAAATTTTATTATTGCTTTTATTCTAATTGCTTCTTTAGCTTATTTTAAGTTTTTTAGACCAATTGGTGTTAGTGATGTAATTCTAAAATTAATATATTATATTTTTCTAGGAATTATAATGATTTCATCTTTTAAAGAATTTTTAATAAAAAAGAATACGGGCTATAGTAGATACATGTCTCTTTTAATTTATATAATTCCAATTTCAATTTTTTCTGCATATGCATTTTGGGAACAAAGTCCAATTTTAACATTTGTTTCTAGTTTTGGTTTTTTTTCATTTTTCTTTTTCTTTTTCTTTAAAAAACATAAGATTCCTATTGAGGTTATTGAAAAAATCGTTTGGATATTTTCAATTATTTTTACCATTTGTTTTATTTATGCATTTTTAAAAGCTCCAAATAAGGTTTTTACAGGTTATGGTGGTGCAGATGATATAGATGATTCTAGAGGTTTGTTTAGAATACGTTTAACAATCATTGGTGCAGGTCCTATATATTTGGCTTATTTTATGGCTTTATCAAAATATATGGCTTCTGGTTTTAAAAAATGGTTAGTTTATGCTCTGATATTATTAGCGATTATAGCTTTACAATTAGGAAGACAAGCTATTTTATTAACGAGTATTTTAGGTTTTTTATACGTTTTTAAGAAGGCTTCTTTTTTAAAGAAAATAGCAGTTATTGCTGTGTTTACTGGCGTAATTTGGTATAGTTTTACACAAATACCTTTTATAGCTAAATTGGTAGAGGTGTCTCAAGCTCAAGTAGAAAGAACGGAAGATGACGATGATGTTAGGGTAAAAGCCTATAGTTTTTATATGATTGAAATGCCTACAAATGTCTTTACAGGAATATTTGGCAAAGGAATGTATACATTACAAAGAGGAAACTATTATGGCGATTATATAAATACAAATGGTAGAGACAAAGGTTTAATACCTGCAGATGTTGGTTATGCTTTTATATATCTTTTGTTTGGTGTCTCGGGTTTACTTTTATTTTTCTTAATCTTAATTAAAGCTGTATTTCAAAAAATTCCAGAGGAATATATGTATCTTAAATATTATATTTATTTTTTAATGTTAGGCAATATTGCAGGGAGTCCATTAATAGGTACTATACCAACTTTTTGTATGGCGGTTTACATCCTTTATGTTTTAAATAATAATAAAAAAATAGCAATATCTTATGAAAAAAATTAAAGTATTACATATTGTTCATGATTTTCTTCAAGGAGGCATAGAAAGCTTTTTGTATTACCTATCAGAAGAACAGTTAACTAATGAAAATTTACAAGTAGAAATATTATGTTTACAAGATAAAGATAAAGTTACAAACAAAAGAATTTCGATAGGCAATGTACATTGCCATTATATAGCTATAAAACCGAATGATCTCTCCATCAATAAGTATAGAAACATATTGAAATTAACCAATGAATTTGATATACTACATTTTCATACATTTAAACCGTTATTGTCTTTTTTTCTTCATTTTTCAAAAGCAAAAAAAGTATTCACCGTGCACAGTGCAGGAGATGTTTTTAGACCAAATTCATTTAATTTCAAATTTAAAAATAAATTATTCGAAATATTACTAAACAAGTCGATGGATGTAATTGCGCATAATTCTAAATACACCAAAGAGTATTGGTTAAATAGAGGTGTTAAATCAAAAAATAATGTGGTTGTTTATAATGGTGTTCCAGCTGTTAAAAAGCATACTAAAGAAAATGTGTTTGCGCTTTATCCTGCATTAAAAGATACCTTTTTAATAGGTACAACATCTAGGTTTATACCATGGAAGCGAATAGAAATTTTAATTGAAGCTTTTTCTATGTCCAAATATAAAAATGAAATGAAGTTGGTTTTAGTAGGTGAAGGACCAATAAAATCTACTTTAGAAGCATTAGTAACAAAATTAGGCATTCAAGACAGCGTTGTTTTTACGGGTTACAGACCTAACGTTACCGATTTTCAGGCAGCTTTAGATGTTTGTGTATTTCCTTCGGTTAGTGAACCTTTTGGTTTAGTAGCGATAGAGTGTTTACTGTTAGGAAAACCCGTTTTTGTTATGAATGATGGAGGAGGAATTACAGAATTAATTGAAGACGTAGAACCTCAAAATATAGCTAAATCTGTAGAGGATTTGGCGAAATTATTTGATAAAGCTTATGAAGATCAGGAAATATCAAAGTTAAATGCTTCTAAAAGAATACATGCAGCTCAAAAATATTCTGTAAATAATACAGAAAAAGAATATGCCAAACTTTATCAAAAAACCATTCATAATGTCTAAAATTAATAAAATATTATATCCTTCAAGAATAGAGGAAAATAATTTGGGAGATATACTTATTAACGCCCTGTTGGTTAGGGAGTTAAGTATTAATAATAGAGTTTGTTTTAAAGGACAGCCAAACCAACAACTATTAGATTTAATTACTGATAAGAATGATTATAAAGAAAATATTGAGGTAATTACACAAATAGACACAACCCAGTCTTTTGTTAAAACTAAAATCAAAACATTATCTTATCTTATAAAAAAATCAAACTTTTATTTGGTCTTTGATACGCCTGGTCATATTTCTGGTAAAAAAAGTTTTATTAAAAATATACTAAAATCATTATTTGAAATAAGTAAAATTTTAACCTATAAACTTTTAGGGATTGGTTATGTAAAGTATGGTATTACTTTAGGTCCATTTTCAAACTTTTTTTGGTATTTTCAAAAAGTAATAGCAAAGCTTAGTCATCTAATTGTTGTAAGAGACCAGCAAAATGCAAAATTATTAGATAATAAGGGTTTCAAAAACACCATGCTAAAGCCTGATTTAGCGTTTTTATTAGTAAATAATAATTTAATAACACCACAACAAGAAGAAACAAATAATAGTGAAGGTGTTGTAACGGTTTCTTTAAGAGGTTCAATTGTAGGAAAATCTTTAGATGAGACGTATTTTAAAACGATAACAAAACAAACTATCGATTTAGTTCATAAATTAAAAGAAACAAAAAAAGTAACATGTATTAATATATCATATCAGGTTGATGCGGATAAAAAAACAAGTTTTTTACTTGAAGATATTTTAAAAAATGAATTTAAAAACATTCAAATTCTTTTACATAAAGAAATCTTAAATTTTAACAAAGCTTCTAACCTTTATCAGTCTTCTGATGTTGTAATAACCAATAGATTGCACGTGTTTTTGTTTGCAATGGCTTGTAATACAAAATCATATATAGTAACGGATATTATTAACCATAAAAAATTAATTTCTATTGCTAGCGATTTAAATATGGATACATTAATCTATACAGATGCATTAAAAATTAATTGGAATACTGATATTGTACAAGACTTTTTAATTACGGCTAACAACTATAGAAACGAATTAAAGCATCACATTGCAACTTTATAAAATTGATATGGAAAAACTAGCACCAATTTGTTTATTTACCTATAATCGTTTAGAAGAAACCAAGCAAACAATAGCAGCGCTTCAAAAAAACAATCTAGCAGCACAGAGTGAACTTTTTATTTTTTCTGATGGAGGGAAAGATAAAAATGCTCAAGAAAAAGTGCAGGAAGTAAGGGAGTTCTTAAAAACAATTTCAGGTTTTAAAAAAATAGAAATTATAGAAGCGCCAGAAAATAAAGGCTTAGCCAATTCTATTATAGCAGGAGTAACACAAATTGTAAATATTTACGATAAGGTAATCGTTTTAGAAGATGATTTGATTACTGCGCCTAATTTTTTAGATTTTATGAATCAAGCATTGCAATTTTATAGTAAAAAAAATGAAGTATATGCTATCAATGGGTATTCATCCCTTGTTGAACATTTAAGTTTAGATTCTTTTTACTCTCATAGCCGTTCATTCCCTTGGGGGTGGGCTACATGGCGTGATAGGTGGCATTTAGAATTTTTCGACAAAAATAATATTCAAACAATTCTTAATAATAATACAAAATTATTAAAAAAATTTAAAAGTAATTGTGGTGAAGATGCAAGTAAAATGTTGGTTGAAACGTTAAAAGGTTCTATTAGTTCTTGGTATATCCGCTGGGTATTTCATAATTATTTATTGGGTAAAACATCAGTTTTCCCAGTGACTTCAAAGGTACAAAATATTGGTGATAATGAGGCCGCTACTCATTATTCAGGTGGTATTTCTGCCTATCTATGTTTACAAGATAATACCAATAATATAGTATTTGATTTTAATAAACTTATTGTTTTATCAAAACAAGATTATAGGTTTTTAAAATATTTTTCAAAAAAATATAAATTGGTCTACCGCATTAAGTTGATAGGAAAGAAAGGAGGAATTAAAAAGATCATTAATGAATTCAAAACTAAATTTTTAAAATAATGCAAATTATAAAAAAAATTGTCTTATACTTATTTAAAAAAACAAAATGGCGAAGATATCAATTTGGTAAAAATTTTCATGCGGGTCGTAAAGTTGTATTATGGGCTAAAAATCATATTGTAGTAGGGGATAATTTCTATATTGGTAGGTATTCACAAATAGAATGTGATACTATTATTGGTAACAATGTTATTATTGGTAATAATGTTGCTTTTGTTGGTAAATACGACCATAAATACAACGAAATAGGTGTCTCAATTCGTATGGCAAGCCAAATAAGAGATGATGATTATAATTGGTTAGGATTGGATTCTAAAGTAATTATTGAAGATGACGTTTGGATAGGATATGGTGTCGTGATTATGTCGGGTGTTACAATTAAAAAGGGTAGTATTGTAGCTGCTGGAAGTTTAATAACTAAGGATGTTGAATCATACACGATTGTAGGCGGTGTGCCAGCTAAATTTATAAAAAATAGATTTACCAATAATGAGATACTGGCCCATGAAAAAGTATTATATAACATCGGATAATAATTTTAATAATTGATATCTAATATTTGTAAAATGATTATTTTAAAAAATAAGAAATGTTAAAAGAATTTACAATTTTTGATAATTCTTTAGAAGAGTTACCAAATAATAAATTATTAATTAATACGATCAATGCCTATTCATATAATGTGTCTCAAAAAGATGCTTTGTTTAAGGAGGCATTGTTAAATAGTGATATTTTGATACCAGATGGCGTAGGTGTTGTGTGGGCTGTTAGATTTTTATATGGTAAGAAAATAAAAAAAATTGCAGGTGCAGATTTGTTTTATTATGAAATGAATCGCTTAGAGGCCATGAAAGGAACTTGTTATTTTTTTGGTAGTTCAGAGGATACCTTGGCTAAAATTAAAGAAAAAGCAACAAATGAATTTCCAAATGTAAAAATTGCTACCTATTCGCCTCCTTACAAACCATCATTTACCAACGAAGAAAACGAGCACATGATTCAAAAAATCAATGAATTTGCGCCGGATGTTTTATTTGTAGGAATGACGGCTCCAAAGCAAGAAAAATGGTCTTATACCCATTTTAAAGAACTGAATGTAGGTCATGTTTGCAGTATAGGTGCCGTTTTTGATTTCTATGCGGGGAAAGTAGAAAGAGCACCAAAGTGGATGATTCAATTAGAGCTAGAGTGGTTCTATCGATTATTTAAAGAGCCTAAAAGAATGTGGCGACGTTATGTATTAGGAAATCCTATTTTTATAGTTGCTATGATTAAAGAAAAAATATTTCGGAATTAAAATTTAAGAATATTAATTTGGTTCGTGATATGGTGGGTAAAATAGTCTCTATACAAATTTCATTTATTTTAGGTATAGAACTTATTCCAAGTAATGTGCTAAGATAAAATGAACACCCAGTAGCATCAATTTTTAAAGTATAATTTGAAGTGATTCGTAAAATGCTATATTTGCGAATTGTTATATAAAAGAAAAAAATGAGAAAAGAAAAAACTAAGTTTATTCCGTTGTTATTTGCATCGGTTGATGTTTTAATTTTAATGCTATCTTATGTCTTGGCAAAATATATGGTTTTTGATGGTCAAATTCCTAATCTTATATTTTACAATTCACTAATTTTAGGATGGGCAGTTCTTTGGATTGCCATCTGTTTAAAATTCGATTTATTTGAAATTCCTAGAATTTTATTCACTTATAAAATTTTAGCCAAAAATGTGTATGCGCTACTGACATTTATTTTTTTAAGTGCAGGATTTATCTTCTTTATCACAGACTATAAATTTTCGAGACTATTTTTTGGATATTCGATTCTTTTCTTTAGTCTCTTTCTCTTGCTTTGGAGGTTTGTATCATTTTCTTTGGTCAAGACTGCTAGAAAAAAAGGGTATAACTCTAATAAAATACTTTTGGTGGGGATGAATAAGAATATAGCTACCCTAATCAATGAAATATACTTAAAGCCAAAATTTGGTTTTCAAATTGCCGGTTTGTATACAGATGCTGATGTGGATACAGATAATGTGCCTTTTTATAGAGGAAACCTATCAGAAATTAATTTATTTTTAGCATCAAATAAGGTTGACGAAATCATCATTTCATTGCCCTATCATCAAAGTAAATTAATCAATGATTTGTTTCGATATGCGGATAATCACATGATGCGTGTACGTGTGATCCCTGAATTTTCGGAGTATTTATCGCAAACCTTTGCGATTGATTATATTCAGAACATCCCTATTATGAAACTACGCAGTGAACCTTTAAATAGTTTTACGAATCGAATTTTAAAAAGAGGATTCGATGTGGTCTTTTCAAGTATTATTGTAATCGTATTATTTTCATGGCTCTTTCCAATCATCGCACTCATTATCAAATTAACAAGTAAAGGACCTGTGTTTTTTGTACAAGAAAGAACTGGTAAAGATGACAAAGCCTTTAAATGCTTTAAATTTAGAAGTATGACGGTAAATGCGGTTTCTGATGAATTACAAGCCACAAAGAATGATGCTCGTGTAACGAAGTTTGGTGCTTTTATGCGGAAAACAAGTATTGATGAATTGCCACAGATTTTTAATGTACTCTTAAACAATATGTCGCTCGTAGGGCCAAGACCTCACATGTTGAAGCATACCGAAGAATACCGAGTATTGGTGGATAAATTTATGGTGCGTCACTTTGCAAAACCAGGCGTTACAGGGTGGGCACAAATCAATGGTTATAGAGGCGAAACGAAACGGGTAAAAGACATGGAGAACAGAGCGGCGGCAGATATTTGGTATATAGAAAATTGGAGTTTCTTTTTAGATGTGAAGATTGTATGTAATACCGCATGGTCGATGTTCTTTAAAAAAGATGAAAACGCATTTTAAAATAGCGTTTTTAAAGTTTAATTTAAAAATAAAAGTCAAAAATTAAATAAATTAGTAGCTTAATTTATTTTATATTATTTTTGCAACAAAATGAATATGATGATTAAGAAAACCTTTTTTATACTAGTTTTAGTAGCAATGTCTTCTTGTGTATCCAAAAAAGACATTGTGTATTTTCAAAATGACGCTATAGATCAGTCTAAAGTTTCTAATAGTTATAGAACTATTATCAAGCCAGATGATTTACTCCAAATTGTTATCAACGGGCAGGATATTGAAGCTATAAGACCTTTTAATTTAGCGGCAGTAGCATTTACAACAAGTTCTGATCGAGCTGTGGGGATTGCGCAACAGCAAACGTATTTAGTAGATACCAATGGTGAAATTGATTTTCCTGTGTTAGGGAAATTAAAAATAGGAGGACTCACACGGAATGAAACCATAGAATTAATAAGAGAGAAATTATCTCCTGATTACGTGAAGGAGCCCAATATTAATATTCGGATTGCTAATTATAAGATTTCCGTAATGGGGGATGTAAGAAATCCTGGTACGTATAATATTCCTAACGAAAGAATCACCATTTTGGATGCTTTAGCCTTGGCAGGTGATATTAATATTTCTGGTCAACGAAATTCGATTCTAATCATAAGAGAAGAAGGGAATAAAAAAATACAATACAGAGTAGATATTCGTTCTAATAAACTGTTGACTTCACCAGTTTATTATTTAGAGCAAAATGATGTGGTATATGTAGAACCCAATTATGCCAGAATTCAGTCTGCGTCTTCAAATTCAAATACAAGTTTGTTTATATCCATCACAACCGCAATAGTGGCTGTGGCTACTCTTTTAATACGATTATAATGCAAGAAAAAGAAAATTTTAACCAGATTTCAGATGCTGAAACAATTAATCTTAGAGAAGAATTAGAAAAATATTTGATTCATTGGAGATGGTTTGTTTTTGGAGTAGTTTTATCTATAATTGTAGCTTTTGTCTATTTGAGATATAGTACACCACAATATACGGCATCTGCATCTATAATGATTAAGGATAATAAGCAGACTGGTATTTCTGCTGAATTAGCGGCTTTTGAAGATCTAGGGATTATAGGGGGTGGCTCTGCCAATAATACGGACAATGAAATACAAATACTGAAGTCTCGTAAGATTATTGGGAATGTAGTCGATTCATTAGATTTGACAACTTCTTATTTTAAAAAAGGTAGAATAAGGAACATTGAGCTTTATAAGCATTCACCTATAAATTTAAAGTTCGTTGATAGTAATTCAACGTTAGTTGCCAAAGATACTTTATTTATGGTTTCTTTTTTGGGAGCTGATACTATTGAATTGAAAGATATTGATGGGAATTTAATTTTGAAAACGAAATTAAACGAATTGATAGATAGTGAAATTGGTCAGTTTAAATTAACAGGATCAAAATTTTATGAGAACTATGCACAAAAAGACTTAAATGAACTGGAATTAATCATTGGGGTTTTCGATAGAGACCGAGTTATTGATGATTATAGGCAAAAAATAAATATTAGTGCAGTAGATAAAAATTCTAGCGTTTTATTTATGGGATTGCAAGGAGCCTTAAAATCAAAGATTGAGGATATACTAGATGAATTAGTGAAACAATATAATATTGATGCTATTAAAGATAAAAATATTGTTTCTACCAAAACTAAGGTATTTATAGAGGAACGTTTGTTAAGTGTTGGGGATGATTTGTCTTTGATACAAGATAATGTAAAAGAGTATAAAACCAAAAATGGTATTACAGGTTTGTCTGTTGAAGGAGAATTAGCTCTACAAGCCGTTTCGTTGAACAATCAAAAAATTGTTGAAATTAAAAGTGAATTAAGTTTAGCAAATTGGATTCAAAAAAAATTATACAAAGAATCAGATAATAATGATGTGTTACCTTCTAATCTAGGTTTTACGGATGCAAGTATTACAGCCTCGATTGTGAGTTATAATGACTTGGTGATGCGAAAAAATAAATTATTGACTACAGCAGGAGATAAGAACCCTCAATTGATTGAGATTCAAAATCAAATCACAACTCTCAATAAAAATTTATTAGCTAGTTTAGACAATTTAAAGAAGTCCTTAGAAATTCAATTCGATCAGTTAAACACAGAGGCAATAAAAGTAGGATCTAAAATATCTAATATTCCTTTAATTGAAAGAGGTATTATTGACATTGTAAGGCAAAAAGAAATTTATGCAGAATTATATTCATATCTGTTAAAGAAAAAGGAAGAAACGGCTATTTCGTTGGCAGTAACTGTACCCAATGCTAAGATTATAGATTACGCCTATAGTGATCGTTTCCCAATTTCGCCGAAAAGTAAAATTGTGTATTTAGCAGCATTATTAATTGGGCTGCTTATTCCTTTTCTGTTTGTGTATGTAAAAAATCTTTTAGACACAAAAATCCATTCAAGAAAAGATATAGAGCAATTGACGAGCATTCCTTTTATAGGTGACGTTCCTCATTCTGAAACGGATGCTAAGGTTGTGATCGGTAATGATTCTAGAACAAGTACGGCAGAAGCCTTTCGTTTGATACGAACCAATCTCGATTTTATGTTGGCATCGAAAACGGATGGTTTAGGGCAAACTATTTTTATAACTTCTACCACCAGTGGAGAAGGAAAATCTTTTATTTCAATTAATTTGGCAGCCGCTTTATCCTTATCTAATAAAAAAGTATTGTTAATAGGTTTAGATTTAAGAGCCCCTAAGGTTACCGAATATTTGGGCATTGCAGAAAGAAAAGGGATTACCAATTATATCACCAATGATAAGATTTCTATCGATGAGATTAAGTTTTCCATTCCAGAAATTAAAGGTTTGGATATTTTATCATCTGGTGTGATTCCACCAAACCCTGCCGAATTGTTATTAAGTACCAAAGTAAAGGACTTATTTGAGGAGGTTAAAAAAGACTATGATTATATTATTATCGATACCGCTCCGGTGAATTTGGTAACTGATACACTATTGGTCGCTAAATATGCAGATATGTTCTTATATGTAACAAGAGCAAATTATTTAGACAAGCGTATGTTAAACATAGCGCAAACTTTATATAAAGAGAAAAAATTACCAAACATGGCCATTGTGCTAAAC
>TARA_R110002167_G_scaffold79830_5_pt1 | contig 15075 bp, 17 predicted proteins | sample TARA_R110002167 | Tara Oceans TARA_R110002167 (sample SAMEA4398238) | marine metagenome | biome: Polar Biome; feature: [MES] marine water layer (ENVO:01000295) within the mesopelagic zone...; material: water (ENVO:00002006), including particulate matter (ENVO:01000060) such as...... | reverse complement strand
ATGGCCTCCAACAATTGGATATAGTTAATAACTAAATCTAGCTTATATGACTAATATAAAAATTAATAAATAGAATCCGATGTTTGACTATTACAGTTCAGGTTCAATGAAGCAATAAACAATATCGATAAGAACATTAATTTTCTCATTTTATATATAATCGTATCCTAGTGTCAAAACTAAGTTACGGATTTATTAAAATCGATTTTCAATATATGAATTTGGTCAATCTTTGGTTTAGACTTTAAATAACTGGATGACGGCTTTTAATAGGAGGTTTTGTTGGCAACTATATTTTCTCCAATCGGTATTTTCTATACCCAAAACTATGGAACTTTTAACAATATTTCAGAAGGTTTTGTCAAGGTAAAATATCCTCCCGATTCGTTTAGGCATTGAACATTTTTATATGCTTTTTCACTTATTAATTTAGATTTGGATTCATCTATTTTTAATAAACTAACAATTGAATCATGATGCACAATTCCGTCAAAATCCTCCAACAACGGACCAGTTATTTCTCCGCTTACCGATTTGCTTTTATTGTCTGTCAATGTCGAATAAAGTGTATTTGCAGTAATGTATGAACCAAGTGGCGTAGGGTGTAGATTATCTTCTTGATAAAGTTGCCATGTGCTCCTGATTTTCAATATGTCCTTCCATGTATAGCTTACAGGTGAAAGTTTAATTCCTAATTCTTTCGCAATTTTCATATATGAATAGTCCAAGATTTGCCCGTCTAATTTTGGTGCGTTTTTACGTGGATATAATGATAGAATAATGGTTTTTGAACCTCTATTTTTAATCATTGAATCGAATTTTTTAACACTTTCATAAAATGATTCACTTTCTTTTACTCTTTGAATGCCATCTACTACATAATTCCCTCCCAATGTACTTTGTTCGTTAAGGATTACAAAATCCCAACCCAGAGAATCAAGGGTTTTTTCTACAATTCCATCTATCAAATGGTCTTGCAATGTATAGCCCCCAAATGCTATTAATTTTGTTCTTATAACTTTTCCATTTTCATAGGCAATGTACTCAAGCATTTTTGGCATATTATTGTAATAAATGCTACTGTTGCCAACAAGAAGAACATTTAGGGTATTGGCTTTTGGTCGATTACAGGCATATAAAATTGGGATTAATAATGCTAACAAAACTATGGCAATATTCTTCTTAAATGAGTTCATTCAAAAATTTTGATTTTTAGAAAGTATAAAGTTGAATTCGGCTTATTTGAATTAATGTAACATTGTTAACAATAGTTATTTTACGGTTTGTTCAAATTTTACGGACTCTTTTCCATTTGTAACTACAATATCATAAGTTCCGGTTTTTAATCCGAGATTACATTTTTCAGTCTGACTTTCCACTTCATTAATGTCAATTGGTACAGCCAAGTTTAAATCCTCTCCTTTTTTAAATGCCAAAACCATAACTGGAAATTCAATTTGAATATCAGTTAATACAATAGCAATGTTTTTATTGCCATTTTCAAATAGCCAATTAGGTCGCTCATTAATATATTCTGTGTTTGGATGAAAAATTGCGATATCCGTCCAAGCATCTTTTCTCACATATTTTAAAGGATTATTATCCTTGTCTATTAAGATTGTTGGCTCTTTTACATCTAATGCCTTTAAAAAACGATGATTAAATTTCGGGTCACTTTTTTCACTGTAAACTACTTGATTAATGGTTAAAGGATTTATACCCATATATTCCGTTAATCTGCCTGCCATAGCTTTTTCCCATGAGTTATGAGTTCCCTCTAAAGCATGGTCAAAACCACAATGAATCAAAAATTTTTCAGTCGGTTTAGAGTCAATAATTTTCTTGATATTTTTTGCTTGTTCTATTTCCCGTAGTTTCCCTCCGCCATTTTCCATATTTTCATAAGCGAATAAATTATATCCAATTTCCAGGGCATTTCTAACCAAATTCCCAAATTGTGGGTCTTTAATATAATGGCCAGTTTTAAGAATTGGATATTTTCGATTATTAAGTATTGAATCTAAATGCTCTCCATTACTTAATGCTTCAAGACCTAAATTTTTATAGCCATTATCGAACAGATTTTGAAGAAGTGATTTTGTGAATACTCGATGAGAAGAATTGTGATGTGCTTCGTTTATTATTACTACTCGATTTTTCTTTGCTTGTTCGATAATATATTCAGTTGCTTTAACTTTTGAATATTTTTGGTTTATTGAATCTATTTGACTTCTAGTGTAATTTTTATCCATTGTTCCCATTGCCAAATCCCATTGAATTAAAGCATTTTTATAATCACCTTTTGTAGCATAATCAGCAGATGAAAATTGATATTTCCAAGGAACAGTATCTTTTGAGACATTTTCTTCTATTTCAGAAGAAAATTTATATTCTGTTTTAAAATCAATTTTTTCAATGACTCTTTTCTTTCCTTTACAAGAAGTTAATAATAGAATGACTGTAAAACAATAGATAAAATTAATGATGTAAATAGTTTTATATTTCATAATATTCAATTCAATTCGAATATAACTAAAATATTAGTTAAAACTAAACTATTAGTTCAAAGTGATTGTGTTTATATAATTATTGCTAACGGCTGAGTTTGTATGTTTGATTCTTCATTTTAAGACACTAGATTTTAATCAACCATGGAGCTTATAAAGGAGAGGGATTTCGAGGTTGAGCTTATATGTTAATTATAGTTTATTTAGACTTTTGCACCAAATCATCTACTTTAAGTTTATTGCTTCCGGTATTTTCCTTTCCCAAGAATCATTTATGTAATCAAAAGGGCCTAGTAAAATAAACGCAAGAATTACAAATGGGAATTGAATAAAAATTAAGATTAGTATAACTATAAATTTAAGAGGCATAAATTTTATCTTATTTATAAGATTTTGAGTTAAATCAAAAAAACGTAAATCAAAAAATGCGGAAATATATTTTTCTTTTGATGGGGCCTTTGTGATTGAATCTGCTCCTATAAATCTACCTTTAATAACTATATCATTAGAATTAGAATCATTATGAAAAATTCTTACTTTCATGCCTTCAGAAGAATTCAGGTATAGAAAATTAAATCTTACCTCATTTTCACTTAATTGTTTGAACTTTATTTCGTTATGTTCATTAGCTACTTCAATTTGACATTCATAAATAATAGTGTCTCGCAAAGACTCAATCCTAAGGCAATCAGTCTTCACCACATCTTCAGCTTTAAACGGCTCGGTACCATAATTCCAGATTGAAATTTCGGTCATTATTAAATCCTCAATTTCATTTCCATCATACTGAAATGATAATTTTGGGAATGAAAAATCCTTTTTTGAAATAATTTTTGAGCTTCTACTTTTGAAAACTAATCTCTTATCTCTTTTCGATTTCTTATAAGTATAGGCACTAACAGCTATACCAAATATTGCCAGAAGCAAGAATACAATATTTAACATATTTCAATCAATTGATAATTTGACTTTAGATTAAGTTTTAGGCATACAGTTTTAAAAGTAATCATCTGTTGTTCTTTATCTTAGTTTATAAAAATGGTTGGCTTAAAATGTAGGAAAATAAATTAATATGTTAAAATTAATCAACTGAATATAACAATTAATGGGACTAGTTTTAATCAGGGATTCGCTTGATTGTTAATTAAGGCTTTTACAATAAAGTAGAAAAACCTAACATTTACTATTTAGGTCATCTTCCTTTTTTTGTATTTTTTTATCGTTTATTTAAACTTACTTACCTTCCTCTAAAGGCTGCATGGGCCTTTTTCTCATGTAAGCCGCGAATACAGTTGAAATAAGAATTAGTATTAAAACTTCAGAGGGTTTCCCTCTGTAGATGTGAATCAATACAATGGAAATCATATAGAGGACTAACATTGATGTTCCAATCAGCATTGTTCTATTATATAGAAATAGAGCGATTCCAACCAATATAAAAATACCAGCTGTAATCATCACAACACTACTTTCAACAATCTTACCGGTTTGGTTTGGGTCAAGCAATTTATTCAATGCGTTTGGAATATAGAAAAAAGTCAATACCAACGAAGGTGTCCATGTCAATATTTTGATTAAGAATTTTTCCCTTTTCATCTGTGGTTCGTTCATCCTTTATTTGAACTTTCCTAAAGGTAATGATTTTGAATTATGACCTGTCCCGTTTAACGGAAGGGGATTAGTGGTTTAAGATAAAAAAGAAAATATTAATTAACTTTAAGGAACTGGACTAAGGCTTTTCAAAGGAGTTCTTTGTTGGCAGCTGTCTATCTTTTAATAATAAACTAGTATATAATTTATTGAAAAAAAAGATTTTCTAAATTGAAGCAGGGATTGTTTTGTCCTTCTTTTAAATAGCTTATTTAAAGATTGAGGATGTGTGAACCCTAAATTATAGGCTATTTCATTTACTGATTCCTCTGTGGTCGATAATTTCAATTTTGCAATTTCGATTACCTTCTCTTGAATATGTTGCTGAGGAGTCTGTCCTGTGATTTTCTTTAGTATCCTAACTACCGCTAAAAATCAACTATGTCGGTCGTTTTCGACCTATCTGACGCAGGTTTTTTCCCGCTCCGTATATAAGAACGTACCATGAAGATAGCTCATTTATCGGTTTTCCCTACATTTTTACGCTTTCCGATGGCCTCGATCATCTTCGAGATAGGAAGTACTCCCAATATCTTTTTCAAGAAGTTACCGAAGGCGTTCAACCTTCTGATCGGGAGCTGCGTCAAGTAGACCACGAGTACCAGTACAAAAATCCATGTAATAAGTAAATCCATGTCCATAATTTTATATTTTGTCCTTTAAAAGGGTTTATAGTTATATTTAGTGGTATCCTCCTTTTTTCTTAAGCGATAAAAATTTCCTGTTTAGCGGATTTAAGCTAGATTTTATTTTTTCCATTTAAAAGGACAACCACCCTTGTGGGTTTGTAAAGTATCGTAAACATTGAGTTTTTTATTTCCTAGGATTGTTTCCGCAAGTAAACACATCGGTTTGAAGTAGCATGTAACATGAAGAATGGTATATCCGTAGATACCAATGAACATCTTTACCTAAAATCTAAATTTTATGTTGTTCGTTACCTTAAGACCTTGGGACCGCTAAAAAGATCATATACCAAAGTTGGCGGGATATTATCTAACGGGAGCGTTTAAAAAAAAGACGATTTGGAGGCTGGCAGTGTATGGAAAATCGGTCTTTTCTAAAATGATAGGAAAGCGCCGGTTGCGTGCCGCGACCGATTAAGGCATAAAAAAAGGCCGTCCGGGGACGACCTTTAAAAAATGATAGGAAGGTTTAACCTTCAGGTGGGTAAGGATCCTTGCCACCGTAGGTACGTTCCTCTTGGAACTTCCCGTCCTGTTTATGGATGATCACCTGCGAACTTGGTTTGTTCTTGGCAATCCTGATGGTATCGGCCATGGCTTCTTTCTTGGTATCGGCAACTACCGATGCACGCTGTCCGCCCTGGGCCTTACCTTGCCAGGTACCATCATCCTTTTGTGTTACATGATACTTTTTTCTAGTGCTCATAATAATACATTTTGTTAATCCCGTACTAGGGAGGAGGGACCGATCCCCCTGAGGATTTTAACTTTTGTAATCGAATGGCACTTTGTATATTTGGTGCGCTAACTACCAATGTAGTACCATCGAATCAGGCCAGTTAAAACCTCTTTAATTGCCTGATTTTCCTTTTTCAAGGACTCCTACAAATTTACGAAGATATTCAACGCACTAATATTGCAGTTGTTCACAGTTTTCAACACAAAACATGTTGATTACCAGTAGTTTTTTGTGGATAAGTACTTTCGTAAAATCGTAGGTACTACAAAGATAGAACCTCTTTTCGAGTCCCGCAAAAACATTAAATATTCTTAAATGTGGTAATGGTTTCCCTAATATTCACGGGGCATGGCGGCAATTTTACATAACGTTGCTTTGGGCAGATTTTTATGCACCAGCTTTTTGCTTGGGATAGTACTTTAGATTTGCGAGTATGCGAGCAAGCTGTAAAGTGCTACATGTGGCGCCGGCACATAAAAAACTGCATCGGTGTATGTGAGCGGAAGATGGTAAGGCACAGGGGCTTTTTGCCCTTCACAAAAATTTGGACTTTACCTTGTCGGGACTTTTAGGTATATTAGTGCTATGGATTTGGTTTGGGACATATTGGTGAACCTTCTTTCCGATGGGATATCTTTCTTGCTGGGTGTGGTATGTTTTTCCCTTTTCTCTTTTTTAAAAAATCCGGTTCCCGCCGGCGGTTTCCATATAAAAAAATCCATTTTGGGTATTATTAGCGCATTTTCCCTTTTGACCCTCTTAAACACCCAATAAAAACGGTGCTTGCTGGATGTGACTCCCTGCCTCTATCGGAACGCACCCTTGCTTATCGGATGGAAGTTGTTGACTATTCATGTAGGTTTTCAAGGTCGTCCTGCAGACTGCGTCTTAAATGTTCCAACATATGCAATAATATCAGGGATACTAACAGTAAGTTCTTCAGATACTTCACGAACAAAAGTTTGTTCATCTAACTCGCCCTTTTCTCTTTTCCCTCCTGGTATGTAATATTTGAACTTTCCTTTAGATTTCGTGCTCAATATTTTTCGACCTTGGATTTCAATAAATGCAATTTTGTCTATTTTGGTCATTTCATAACGTTTATTTAAACTTTTAAATGAAAAACTGAAATTCTTCAAAGAAAATAGATGACATAATAAGTTTTGAAGAATTTACAAATATTCCAAAATTTTCCCTTTGTCAAAGCCCTTATTTTTTTAATAAATATCAGAATTGGATTGCAAATTCTACTAGTCTCCCCAAATAATACTTAGAGCCTTGTTTTTATATGGAATACAATGTTCCTTGAACTTTTGACTTGTTTTGTAATTTGGAACATAATTAAACCAATCTATAGCCCAAACTTCTTGGGTTCTTTCGTACTTTTTATTATGATTAAAATACTCGCCTACAGCAGTGTCATTCGGTATTTTAAATTTTCCGTGTAGTAATTTTATATATGGAAAATCCTCACTATACCAATACCATTTAATTTGATTGTCTTCACAGTATATAATCATCAAGGGATGGTTACCGATTTCTGCAAATCTAATAGCAGTTGAAGTTAAACTAGTCTGATATTTTTTTGAAAGCTCATCAAGAAGACTAAAACAAAATTTTCTTCGGATACAGTCATTTTTAAAACGATTTTCAGGCATTAAAAGACAAGCTGAGAAATAATCAGCCTCCCATTCTGTATAGATTTCAGATTTAAAGTTAGTAAAAGAAGAGTGAGAAGGTGTTTCACCTGAGGCCAAAGCATTCCTATGACTGTCTAAAAAATAATGGCCAAGTTCATGCCCAAAAGTATATCTAGCCCTAGGAGTGTAAGAATGACCTAATCTCCCTGTATTGATATAAATATGAAATTTATCATTCAGGTGTTCAATTAAACCATCAAAATAATTGCCATAATTATTTTGACTGAAAGAGATATCTCGTTCTTGAGCGATTAGCTCTGGATTAATCAAATTTTTAGGACAATAGGTCTCCGCAATAAATTCGGCAAGCTCGGAAATTTCTCTTTTCCTATAACATGATAAATATTTTTCTCTAGTCTTTAGCATTATTGCGGTCTTCTAACATCTTCCTTTTCATTTCATCTGAAATAGCTGTGCCATTTCTTGCAGCTTGCGCTAAACCTTCATAGCTGGGATTTTTAATTTTTGAGATAATACGGATATGTTCTGTTTTACCTTTCTTTAATATCTCTAATGGATTATCCCAATGCTTAGGCTTTATTTCTTCTATTTCATTTCTATATCGTTTCTCAAATTCTGTAACAGTCTCTGGATTCGTTGGGAACAAATAGCCTAAAGATTCCAATAATTTTAATATGTTGTTAATTTGTATCACCTCTTTAAGGGTTTAAGTGTGGTGTTTCTTTCGAAGTACTCCTTGATTTTTTTATCACATCTGGACTTGATTTTTCTAATATTCATGTCAGTTGTGTTGTGGACTTTCGTGAGCCATGCCATTATATCCTTTGGTCTCTTCTTACCTACTTCATGACAATCGTAAACCGATAACAATATTAAGCGATCTCTTTCTGAAAAAGTCAACAGAACTTCTTGGAGGATTCTTTGATTATAGCTAAGATTATGCGCTCTATTAATTTCAATTTCTGGTGGGTCAAATGAAAAATCTTTATCATCGATTGTTAGGTCGTGCTCTTGCAGACAGTATTTCTTATTCAAAAGCCCTTTCAATTCATTTTTAGCTATTACAGCTAAATAACCTTTCATTTTTTTATCCACGTCCAAGTCGCAATCCTGGTCTTCAATGTTGAAGTCCAAAGGGCTATTGTAAATTATTAAAAAAGTATTGTTTACTACAATATCTACCAAATCCTCATAAAAATATATAGCAGCCCTTTTTGCCTCGAACACTACCTTACTAAGATATTTTGAGTATTCATGATAAAATATAGTAAATGCTTTGTGAGCCTCAAGCTCGTTTTCTTCCTTATAGGAGAATTTTAATAATATCTCTTCAAGTTCTGCTTTTTTCAAAGTGTTCATATTTTAATGGTTGGGTCACGGTTTTTTTTGGTTGCATAGTTTTCATTTAGATTAGTTAAAATGTTTTGTTTACCTGGATTCTTTACTATCAATATATATAAAAAACCGTGACAAGCATATCTAAGTCACGGTTTTTTATATATGATATTGTAACAATTTAAACTTTTTTAATAATGGCAACTAATAGAATATCAGGAGATAATAGAAGACATGGGGCGGTTAAAAATCGTTCTCAAGTTCTGAATCCCAAAACAAAACTTTATGCAAAGAGAAATGGCGAGAACGGTCAGTTCATGGATGTAAAGACTACTGGAGGTAAATTTAAAGGAGTACGAAAAGAAAATTAAGTAATATAACCCCAAACCTATTTTACCAATAACATAAAACTTATAGTTATGAATAAACAAGATATAATAATTGACTTAAATCAATCGATAAACTCTAATTCGGAAGAGTTTAAAAGTTTGTCGTTCGATTTACAGGGGAATATCCTTTCCCCTCATGCTCGAGATAATGCGGCGCATATCTTTATCGAATTTAAAAACCCGCAAAGTGCTCGAAAATTCATTAAGTATTATTTGGTTGACAGGATTACTTCATCTGCTAAACAAAAAGCCGATAGCGATGCATTTAAGACAGGGGAAAGTAATGGACTAAGGACTTTTATAAACTTTAGCTTCTCAATGAATGGATATCGATTTCTTAATATTGATGAGCATAAAACACCAACGGATAGTAGCTTTCGAAATGGCATGAAATCTAAACAAAGAAACCTTAATGACCCCTTGATAGATTTTTGGCAAGGGGAATATCAGAAAGATTGGCACGCGGTGATGATAGTAAGTAACAAAAGCTCAAAGATTTTACGCAATAGAGTTTCAACAATAAAAAAAGAGCTCAATAAAGCAGCTAAATCAATTTATGTTGAAATAGGCAAAGGAATAACAAATAATGAAGGCAACCACATAGAACACTTTGGATATGTTGATGGTATTTCGAAACCCCACATGCTAACAGATAAAATTGATGATGGAAAAGTTAGTATAGTAAATTGGAATCCAAAAGGTAGACTGAACTTAGCTTTGGTAGAAGACCCCGGAGGTCAGGGTCCAAATTCATTTGGCAGCTATTTGATTTTCAGAAAACTAGACCAGAATGTAAAAGCATTTAGACTCGCTGAGCAGAAATTAGCAGAAAAAATGCAAATTTCAATTGATTACGCCGGTGCCCAAATGGTAGGACGTTATCGAAATGGCACACCATTGATTCCTATTTCGCCACCGCAACCTACGTCGGCAGGTAAGATGAATGACTTTAATTATTCCTCAGATAGAACAACGGGTTCAAAATGCCCATTCGGATCGCATATAAGAAAAACCAATCAAAGAAATTCGTCGATACCTGATGGTGTTCAGTTTCCTCGACGTGGCATTACATATGGAGGAAACTTATCCGAAAATGCAGAAAGTGGGGTTGGTTTACTTTTTATGGCCTACAATAGTAATATTGGTAGTCAATTCGAATTTATGCAAAGCTCTTGGGCTAACAGTACTGGCTTTCCTGGAGGTGCTAACAGCCCAAATGGTATTGATTCAATAATTGGTCAAGGAAATGATACTGGTGGACAAGTATATTTTAAAGAATGGGGCAATGATTCAAGTGTTCTTAGAGAAATTAAGTCACTAGGTGGATTTGTGACTATGAAAGGTGGTGAGTACTTTTTTACTCCATCCTTGTCATTTTTAAAGAATATTTAATTTTATTGATTCGCTTTTTTTCAACATCAAGCATCGAAAATTTAAAAGGAAACAAAATATTAAGAAATTTAGTCCTGAAAATGACTTAAAAAGGTTCAAAATAATTTTATTAATACAAATCCTCAAATCTATGAGTACAGTTACAAATCCAAAATTCCAGATTTACAAATCTGGCACAGAATTCCGCTATCGACTAAGAGCCAGAAATGGTGAAATTATTCTTCATGGAGAAGGATATACTTCAAAACAAGGATGTTTGAACGGTATTGATTCGGTAAAACGCAATTCTCCAAATGATGAGCGTTATGATAGGAAAAACGCTACTAATGGTCAATACTATTTTGTCTTAAAAGCTTTAAACGGAGAGCCCATAGGTGTAAGTGAGACATATACAACTGTGTCTGCACGTGAAAACGGTATATCTGCTGTTAAGACTATCGCTCCAACAGCACCAGTAGAAGACTTAACCTAGAATTAGTGGGATTTTTGCAAAATATAAAAGCAACGATATAATTCGTTGCTTTTATAATATAGATTATTAAAATTAATTTTTTATTTGAAAATGCCTCTTACAAAATGCATTTTCCATGTCCTGACTTGTATCCCAAAATATAGTTCCACATTCCTTACAATTCCTTCTTCCTTGAATAGCTAAATATTTATATAGGGTAGGTTTTGATTTAATCCCCACCAACTTCATAATATCAACAATAGGTAATTTATTCTCTTGATAGTATGATGCTGCCAGCATAGCCTTTTGCTTTGCCTCTTTGCCAAGTCCTTTCTTTCTTCCTAATTGCACTCCTCTTCTTCTGGCACTTTTAACACCTGCTGTTGTGCGCTCGATTATGATATCACGTTCCAATTGGGCCACAGCCCCAAAAAGTGTGATTATAAATTTACCATGGGCAGAAGTGGTATCAATAAACGGGTCATTGATACTCTTAAATTTTACGCCAAGCTTTTCAAACTGATCTACCAGTTTTAGTAAGTGGGAAATACTTCTGGCAATACGGTCCAGTTTCCAAACGATAACGGTATCTCCTTCCCGAAGTTTGGAAATCATCAAATCTAGATCATGGCGTTCCGCCTTGGCCCCAGAAGAAACATCTCGGTAGATGTTTTTATCCGTTACACCTACTTTTAAAAGGGCATCAATCTGTAAACTCGGATTTTGGGTTTTCGTGCTGACCCTTACATAACCAAATAGCATAACGGTATAATTATACCTTTAAAAATAAACTAATAAATTATACCGATAAAATGAACTACTATTTATTTGAAATTTGAATGAATAAAAAAGTTCAATAAAACGGTCGTTTAAATATACCACTGAAAAAATAGTCGTCAAGTTTTCGGTTGCGGAGCGAATTCTATAAGCGTTCATTTGCTTCATGAAATCATACAGAAAAATACTAGTGACCATTTTATTGGCTTCACTACCTATTATTGGAATTGGACAGGAATTAAAGGCAAATTTATTTTTACGTACTCCACAAGTCGTCAATTATAACTTCAATCAAAACCAAATAGCATATAATCCGGTTGTTTCCATAGGTGCAGGGTTATCCCATAAAACAAAATTCTTTGAGCTTGGCACCTTTGTTAGCGATGACGATATTTTTGGGTTTTACACATTTTTTGGAAAAACTCTAATTACAAAAGAAGTTGGTGAAAATTGGAAACTTCACACTAACTGGTTCGGTGAAGTGAGTTACGTGCCGGGTCAATTCTTGGGGACAGATTCTTTTACCTATACTACGGGAGTCTGCTTTTTTCTAAATTACAGCTTTGAATGGGGCTCAATAGGGTTTCCTCTTTGCATTGGAGCTGGATATAGCGACAAAACCATAAGTCTAAACACAAGAACAATTCTTAACCTATCACTAAATCTTAACTAAAAGATGAAATTTAAAAATCTACATTATCAAAATGAACCACTAATGATTTGCAATGTTTGGGACGTGCCCAGTACAGCACTTGCAGAAAAACTGGGATTTCGAGCAATTGGCACTTCCAGTTTTGCCATCGCAAGTATTCTTGGATACAACGACGGAGAAGAAATGGAATTTTCTGAATTGGAATACTTCGTTGAAAGAATAAGCTCAGTAAGTAAATTGCCATTATCGGTAGACTTAGAATCTGGTTATAGCCGTCGACCAAAAAAAATCGCCGAGAATATCATACGTCTAGGAAATTTGGGAGTTGTCGGAATAAATTTCGAAGATAGCAAAGTCGAAAATAAAAGAACCTTATTAAACGAAAATGAGTTTGCAAAAACAATTTCAGAAGTTAAAGAACTTCTTGAAAAAGCAAATGTCGATATGTTCTTAAATGTAAGAACCGATACATTTTTATTAGGCCATTCCAACGTAATCGTTGAAACAAAAAAACGAATCAAATTATACGAAAGTGCTGGGGCAGATGGTATTTTCACACCTTGTATCGAGAAAAAAACTGATATTGAAGAAATTGTAAATTCAACAACCTTGCCTATAAACGTAATGTGTATGCCAAACCTTCCAAACTTCGATACTTTAGAAAAATTAGGTGTAAAGCGAATAAGTATGGGCAATTTCTTATTTGACAAGATGTATTCTAGTCTCGAAAAAATCACCCAAAACGTTTTAACTGACAAATCATTTAATTCAATTTTTTAAAATGCTCATTACAGAAAAGAAAAAAATAGAAACCTTTTACACAGCTTTATTAAACAGAGAGCAAAGTTTTGTTGGTATTTTCTTTGTCGGTGTTAAAACCACGGCAGTTTTCTGCATTGCAACCTGTAGAGCAAGAAAACCCAAGTTAGAAAATGTTGAATTCTACACAACATTTAAAGAGGCATTAGATAATGGTTACAGACCTTGTAAAATCTGTAAACCGACCCAAAATGCCAATCAAGCACCCGAACAAGTGGAAATCGCAATGGACTTGGTAAAAAACCATCCAAAAGAAAAGATTACAGATTTCAGACTTCGTCAAAACAAAGTAAGTCCAGAAATAGTCCGTAGATGGTTCAAAAAAAATTACGGTATGACCTTTCATGCCTACCAAAGAATGTATAGAATAAATAGTGCGTTTCAAGAATTAAAGACAAATAAAAAGGTTACCGCGACAGCATTCGATACAGGTTACGAATCATTAAGCGGTTTTGGATATACATACAAAAAATTACTTGGTCAATCCCCACGAAACAGCTTAGACGAAAATATCATACTTATCAGTAGGTTGACAACCCAAATCGGTCCAATGTTCATTTGTGCCACCGACAAAGGAATCTGCCTTTTGGAATTTGTGGACAGAAGAATGCTCGAAACGGAATTCAAAGATTTGCAAAGATTATTGCAAGCTAGAATCATAACTGGGGAAAATCAACATATCAAACAGGCTAAGAATGAAATATCGGAATACTTTAATGGCAAGCGTAAAGTTTTCGATGTTAAGATACACACCCCAGGCACAGATTTTCAAAATTCAGTTTGGAACTGTTTAAGAAAAATACCATTTGGAGAAACTGCCACTTACAAACAACAAGCAGAAAGGATTGACAAACCAAAAGCGATTAGGGCCGTGGCTTCCGCAAACGGTTTCAATCGCATTTCCATAATTGTTCCCTGTCATCGTGTACTTGGAACTAATGGCCAATTGACAGGTTATGGTGGAGGAATTGAAAGAAAACGTTGGCTGTTAAACTATGAAAGAGGAAAAGCCAACTTATAAGAAAATTAGCTACGAAAGGCTCTTTGTCTTTAAGTGCATTTAAACCCACCCATATTTGAACTTTAAATATTGCTTTTAAAGTCTATAAAAAGGTATTTATAATTATACCTTACCAATAGTCTTATAAATAGTTTAATTGTCCATTCCTATCGATAAACTATTGAAAAATTTAGCGAAACGCTAATTTTCAAAGGGGTCAGACGGTCGCTTAAATATACTTCTCAGATCCTTTGAGATTATTATCCTTACACTTGAAACTATTCGAGTGATTTAGATGACCATATTTCAAAAATAAATCGACTCTAACAACCTACCTTTTAGGCTCTTGATTCTAAGTTTTTGTATTTTTTTTCCAGAGACATACGTTTTTTGGCATTTAGTTTTTTCAGTAGTCTAGCGTTATCAAAACTAGGTCTTAGCATTGGGTAATTAGCTAAATCGGGTACATCTTATATGCTAGGCATTTTATAGGGACGTTATTGCTCTATTTATTTCTGACATATCTATAATATAGCGTTCACAACTAGCGTGTGAAGGATTTGTAAATCTCATATAGTCTCTTAAAATATTTTTTTTAAACTTTGGCTTCTATTTTATACAAAGTAGCACTAACTTCTTGAAGCTTCATTTAATATTAATCTGTAATATATCAGTTTTTTCCTTATTTTTATAAAGAAATTTTTATTTTTCAAAATGACATCAAAACGTATAGTTATATGGTTATTTTTCCTTCTTGGAAATTTTACTTTGTCAGTTTTTTCTCAACAGAAGGATAAATCCGTGGATAAGACAAATGTTGCATTGATCTCTGACGTTTCAATGGATTCAACTATGCTTTCTAGTGAAAGAACACTTTTACATGTAGCAAACAATATTTTTGAGAATGGAAGAGTTTTTTTTAACGGCAATGTTTTAACAGGTCCAACAAAAAACTCGAACTTAAGTGCTTTTGTTATAGTTGAATTATTAGGCAAAAAAGGGAATTCCATTAAGAGC
>TARA_R110002167_G_scaffold36082_1_pt1 | contig 15075 bp, 3 predicted proteins | sample TARA_R110002167 | Tara Oceans TARA_R110002167 (sample SAMEA4398238) | marine metagenome | biome: Polar Biome; feature: [MES] marine water layer (ENVO:01000295) within the mesopelagic zone...; material: water (ENVO:00002006), including particulate matter (ENVO:01000060) such as...... | reverse complement strand
ATAAACGAGTCCGTACAAATGGGGGATGTTTCTAACTTGATAAGGGGAAGAATAACCAACATAGTAGAGTCAATTACTGTAGGAAGATCAAGGATATTCCAAGGAATCTTCCAAGGAAACGGGGTATTCAACTATGGATCAGAAACATCAAAGTCAATGACCTTGGCAAGAGCACTAAACGAGTCAATATCAGTACAAGTTTTCCGTGGAACTGCAAGGGAAATGTTCCGAATTATAAACGAGACAGTGTCAATAAGCAGTGCAGTTGCAAGATTCATTGCAATTGGAAAGACGATAAATGACTCTGTAAACATCTCATCCGTGTCACTTAGAAACTTGAGCATGGTCAAGTTGTTCAACGAGAGCATGAGCATTCAGGCATTCCGTGGAACTGCAAGATCAATGCTCAGAATAATAAACAACACGGTCACTGTCTCATCTGTTCAGTCAAGATTCATGGGGGTGGTAAAGAGACTTAACGAGTCCGTAAACATTGTTGCTTCAATCTCAAGAAAAATGAGCATGTTAAGAATATTTGACGAGGCAGTTTCAATTCAGGCATTCAGGGGAACTGCAATGTCAATGTTGAGAATTGTAAGTGAAAGCGTACAGACCACGTCACAGTTGTTTAGAAAAATCAGCATTGTAAGACGTTTGGCAGAAGGTGTTGAAGTCAGTTCCTCAAGTCTAAAACTTCAAAGCATCGTAAGACATCTAGACGAGTCCGTATCTATCCAGTCCTTCAAGGGAGTACTGCGTGACATGGTAAAAGTAATAAATAACACAATAAACGTTTCCGCAATCGAGCAAAGTTCATTGTCAATGGTCAGGAGAATTAACGACAGCATTACAGTGGGATCATTCATATTCCAAGACAATATTTATCAGTTTGCAAACGAGGTTCAACGAACTCTAAACATTGTAAGACAGTTCAACGAGACCATAAGCGTTCAGGTGTTCAGAGGAAGAATAATAGACATAGTAAAGAGAATAAACGAGTCGGTAAACGTGTCAAGTGCAACATTAAGAAACTTGAGCATCGTAAAGAATTTGGGGGAGTCTATATCTATACAGGCATTCAGAGGAACTGCAAGAAGTATGCTAAGAACTGTAAACGAGTCAGTAAACATATCATCATTACGAACACTTATAGTGGGAAGAATAAGAACTGTAAACGAGTCAGTAAGAATAACAATATCAACGTTCCAAGATGACATCTACCAATTTGGAGTATACCAGATAAGGAACGAGGCATTAAGATTCATGGGTATGGTAAGACAGTTGGATGAATCCGTATCGGTTCAGGTGTTCAGAGGAACTGCAAGATCAATGTTCAGGTTAATAAACGAGTCCGTAAGCGTTCCAAGTGTGATACTAAGGAGCATGGACATTGCTAAGGGTATCAGTGAAGGCATTCAAATCACCTCCAACATTCTTAGAAACATCAGCATTGTCAAGAGACTGAACGAGTCAGTATCAATCCAGTCATTCAGAGGAAGACTTATAGACATGGTAAAGATCATAAACGATTCCGTAAGCGTTTCAACTGCAAGTCTGAGAAACTTGAGCATAGTCAAACTGTTCAGCGAGACAGTAAGCGTTCAGGCATTCAGGGGTAGGGTAATAGACATAGTAAAACGAATAAACGAAAGTGTGTCAGTCAGCACTGCAAGTCTGAGAAACTTGAGTATGTTAAGAATTACAAACGAGACGGTGTCAATTCAGGCATTCAGAGGAACTGCAAAGACCATGCTCAGAATTGTAAGTGAGTCATTGGAACTTTCTACCGCCAACATAAGAAACTTGAGCATAGTCAAAAGACTAAGTGAAACCGTAAGCATATCCACACAGTCCATAAGATTCATGGGAGTGGTAAAGGTGTTCAACGAGTCACTTAGCATTCAGGCATTCCGTGGAACTGCACAGACAATGCTAAGAATCATCAATGAATCTGTAAACGTGTCAAGTGTCGTAAGTCATATAAAATCAATATTGAAACTTATCACTGAGTCAATAAACGTTGGAAAACATGCAGTGTTCCAAGGAATATTCCAAGGCGGAGTGACTCAACAAGGTTACGAGATATTAAGATTCATGGGAATTTCAAGAAGAATGGATGAGACGGTCAACGTACAGTCATCCGTTGGAAGGGCAATTGGAATGATAAGAAGCCTTAACGAGAGCATAAGCGTTCAGGCATTCTTGGGCACTACGAGTGCGTTATCAAGGGTGATCAACGAGTCATTAAACATCGCAACCGCAAAATCAATGATACAGGGAATCATAAAGAGCGTTGTTGAGTCAGTAACTGTCGGAAGAAGCAGAATCTTCCAAGGCATATTCCAAGGAAGTGGAGTGTTCAACTACGGATCAGAGACCTCAAAGGCAATGACATTGGCAAGATCATTGAACGAGTCACTAAGTGTGCAATCACTGTCAAACAGATTACAACATATGAGTAAAGTGTTTACAGAATCAGTGTCAGTAAGCACCGACTCGTTACGAAACTTGAGCATCGTAAAACGACTTAGCGAGTCCATTGAAGTCAGTACCATCGTAAACAGACTACAGAATATGGTTAGAGTTACCAATGAGTCAGTATCAATTCAGGCATTCCGTGGAACTGCAATACAGTTTGTTCGCATCATAAACGAGACTGTCTCAGTTTCCACCTTATCTCTATACATAAGAGGTATGAACTATAATATAAACGAATCAATTGGAGTGGCAACACAGTCCCTAAGAAACCTAGGTGTTGTAAGACAGTTAAACGAAAGCGTAAGTATTTCTTCACTAACACCGTATATTAGGGGAAGGTTAAAATCAATAAACGAGTCAATCGAAGTCAGCACTGGTTCAAACTATGTACGTGGAGTGTTCAGACTTGTCAGCGAGTCCGTACAGTTATCAACCCAGTCGTTACGCAACATTGGTATTGTAAAGGCATTCAGTGAGAGCATAAGCGTTCAGGCTTTCAGTGGCAACGCTTCACAGTTAGTAAGACGTATAAACGAGTCATTAAACATTGCAACCGCCAAGAGTCATTTGCGTGGAGTGTTCAAACGTGTCAACGAGTCAGTTGAGACAAGCACCGTATTGCAACATATGAGAGGAAGAATTAAAACCATAAGCGAGTCCGTAAACATAGGAATTGCTGGATTCCAAGGAGTGTTTGATCCAAGTGCATACCAGAACGTTAGCGAGGCATTACGAAACATGTCTATGACAAGAATAAGAAACGAGACGATTGAGATAAGCATATCAAACTTGAGAAACCTTGCAATAGTAAGACAATTTAACGAGTCACTTAGCATTCAGGCTTTCAGAGGAACTGCACAGACTATGTTCCGAATTATAAACGAGTCTGTAAACATTGCAAGTGTTCAGTTAAGATTAATGGGAATCGTAAGGAAACTTGACGAGTCCGTACAGGTCTCAACCCAGTCCCTAAGAAACCTTGGAATCGTAAGGAAACTTAACGAGTCCGTAAGCATCCAGTCCATCACTGTTAGAGCAATGGGAGTTGTAAAACGTGTTAACAACTCAGTCAGTATTGGCACACAGTCACTTAGAAGCATCGGAATTGTAAAGCATCTAACAGAGTCCGTATCAATTCAGGCATTCCGTGGAGTCGCACGTGAAATTGTAAAGCACATAAATAACAGTATTCAAATCAATACCACGTCATTAAAAGGTCTTGTAATTACCAAACGGATAACAGAGTCAGTTAGTATCGCAACCCAGTCCCTAAGAAACCTTGGAATGGTAAAACTACTTGACGAGTCCGTATCAATCCAGTCATTCAAAGGAAGACTGATAGACATTGTAAAGATGGTAAACGAGTCCGTACACGTCTCAACCCAGTCCCTAAGAAGCCTTGGAATCGTAAAGAAAATTAACGAGGCAGTTTCAATTCAGGCATTCCGTGGAACTGCAAAGACAATGTTCAGAATCATCAATGAGAGCATCAACGTTTCAACTGGTTCATTGAGAAACTTGAGCATCGTAAAACGTCTAAGTGAAAGTATCAGCATTCAGGCATTCAGGGGATTGTCAAGAAGTGTTTCAAGGGTGATCAACGAGTCGGTAAACGTTGCAACCGTGTCAACCAAACTCAAGACGTTGATTTCATGGGTTAATGAGTCAGTCACCGTGGGAAGACACAGAATATTCCAAGGCATATTCCAAGGAAACGGTGTGTTCCATTACGGTTCTGAGACCTCAAAGGCAATGGGTTTGAGCAGAGCATTTGACGAGTCCGTATCAATACAGGCATTCTTGGGTAATGCAACAAACATTGCAAGGATAATAAACGAGTCGATAAACATTGCAACTTCAAGTCTAAGAAACATTGCGATCGTAAAGAGGCTGTCAGAGGCAATCAGTATTCAGTCCTTCAGGGGAAGGCTCATAGACATCGTGAAGATGATAAACGAATCCATACAGGTCTCAACCCAGTCAATTAAAGGTCTTGGAATCGTAAAGAAACTCAGCGAGTCATTAAACATTGCAACTGTAACGTCATTAGGAAGACTAAGAAACATAGTAATCAACAATACCGTAAGCATAGGAATAACACAGGCATTCCAAGGCAACTTCCAAGGCAACCTGTTCCAGTCTGGAAAGGAGGCAATAAGACTATTAGGAATTACAAGAATGTTCAATGGAACTGTAAACGTGTCATCAGTTTCACTAAGAAACCTAAATATCATAAAGAGACTTGCAGAATCAGTTCAGGTATCTACATCTTCTCTAAGATTTATGAGCATGTTCCGTGTTATAAATGAATCTATAAGCATTCAGGCATTCTTGGGAAACACACAAACTGTTGCAAGAATTATAAACGAGAGTGTTCAGATAGGATCAGCATTAAACTACATACGTGGAAGACTTTACACAGTTTCAGAATCAATAAGCATTTCAACCCAGTCATTGAGAAGCATGGCAATTGTCAAGAAACTTAACGAGTCAATCGATATTTCAACCCAGTCCCTAAGAAACCTTGGAATTGTAAAACGACTTAACGAGTACGTAAGCATTCAGTCCTTCAAGGGAAGACTGATAGACATCGTGAAGATGGTCAACGAGTCAATCAACGTCTCAACTGCAAGTCTAAGAAACCTTACAATGGTAAAAAGAATTGCAGAATCTGTCTCAATCCAGTCCTTCAAGGGAAGGCTCATAGACATAGTGAAGATGGTCAACGAGTCCGTACAGGTCTCAACCCAGTCGTTACGCAACATTAATATTGTCAAGAGACTTAATGAAGCCGTAAGCATTCAGGCATTCAGAGGAAACGCAATGTCAATGTTCAGAGTCGTAAATGATACGATAAGTATCGGCACTGGATCATTAAGAAAACTAAGTATTGTAAAACTATTTACCGAATCAGTCAATGTTTCAAGTATTCAGTCAAGATTCATGGGAATTTCAAAGACAGTTGCAGAATCTGTCTCAATCCAGTCCTTCAAGGGAAGGCTCATTGACATTGTAAAGATGATAAACGAGTCCGTAAACGTTTCAACTTCAGGTCTGAGAAACTTGAGCATTGTCAAGAGACTAAGTGAGACCGTATCAATCCAGTCCTTCAAGGGAAGACTTATTGACATAGTAAAAATGATAAACGAGTCAATCAACGTTTCAACTGGTTCATTAAGAAATCTTGGTATAGTAAAACGACTATCTGAGTCCATTGAGACTGCTGGAGTCACACTCAACCCTAAACACATGTTACGCAGTATCAGTGACAGCGTGTCAGTTTCCACGGGCGTACTAAATACAAGAACCATGTTCCGTAATATAAATGAAAGCGTTTCAATAATTGCATTCAGGGGAACTGCAAGACAGGTTGTAAGATCCATTACAGAATCACTGCAAATACAGAGTGGACTGGTAAAAATAAAGGGAATCATATACAGCATTGCAGAGACAGTAAGTGTAGGTACAGTGTCATTGCATATACGTGGAAGAATATTCCAAGTTGCAGACACACTCAACATTAACGAGTTTGCAATAGCTGGGGATAACTTGGTATTCATGATAAACGAGTCGATAAGAGTCATTGAGTCAAAGATACGCTCAATCGCAATTGTAAGGCGTTTCAACGAGGGTATAGAGTCAGTAACGTCAGTACTAAACCCAAGAACCATGTTCCGTAACATCAGCGAAAGTGTTTCAATTTCCACAAACGTAAACAGATTTGGAACACACTTTGTTCACGTAATTGAAAACTTGGAAGTCTCAACCCAGTCCCTAAGAAACCTTAATATTGTAAAACGACTTAATGAAGCCGTAAGCATTCAGGCATTCAGAGGCAATGCCATGGCAATGTTCAGGGTGATCAACGAGTCAGTTGAGTTGTCAACCATTGGTATTCATTTACGTGGAATCAACAAGAGAGTATCTGAATCAATTGAGATTTCAACCCAGTCCATAAGAAACATGGCAATGGTCAAGAAAATGGGGGAGGGTGTCAATGTAATAGCAGACTCATTATACATAAGAGGAAGAATATTCCACATTGCAGAAAGCATATCAGTGGCAACAGACAAACTGAGAACTGTAAGTATCGTTAAATCATTAAGCGAAGGAATAAACATCACACTACAGTCACTTCATATTAGAGGAATCAACAAGAGAATATCTGACAGTGTAAGCATCTCTGCACAAGGTCTTAGAAACCTAAGCATTGTAAAACGAGTTGCAGACAGCATAAGCATTCAGGCATTCAGAGGAACTGCCCGTTCAATGTTCAGGGTGATAAGTGAGTCCGTAAATATCGGGGATGCTGGTATCCATATAAGAGGAATAAACAAGAGAGTATTGGAGACTGTACAGTCGGCAACAAACATTGCCAGTGCATTGGGAATAGCAAAATCAATATCTGAAAGTGTTGGAATTACAACTGCAATAAACAACACAAAAACCATGTTCAGGGTGGCAAACGAGTCAATCCGTATCAGTGCTGAGTCACTAAGAAACATCAGTATCGTGAAGAGACTCAACGAGACAGTCGGTATCAGTGCAGAGGTACTAAGAAGCCTTAACGTTGTAAGGAAACTCAACGAGGGTGTAAGAATTTCAACCAATATATTTAGAAACGTATACATACTAAAGGTAATTGCAGAAAACGTAAGCATTCAGTCCTTCAGAGGAAGACTTGTTGACATTGTAAAGATGGTAAACGAGTCAATCGAGATGTCATCCCAGTCACTGAGAAACCTTAACGTTGTAAGAAGAATCGCAGAAAACGTAAGCATTCAGTCATTCAAGGGCAGATTGATAGACATAGTAAAGAATGTAAACGAGGGTGTAAACATATTATTCTCATCCAACCTACCAAGAGATCTTGTAAGAGCAATATCCGATACTGTCAGTATTGGTACTCAGTCATTGAGAAATGTGTACCTATTAAAGGTTGTGGCAGAATCAGTTCAGATATCAGCCCAGTCGTTACGCAACATTAACATAGTAAAGAGACTTTCCGAGAACGTAAGCATTCAGTCCTTCAGGGGAAGGCTCATTGATATTGTCAAGAATGTAAACGAATCAATCAATATCTCAACCGAGTCCCTACGCAATATGAACATTGTAAAGAGACTTTCCGAGAATATCTCAATTCAGTCATTCAAAGGAAATGCAATGACAATGGTAAGAGTCGTGGCAGATTCAATCAGTATTTCAACAGAATCTCTACGTAACCTTACAATGGTGAAGAGAATTGCAGAAAACGTAAGCATCCAGTCCTTCAAGGGAAGATTAATTGATATTGTAAAGAACATAAACGAGGGGGTTAATGTTTCAACTACTCAGTTAAGAAACCTAAACATCGTAAAATTCTTCACGGAGACTGTAAACATTACAACTGGTGTAGGTAGAGCAGTAGGCGTGGTAAGACGTTTGGCAGAAACTGTAAACGTATCTACCAATGCACGAAGATCACTTGGAATAGTCAAATTCTTCACTGAGACTGTCAGCATCAGCACTGGTTCATTAAGAAACCTCACAATCGTAAAATTCTTCACGGAGACGGTAAACGTGTCATCCGCCAGTGCAAGATTCATGGGTGTGGCAAAATCAGTATCAGAATCAATTGAGGTATCCACACAGTCATTGAGAAACGTCAGCATTGTAAAATTCTTTACTGAAGCAGTAAATGTCAGTTCTCAGTCCTTGAGAAACATGAACATCGTCAAGAGAATTGCAGAATCAGTGTCAGTTCAGTCCTTCAAGGGAAGACTCATTGACATTGTAAAGGTTATTGATGATTCAGTCAACATCAGTGCAGAATCTTTACGCAATATTAACATTGTCAAGAGACTTTCCGAGAACGTTTCAATTCAGTCCTTCAAGGGACAGGCAATGGGAATGGTAAGAGTGGTTGCAGATGCAATCAATGTTTCAACCGAATCACTCAGAAAAGTCAGCATTGTAAAATTCTTTGCAGAGTCAGTATCAATCAGTACTGGCTCACTCAGAAACATCGGTATCGTGAAGAGAATTGCAGAAAACGTTTCAGTTCAGTCATTCAGGGCTAACGTACTGGACATCGTGAAGATGGTCAACGAGTCTGTAAATGCAGTCACGGCAAACATACGTGCAATCGGAGCTGTCAGACATGTTGCAGAATCAGTATCCGTAAGTACCTCATTGTCAAATGCACTGGGTGTTGTAAAAAATATTGCAGAATCAGTCAACATATCCACTGGAATAAGCAAGTTAAGAGCCTCATTGATTATAGTGATTGAAAGTGTGTCAGTACAGACATTCCTTGGAAGTCCAATAAAATCAGTGTTAAGGGTGATAAACGAGTCAATGTCAATAACAGAGTCATTCTCAAAGGCAAGAAACTTGGGAAGACTTATCAATGAGACAATAAGCATATCCGATTCCCCACTTGCAAGAATAATCAGAAGAATTGTAAAGGCATTTGGAGTAGACGCATACATAGGAAAAGTCATTACAAGTGAACTTAACTTTGAATCCGTGATGATAGAAATACATGACGGTGAATCAGTTATATTGGATATATTTGATAAGGAATCTGTAATTCTTGAGTCATTTGAGTTTGAATCTGTTAGGAAATAGAGAACAAAATGCTTATAACAAATGAGGAATTAGTTTATACATAATGGCAAATGATATTGTACCAGACATAAAAATGGGGAATATAGGTACTCAATTAAAATGTACCATGACTAAACCTGATCCAAACGATGCAAACGCCAGAATATCAGTAGATATAAGCAGTAACAACAGCATTAAGATAGAACTGGAGAGTCCACGAGGAAAGAAAACCCTTTTAAATGCCACATTGACAAATACAGGTACAGACGGAAAAATGTATCATACTGATTCTACAGGTGTATTTGACAGAACGGGAAGATGGAGAGTACGTGGCGTTGTCACATATAATTCAGGATTTAAATTTCAGGGAACTTGGACAGGGTTCTTTGTAGGGGAGTAATGAATAATGGCAGTTCCAAAAATATTTCAATCATTTAACTCACTTTTAGGTGGAATTACAAGAAAGAAAAATGCAACAATAGTAGGTCCGTCTAAACAGTTAGTCGGTGAGTTTCCAACTATTACGTTTGAAAGACTTTACGAATATTATCACGGATGGGATCAGATTAAACGAGCAATGGACACTGTACACCAGAAGTTTATGGGAGCTGGTATTGAAATCAAGTCAAACAACGAGGCATTTAACACGTTCATCAAGAAATGGTGGGATGTTGCAAGAGCAGAAAATAAATTGGGGGAATTTTTCTACTCGGTATTCATTACAGGTAACGGAATTTTAGAAAAACAATATACTTCAGACAACAGACTTGGTAACATTGAACACATACCAATGCAGACAATATACCGTGTATTCAGAGATCAATATGGTGTTGAATTAAAATTAGTACAGATTGTTGACGGTGTATTCAAGGAACTAGATCCACAGTTCTTTGTACACTGGATGATTAACAATCCTGACAGACAGGCATTTGGAAAGTCAGAATTTTTCAGTCTGGCAAGTCCAAGACCAGTTGCTTCAAAGGTAGATCCAATGACTGGGGAGGCAATAAACCCAGACCGTGTACTTAGACCACTGTTGGACTCACAAGCAGTATTGCAGAACGCAGAAGTTGAAATCAAGCAAAAGATGGCAAAGCCAAGAGTTTTGGTCAGTGCAGTCGGTATGCCAAGAGATCAAATGCAGAAAATCCAGTTGGAGATGTCTGACGAGTCAAACGACCAGTACATATGGATGTTTGACAAGCCGATAGAGTCAAAAGAACTGAGCATACAAGGTACGCCTAAGTTTGATACCTATGGACAGAACGTGGAAGATCACATAGACATTGGAACAGGATTTGCATCAAAAGTAATCAAGAACGCCTCGGGATTCAGTTACTCCTCAAGTCAGACACCGTTTGACGTATTGGATCAAAGAATGGTAGACCTGCAATCACAGGCTTCCGAGATGATAAAGGAGAAGATTATCAAACCTATCGCAGAATCATGGGGATTCAAGGACTTTGAGGAAATGGATGTGGAAGTATCATTTATGCCGTCAGTAAGAAGACTTTCAATGGAAGACATTCAAAAACTACCATCAGATGCAGTGTCACCTGAAGAGAAAAGGGAACTGCTAAAGAAATTACACATACCGTTAGATGACACTTTATGGGATGAGTTCCAGTCAGAGGCAAAGCAACAGCAGAAGGATCAAGCCGAACAGAACTTTGGTCAGGGTGAAGGTGGATTGGATCAGTTTGGAGGAATGCCAATTGAAAGTCCAACGTCAGAAACAAGTCCAGCATCTACTGGCAGTCCGCCAATGAGCAAACCAATGCCAGACAGTGAAGCTGACAGACCTACTCCGACAAGAACAGACTCTACAGAATCGTCAAATCCTACAATGAAGGACTATGAGAAGTGGTTCAAGGAAGCAGTTGCAGAGTCATTGTCCAACGAAAGAATACCATTGCCACCAAGTGCAACAAACGACTCAACAGACCTTTACGTTTCACAGGGATTAGACCAAGACGGAACTCCCGAAATCACAGATCCTATTATTAGACAGGAATATAATCAGGATGAAGACGATTCAGAACTTCCGCCAAACGCACCACAAAGAAGTGCAAAGGTTGGAGACACACCAAGCATTGATGACGAGTTCAGCGGTCAAAGAGATGACGGAAGCAAGGATGAAGGTGGTATTGATTCAAGAGATGAAAATCCAGAAGATGACGAAGACGGCAACGAAATTACAAACGTTGACAACGGTGATCAAATCAATGACGCTTCAGACGGAACTTTCAAAGATCCATATGACTTTGACAACACTCAAGAAGAAACGCCTGAAACGGAAAACCCACAGGAAAACCCACACCCAAGACCAAACCAAGAGCCGATGGTTGATGACGAGGAGGATGATGGTGAGAAAGAGGTTACCGATGAGGAATATGAGAAAGAGAAATCCAAAGAGGCAAAGCCATTGTCAATTACTGGTGGAAACGACAAGGATGAGGACTTGCCACAAAACATTGGAAAGAGTGACGGAGACATACAACTTTCAGATAATGCAGAAGATAAACCGATTGTAAAAGACTCACAAGACGTTGAGATGGATGTAAAAGAAGATCCGCCAAGAGACGCAATAATCGGGGAAGAACCTCAAGTACCATTAAATGATCCTGAACAGCCAGACGAGGAAGAATCAGTCAACATTCCATCATTAAAAGAACCTGAAGTCCCACAAGAGGATCAGGCAATAGGTGACTCCAGTCAGGCAAGATTGAGAAAGATTGAAGACGGTGAAGAGCCACAAAGTCCACCAGAGGTTGACGGCATATTTGACAATACTAACTTGAACAGTAACAATGATGAAATTTCAACAGATTTGACAGATACCCAAACAGTTCAACAAGATACAAATGATCTTGAAAGTGGTGGTAATGAAGAAGAGTCAACAGACGGAGCTGTAATAACCCCAGAAGAAATTAGACAAACAACTCCAGACAACCTGCACGAAGATCCTGAAACAGGAATAAACTACACTGAAGATACGGATGAACAGGGTAACAAGATACCAGACCTTAGATTTGATCAGACAGATGATTCCACGGAAGAACAACCAGACATTGAGCCAGAGTTCACCATAGTCTCACAGGATGATTATGAGGATGAGAAAATGAGTTTTGACCAGTTTGAAAACGAGCTAGACCAGCCAAACATGGATGAACCAAACCCATTCGACTTGGACAATGATCAGCCAAAGAATTTTGATTTCCCAACTTTACAAAATGACAAAGACGTTGAAGAAGAGCCTTTGGAAGAACCTTTGGAAGAGCCTTTGGATGAAGAAGCAACCGAAGAAGTATCAGGACCTCCTGCTGGAACTACAATGGTCGCAAACAACTATCCTGAAGAACCTGACGTATTGCCTGACGGTAAAGTTGTAGACAGTTGGAAAACCAAAGAGGATAAATAACATGTCATTCGTAGAGGATGAACACCCAAGAGACGGAGACGGTCAGTTTGCTTCCAAAGGAGGGGATCAATCAAAGTCTACCAGAGACATGGTATTACCACAGCATATAAAAAAATATGAGGATTTGATGGAAGACTATGATGACAGAATGGAGGAGACCAAGAAAGAGTTGGAGGCAGAACTCAAGGAACTTGAAGAATTTAGAAAGGAAAATGACATACCTTTAGAAAACAACCTACGTTCAGCAAGACAACTTAAACTTCAAACCAGACTTTCCAACATAGAGAGCAATAAGAAGAAACGAGAACACTTTATCTCACTTATAAATGAAACGTCATCACTTATCGAAGAGCATGATCTTTTCTCAATACTGAAAGGAGGGGATACCCACAAACCTGAATATAAAGGATTTAAAAACATGATTGATGGGAAAAATATTACCAAGAAATGGAATTTGAATCTTGACGAAAGGAATCGTTTCATAAGTACAAAGCTTCAATGGTATACAGACGTTAATGGTAATCCACAAAAAGAACTTGGACACAAGCAAGGCAGTGGCATAGGAGTGTCTGAAAAACTGTTTGACGAGGAATTGAAGGGAAAGCAGATGATGATTACAAATATAACCAGTGGTGCAAAGACTCCAGAATGGGCAAGGGAACAGTTTAAACAGTTCAATGACATATGGAACAACGTTCTCTCGGATGAGGAAAGATCAAACATTGATGTCATAAAAATGGATTGGACTACGAAGGAAAAACTTCGAAAAGCAAAGGATGTTACAAGCGGTGGCGGAGTCACACTTGGATCAATGTTGCCAAGAAAAAATATTGTGGAGAGTATAATGCAACACCCAAGCGTACTTACAATGAATTTGCTGGAGAGTGAATATGAAGATGATGATAAGTTTGTAGAAAATGTAAACACGATAATACATGAGATAAGACACGGTGTATGGAACAATAAAGTAAGACATAATAAAGAGAAAAAGGAGAAGTTTGTCAGTAGAATACTGGAGAGGGGAAAGGACAAGGCATTGACATGGTATGTGAAGGAAAAATGGACTGAGATGGAGGATATGGAAGACGAACACAAGGAAGAAGTTAAAAAGTTAGACAAGATAAAAGATGCAGGTTTAAGGAAAAAACAATCTGTAAAACTTGAAGAAGATCATAAAGAAAATATGAGATGGATAGAAACCGTCATAGCAAATGAGACTCATTCGGAATACTTTTCAGTGTTGGGAGCTCCCAGCATGACACATATAAAAAGTTTTGACATTGAAAACATGAAAGATACAAGTAGTTTGATTAAGGAGATAATATATAATGAAGATTAAGTCAATCGAGTCCTACATAGACAGTGAAAGACAGCCAATCAAGCCAAAGGATGCAACCTACAAGATTACAAGTGTCGTAAACCCAGATGGAACTGTGGAGCATACGACAGACATTTCCAATGAAGGCTTTAATGAAAGTACTGATAAAACCGTAATAGTACGATATGACTTGAAAGAGGTTACCGAGGAGGCATATGACGAGACAAAGCACAATCGTGGCGGAAACTCAACAAACAGTGGTCAGTTCTCAGCAGGTTCAGGCGGAGGCAGTTCACAGCCTGACAAGTTAAAGAGACAGACAAAGAAAGAAAAGCAACGATTCCCATCACAGCCTAAAAAGAATCTTAACGTGCAGATAAGCATGAGACACAAGATGGTGGAAGAGGTAAGTAAGCACTTCAAAAACATTGATACCGACAAACTGTTGGTTGAGGCAGAAAAATCAGACAATGAATGGCAAAGCAGAGAAAATTTGGGACTTCAAATAGATGACGACTTGGCTATGAAATTCCAGACCAGCAGGGTAATGCACCGTACAAAGGACACTTTTTCATCAATAGAAAAACTTGCAAGAAAGCCAGATTCATATAATACTGTTGACGACCTGAATGACAGAACGGGGGTTCGTGTGATTTCCAAAGACATAAGGGAGGTAAGAGATGCAATAAAATATATAGAGGAAAACTATGATATAATTGACAGAAAGGATTACCTTGAATCACATCCTTCTGGAAGCGGTTACAGATCATATCACTGCATAATAAAGGACAAGGAAACTGGTTTTGAGGCAGAGATTCAGGTAAGAACCGAGAACGAGGATGTATGGGCAAACGTATTCCATGACCTGTACAAGCCACACGAGGCAAAAATGAGAAAGGCATTGGATACAAACCCAGAAGGTGTAAAAAAATATGCAAATGACTATTCCAACTACTTGTATAACATAGACTGCTGTCAAGTGTATGGCACTGTACCAGACCTTCCAACAGAACTGGCACAGGCAGGTTTCAGTTATTCAAACGAGGCAGAACATGACGAAACCAACTTCTTTGACGCAATGATGGGTGAGATTTACGAGATGACTCCAGACTACGGATTCAACGTTGTTATATTTGACGACTATTCACCAGACGGGGAAAAGTTAACCCTGATAGGAAATTATGACAATGAACAGGATGCAAACACAATAAAACAACAATGTGAAGCACAGGGAAAAGTCACATATGTATACAAGCCAGATGGCACTTCC
>TARA_R110002167_G_scaffold109315_2_pt1 | contig 15080 bp, 24 predicted proteins | sample TARA_R110002167 | Tara Oceans TARA_R110002167 (sample SAMEA4398238) | marine metagenome | biome: Polar Biome; feature: [MES] marine water layer (ENVO:01000295) within the mesopelagic zone...; material: water (ENVO:00002006), including particulate matter (ENVO:01000060) such... | reverse complement strand
TCCGTTTAAGAGACTTTCAGCAAGAAGTGGACGAAGTGTGCGTTGATTGTGACGAAAGCGTTGTAGAAGCTTTTATTTCTTACTGGACTGAAACCAACAAATCAGCAACTAAAATGAAGTTTGAGATGCAACAAACTTGGAACACAAAACGAAGGTTAACAAATTGGAACAAAAATAGTAGTAAGTTTAACAAGCCAACAGAAAGCAAAGCACAGCAGCAAATAAGTAATTGGCAAGAAGCTAGAAACATAGTAAACAATGGATAAGAGCAAACAAATTTGGGCAAGGTACAACACCGAACAAAAAGAATTGAAGCTAGATTGCGTAGACCTTTTGAGCAAGTGCTATGTTATGTTAGGGCAAAAACCCGAAACACAGCAGATAGTTATAATGGCAGAATTATTGTACCAAGATTTGATAACTCACTATTCAAGATGGGAGATTGACGAGGTGCGCTTTGCTATTGAAAAAGGAATAAGGGAAGGTGAGGACACAAGTTGTTTTATCAACGCAAGAGCGTGGAATGTTTGGCTACGAAGCCATAAGAAGTCCGAGCAGTTGAAAAGACAACAAATGTTAATAACGGATTACCAAAAGCAAATAGATCAACAAAAGTTAATTGGAACGACCATTAGCAAAGCAAAACAACTAAAACAATAGATATGAAAGCAGAAGAACTAAAACAAGTAGGGTGGAATGCAGATAAGTTATATGATGTTCTTGTGAATGGAAGAATTTCACGCTCATATTTCAGACAAGAAATCAGAAATGAAGCAGAACAATACGCAAACCAAAGAGTTATAGAGGAATTGGAGGATATTAAAATTAGATTGAGTAAGAAATCATTTAGTGAGCATTGTGTAGAAGAAGTGGATAATAGAATTAAGGAACTAAAACAATAGATATGAAATTAGAAGATGAATTTTTTGAAGCGAGAGGTATTATGAGTTTATGTTCGCACGAGCGAACAACCCTTGTGGTGTTTGAAGATTATGAGGGCAACGCATTGACAGTAGAAATACCAACGGAGGACTTTCTTTGTTGGTTTGATACAGAAACAATGAAGCATGCTTGTGAAACTTACACTAACCATTTAAAGAAAAAGGTATATGGCAATGAAGTTTGAAACTAAGAGTGATAAGAAACGACAGGAGTATGTTGTTGGATTATTCTGCAACACCTACAACTGCACACCAAAAGACCTAGGCGACTTTGCGCCTGTTGATTACCTTTTATACAAAGATGGTAAACCTTATTTCTACCTTGAAGTAAAAGGTGTTAAGAAGTCTAAGATGAAAGATACGGATATGGTTCAGGTTGCTATCAGGAAAATTGTAGACCTTCAAACTAAGTATGTGAAGTCACAAATACCTGCGGTTATCTGTTGGGCATTTGAAGATGGTATAGCTTGGAAGAATATAGATAAGTTAGATGGAATGGTTAAGTGGGGCGGTAGGGCGAAGCGAGAGGGAAGCACCCACGACCAAGAGTTGATGTTTAAAATGAGTATTCACAGGTGTAAACAATTTTACTATGACGAAGAAAAAAACAGCATCTAAATTAAGAAAAGAACTTGACAAGTGGTTCAGTTTGTTTGTTCGGATAAGTAATGCAGATGAGTATGGAATATGTAACTGCTTTACTTGTGGCGCAAGAAAGCATTGGAAGGAAATACAGGCAGGACACTTTATGTCTAGAAAACATATGGCAACAAGATGGCATCTTGAAAATGTTATGCCACAATGTGTCAAGTGTAATATGTATTCTCAAGGTGAACAATTTAAGTTCGCACAAGCATTAGGAATGAAGAAAGCCAAGAAGATGCAGGAGTTGTCTATGACAACAAAAAAGAATACTACATACGAATTAGAACAAGCCATTACACACCTTAAAGGCAAGGTGAAGCAATTAACAAATCAATGTTAATAACATTACTGAAAATGTTTACTGATTAACTTGCAAGTGTCGTAAACTTGTTTCGTGCAATTAACACAGCGAGAATACGATAAGCTATTAGATATAGCGAAGAACATTTGCAAGACAGATTTTGTCGAGGACTTACTACACGAAGCACTATTTGCCTGCCTAAAATATCCTGAAGAGAAGATGGAGTTTATCAAACAAGATGGTAAACTCTTTTTCTTTGTGGCTCGGATAATGGCTAATATGTACCACTCCAAAACAAGCACCTACTATTATCAAATAGCAAGGTTCTATGATAAGCACACACTACAAGATTGCACTAAAATGTCAAAGTTTATATTTACTAATGATACAGCGCAGCAAGAAAGCATTGAATTGATTGAGAGTATATTGGATGAATTGTATTGGTACGACAGAGAGATGTTTAAGTTGTATTATTTCGGGGAGTTGGATGGCAGAAGATACACGCTACAATCTTTAGCGGATAAAACAGGTATAAGCAGACGAAGTATATTCACGACAATTAAGAATGTGAAAATCCGCATTAAAAAAAGAATAGATGAACTTGAAAGAACTGCTTAAGTATGCAGATTACGATTGCCCTAGTATTGAGTTTTACAACGAACACGATGAATTAGAATACATCTGCAATTTATGGGATTACGACTTTGATGACATAGATGTATTTTACGGAAAGTACTACGAGCCATTTGGAGTAATAAGAATAAAAAGAAAATATGAACAGAGCGGACTTAATGGTCAAAGCATACAACCTCCTGAAAGCAAGCTATAAGCGAGCAAAGGGCGGTTTCAAAGATGTAGACCAAGCAACATACTATGACAGAGTACACACCTGCACTCGCTGTCCTAAGTTTGATTATGTAGAATATGAATGCACAGCGTGTGGTTGCCCAATAGAAACAAAAGCTAAATGGAAAACAGAAAGCTGTCCTAAAAATAAATGGAATGAAGTTAAGTAAAGAACAAAAAGAAAAAGCACTCTACATTTGGGAGGGCATCAAGACAGGAGTGGCAAAGAGCCACCACTACAAAGTGGAAATGATTTTGTTTCACAATGAAATAAACAAAACAAGGTACCGACCAACGACAAGCTGCTCAAGTTGCTTGGCTACCTGTATGGAATTTGTGAAAAGCATTGTTGTTAAACCGAAAAAGAAAACAAAGAAAAAGGATGGGGAATTGTAAAGCGAACTGTAAGTGCAAGAAAGAAAAGGAAGTGCCTAGCTATTATGTAGGCAACCACTTGGAGTATAAGGCGAAAGATATTGTGTGGGATTACGACCTGTCTTACAATATCGGAACAGCAGTCACCTACCTATTGAGGGCAAAGAGTAAGCACGACACACCAACGGACTGCATCAAGAAAGCGATACACCACTTAGAGTTTGAATTACAACAATTAGAAAATGACATATCAATCAACAAAGATATTTGATAACTATTCAGTAGCTATCAGACAATGGAAAGCACAACACTCGCATTGTCAATTACTACACGGATATGCTTTGAAGTTTAAAGTGTGGTTCGAGGGCGATAAACTTGATGAGATGAATTGGTTGGTGGACTTCGGTGGCTTCAAAGATAAGCCGACAGGCAATGGATTGAAAGCGTGGATGAATGATATGTTCGACCACACAACACTAATAGAGAAAGACGACCCCTACTATGATTTGTTTGAGCAGATGGGAGTAATGGGTATTGCAAAGGTTCAGTTCATGGATAAGATGGGCGCAGAGAGTTTAGCGAGGTTGGTCTTTGAAAAGTTTAATGATGTACTTTCTAAAACCGATGCAGGAAGATGTAGGGTGGTGAAGGTAGAATGTTTTGAAAACGATAAAAATTCAGCGATATATTATGATCAGAATATCTGAACACTTTTACTCCTTACAAGGAGAAGGTAAGACAATGGGAATACCTGCTGTCTTTATACGCTTACAATCATGTAACTTAATGTGTGGAGGATATGGCACACAGAAAGATGGTGGCTTACATAACGGAGCTACTTGGAGATGTGATACAATAGAGGTTTGGGTTAAGGGTGACCGATACACTTATGAAGAAGCAGCGCAGATGATTGTAGATAATTACGGAGAAGCACTTACGAAGGGCGCACACCTTGTTTGGACAGGTGGTGAACCATTGATGCAACAAAAAGCTATCAACGAAGTGATGAGCCATCTCCAAGAGTTGGGAGTATCTCCATATGTTGAGGTTGAAACAAACGGAACAATAACACCAACCGAAGAGTTTGATGGATGGGTAGACTTATTCAATGTCAGTCCTAAATTAGCCAACAGCGGAATGCCTTACGAGAAAAGAATAAAAAGAGAAACGCTTGACTACTTTGAAATGCACCCACACAGCATCTTCAAGTTTGTAATAACAACAGAAGAGAATTGGCAAGAGGTTTTAGATTTGAACCTTGATAGAGATATGATATACTTAATGCCGAGCGCAAGCAATATAGAAGAACTGAAAGAAACACAAAAGATAGTATCAGAAATAGCAATAAGAGAAACAATTAAATTTAACACAAGACTACAGATTGAATTATGGAACAAGACAACAGGTGTGTAAGTTGGGAAGACATCTTCCAAAGAGTTAAACAACTACCAAAAGGGAAGTGCTATGGAGTGCCAAGAGGTGGACAAGTGGTAGCAGGACTAACAGGCAACGCAGTTGATACTCCTGAAGAAGCAGACTACATTGTTGATGATTTAATTGATAGTGGAAGAACGAGAGATAAATGGAAAAAAGAATATCCTGATAAACCTTTCTATGTATTATATGATAAGACACAAGAGAAAGGATTAGGATGGTTGCAGTTTCCTTGGGAAGAGAGTGGAGATAGAGATGCTGAAGATAGTGTAGCGAGATTACTACAATCATTTGGAGAAGACACAACAAGAGAAGGATTACAAGAAACACCTAAACGATATGTTAAATTCTTTAAAGAGTTTCTCAATCCACCGAAATGGAATTGCACATCATTTGAAAGTGAAGGTTATGATGAAATGATTGTTCAAACAGATATTCCTTTCCATTCGTTATGCGAACATCACATTGCACCATTCTTCGGATACGGTCACATAGCTTACATCCCGAACAAAAGGATAGTAGGTCTTTCTAAATTAGCAAGAACCCTAGAAACTTTTTCAAGAAGATTACAAAACCAAGAACGCATTACTACACAGGTGGCTGAGTTTCTTCAAAATGAATTAGATGCTAAAGGAGTTGCAGTTATATTGAAAGCAAAACATATGTGTATGGAGATGAGGGGAGTTAAGAAACACGACACTTGGACTACGACATCAAAGCTGATAGGTAATTTCAAAACAGACCATAAAGTAAAAAGTGAATTCTTAGAATTAATCAAATGAAAACAAATATAATAGTAAACCTACAACACGAAGCAGTACACCAATGGACTGATTGTGATTTAGAAGAAGTATTATTTCTAAAGTTTCCACACAGACATATATTTCATATCTGTATGAAAAAAGAAGTAACACATGATGATAGAGATATTGAAATCATAATGTTAAAAAGACAAGCTAATCAGTTCCTAGAAGATACGTACCCCAAAACCTTTGGAGATATGTCTTGTGAAATGATAGCAAAAGAATTACTAACAGTATTTGAATTAGACTATTGCTCTGTATTAGAGGACAATGAAAATGGAGCAGAGGTATGGCAATAATTTTAGCACACATAGAGCCGATAGAAGAAAGATATACTAAACAATGGTTAGATGCCTTAAAAGATAAGGTAGATGTTATTGTAGGTAATCAGGAAGTACAAGAAATCAAAGAGGGAGAGTTTCTTGATGTGATAGGTACTAACCAATTTAAACTAGAACAGGGATTAGAACTGATTAAGCTTATCAAAGATGGTAAGATAACAGAAGATGATACTATATTCTTTTTAGATTTATGGAACCCTATTGTAACAAATATAGCATACATAAGAGATTGTATGGACCTAAAATTCAAAATAGCAGGAATGTTACACGCAGGTTGTTGGGATAAGTATGATTTTCTAGCACAAAAAGAATTGACGAGATGGGCAAAAGGAGTAGAATTTGCTATGATAGAATGTGTAGATACTGTTATGGTAGCTACTGAATTTCATAAGAATTTGATACACGATTATTTTGGAGTTACTTGGGATAAGATAAAGGTAGAGAAGTTTCCTGTATTCACAGATAATCATAAACCACAATCAAAAGAAAACATAGTAGTATTTCCACATAGGTTAGCAACAGAAAAACAACCTTATCTATTTGATAAACTTATAAAGGACTACAAAGAAAAATATCCTGATGATAAGATAGAATGGATAAAGACAAAAGATGTTTGGACTAATAAAGAAGAATACTATAAGTTGTTATCAAAAGCAAAAGTATCAGTCAGCTTTGCATTACAAGAAACATTTGGTATAGCTATGTTAGAAAGTTTAAATTTAGGTTGCATACCTTTTGCACCTAATAGATTATCTTATAGGGAAACATTACCTGATAACCTATTTGATAATATGGAGGAATTGATTGATAAAGTACACAATGCTATACACAACTATAAGAAGCCTAAACCATACAAGGTTAAGAACTTTGATAACATACTAAAAGTATTATGAAGATATTTCTAGCAGGTGTCGAGGGTGGAGAGCCACAAAGAGTAAAAAATGAAATAGAATATGCTTTCTATTCTTACTATTACTTAAGAGGTAACAAAAGACCACAAGTGATGGAGGGTGCTAAAGAAGCACATAAGATACTATTTATTGATAGTGGCGCACATTCTTTCTTTAATGAAAAATCAGCGGAGGGCATTATGAGTGCCACAAATCACACAAAGAAAAGTAAGACAAAAGAAACACCTCAAGAGTACTTTGATAATTATGTAATATGGTTAAAAGAAAACTTTGATAAGTTTGATTACTATGCTGAATTAGATATTGGAGAAATAGTAACACAAGAAGTTGTATTAGAATGGAGAGATGTATTAAGAAAAGAAAACCTTTATTCTAAATGCGTACCTGTTTACCACCCAACCACAATGGATTGGAATGATTATATGGAAATGCTTGATACTTGTGAGAGTGGCTACATAGCATTGGAGGGAGATAGAGGACACAGGAAAAGATTAAACTATAATAAATTAATCAAACCTGCTTATGATAGAGGTATAAAGGTACATGGATTTGCTATGACTAAAACAGAAGTATTAAGAAATCATCCTTTTTATTCCGTTGATAGTACAAGTTGGTTGGCAAGTGAAATGTATGGAACATTACCATTCCATGAGCAAGGAAAAATTAAACAAATTAGATTCAAAGACCAAAAGAAATTTACTGATAAGTTAGGTAAATTAGATACTGAAATTCTATTTGGAGAAGATTTAGCCAAAAGAAGATTATACAATATGAGATTAGGTATCAAAGCATATAAAGAGTACGAACATTATTATACAGAACTATGGGAAAAGAGAGGTATCAAATGGGTTGGGTAGATGTTAATACATCAGACCTAGTAAAAGCAGATTGGAATTACAAAGAAGAAAACGCAGAGCAAACATTAAAGTTAGTTGAGAACTTCAAGCGTAATGGTCAGGTAGAAAACATACAAATCAGAGAGCTAGAAGATGGTAGGTATGAAGTAGTGAATGGTAACCACAGATTAGATGTTATGAAAAGCATTGAAATGAAGAAGTGCCACGCTTACAACTACGGAGAGATAAGTAAAGCAGAAGCGCAGAGAATAGCTATTGAAACAAATGAAACACGCTTTGCTACCAACGCTATCAAGCTAGGAGAAACATTAGAGGAAATCAGCGGAACATTCTCAATAGATGAGATGGCTAAAACTATGCCTTTCAAAGAGGAAGAAATATCTAATATGATAGAAACATTAAACTTTGATTGGGAGCAGTTTGATGCAACAGATGATGATGCAATAGATTTAGAAGCAGAAGATGTTTTTGATAACACTATAAAAATAAAAGTATCTAAAGATACATTCCAAAGATGGTTAGAGTTAAGAAAGAGAATGTTAGAATTAAACGGATATGATAATGAAAGTAAAGTATTTGAATTTGCTATTATTGAAGCACTAAACATACCTGTTGAAAGTTTAAACTAATGGACAAAAGTAGACACATAAAAAAAGAGAAGGTATTAGAAGCGTTAGAACAAGCGTTAGGAGTAGTTACATTTGCCTGTAAAGCAGCAGGTGTTGGTAGGAGTACATTCTACAAATGGATGAAGGAGGATGAGGAATTTGCTAAGAAGGTGAAAGATATTGAGGGTGTAGCTTTGGACTTTGTAGAGAGCCAATTGTTTGCTCAGATAAAAGACCACAGCACAGCGGCTACAATCTTCTACCTAAAGACAAAAGGAAGGAAGCGTGGGTATTGGGAGAAGCAACAAATGGATATAACAACTGATGATGAACCAATACAAATCACCATCAAACTAACTGATGAAGATTGAACTTGAATTTACACCCAAGCAGAGCGTAGCAGCTAGATACCTATTCGACAACGAAACGAGTGAGGTATTATTCGGTGGTGGTGCAGGTGGTGGCAAATCATATATAGGTTGCGCTTGGATTATCTACTCTTGTTTAAAGTACAAAGGCATCAGGTGTTTGATTGGACGAAGCAAACTTGATAATCTAAAAAAGACAACACTCAACACATTCTTTGAAGTGTGCGCAGAGTGGGGGTTGAAATCAAATAAAGACTATACATTCAATGGCGGTTCAAACATTATTACTTTTTACAATGGCTCGGAGGTTATGCTTAAAGATTTGTTCCATTATCCTAGCGACCCTAATTATGATAGCTTGGGTAGTTTGGAACTCACTATGGCTTTTATTGACGAGTGTAATCAAATTACACAAAAAGCTAAAGCAATACTTTCATCGAGGATAAGGTACAAGCTAGACGAACACAATCTTATCCCTAAGCTCTTTATGAGCTGCAACCCTGCAAAGAATTGGGTGTATAACGAGTTTTACCTACCAAGTAAGCAAAACCTACTCCCAACGCACAGGAAGTTTATACAGGCACTAGCGAGTGATAATGTACACATATCACAACACTACGAAGAACAACTCCTTAGACTTGATGAGATAAGCAAACAACGATTGTTGTATGGTAATTGGGAATATGACGATAGCGAGGATAAGCTAATTGAATACAATGCTATTCTCAATATGTATGAGAACAACACTCTTGAAGCAGGAGAGAAATACATATCGGCTGATATTGCTCGGTTCGGCAAAGATAAGACTGTTATCATATATTGGAACGGATTACGAGCAGAGAAGATAAAAGTGTTAGACACTAACACTATAACAGAAGCAGCAGACGAAATAAGAAATATACAAAGGGTAGAAGGTGTGCCACTTGGAAACATAATCGTGGATGATGATGGTATCGGAGGAGGGGTGCGTGACATACTTCGTTGCAAGCCATTCCTTAACGGTGGGAAAGTAATCAATGGGGAGAACTATCAGAACCTTAAAACACAATGCTACTACAAATTAGCTGAACAGATAAACACAGGGCGAATGTTTGTGCAAACTAACAACACAACCATAAAGGAAAACCTAACGAGAGAACTTGAACAAGTGCGGAGAGATAAAATAGACAAAGATACCAAACTCGCAATACTACCGAAAGAAAAAGTAAAACAGGTACTAGGTCATTCGCCTGACTACTCGGATGCTTTGATGATGAGGATGTGGTATGAGTTGAAACCAAACGCAGGGAAGTATTATATACAATAAAGAGAGGGTGTTCAAAACAATGAAAAACCACCCTCCCTTTGATTATAAGCAAATACGCACCAAATCTAAACAATTTATATTTACTAATAGACAACTGAACTGAATATGTTATTAACACTTGCAGAAAAAGATTATTACATTCCACAGAAATGGAGCGAGGTTACTTTAGGAAGCTACCAAAGGTTTATGGAACTAGCTAAAGATGAGACAGATGAGCACACGCAAGCATTGAATACCATAAGTGCTTTGACAGGCGCACCACAGGGATTGCTAGAGAAGTGTAAAAAAGAAGATATTGACGAGGTGCTAAAGTGTGTAGCAGGGTTGCTAACTCATAAGGTAAACACCACACTCAATACACATATTACTATTGATGGTGTGGAGTATGGCTTCCACCCAAAACTCAAAGATTTAACGATGGCTGAGTTTGTTGATTTGGATAACAACCTGAAAGAGCCATGGGAGAATATGCACAGAGTGATGGCTATATTGTATAGACCAATAACAAATAAGAAGAAAAACAAATACGATATAGAAGAATACGACAGCACCAAGTGTATGCAGAATGCTGAAAAGTTTAAAGATGCTTTGAGCATAGCAACAGTCAACGGTGCTTCAGGTTTTTTTTTGATTATCGCAGAGGAATATCAAGTCGTTTTGCAATCATATTTGAACAAACAACAAAAGAAGATGAAGAAAACCACCAAGATGCAGAAGAACAGTTTAACGACAAATGGGGTTGGTACGGAGTTATCTTCAACCTCGCCAACAATGATATAACAAAGATGAACGAGGTGTTAAACATGATGGCAGAAGAAGTGTTTACATACTTGTGTTATAGTAAAGATTTAAACAGTATAAAAAAATGAGCGGAACATTCATAAATCAACAAGGGTACTTACAGAAGAATGTAACTCTTGCCAACATCCTTACTATCTACGACACCCTTTCTAGTCAAAGTGCTTATATACGAACAGCTACTTTTGGGGATATATTCGAGATAGATTTAAACGAAACAGACTACGCATTAGCACACCTTTCTATTGAGGGGGCAAGCTATACAAACCACGAACTAACATATAACTTTAAATTATATGTAATGGACTTGGTGAGCAAAGACGAGGGCAACGAGAATAATGTATTAGCTGACACGCTACAAGTGATTGGTGATTACATCAGCCAATTCAAACATAGCACCTCGCTTGGTGATATGGAAAACGATTACAGATTTAATGACAATGTAAACTGCATACCTTTTACAGAACGCTTTGACAACGAGGTGACAGGATGGGTGGCAGATATTAGTATAACAGTTTCTTGGAATGCAAGCGCATGTACAGGCGACATAATGTAAAATAAAAAATGGCAACCACATTAACAGCAGCAACATTAACAGTTTCGGTAACGGAAGAGATAACCTTGAATGGCACTTCTTACAACCAAAAAGTAACAGAAACTTTCGCAAGCATTGCGAAGTTTGACAAAAGAATTATTAGCATACCTGCTAGTACGAGTTCAACTCTTTACTCATTTGCTTCATCACCTGCAGGACTGCAATTCGATAGTGACGAATTAAAGTATTTGAGAATTACAAATCTAGATGATACTAGCCAAGTCATTCTAACCACATCAGGTGCATCAGCAGCAGGGGCGCAAGCAGTTAATCCCGGTGGCTCTTATACTTTAATGGGTAACGGAGTAAACGGTGCAGGTAGTAAAGCAGCTATCACATCAGTCGTAGCACTTGACACTATCTATGTCAGAAATGGCTCAGGAGCAGCAGTAGATATTGAGATAGTTATTGCCACAGCGTAATGTTTGGCAATACTGAAAAGGCATTTGAGTTATTTGCTAAGAAGGTTATACAACAATCTGTACAAAACCTAACCAAAGGTGACCACATAGGTAGTGGCGGTCTAGCACAAAACTTGGATTACAATTTAAAAGTGCATTCAAGCGGTGCGCTAGAGTTGGACTTCCTGATGCCTGACTATGGTAAATTCGTTGACAAAGGTGTTAAAGGAAGCAGCGGAAAGCAAAGTCCAAAAGGAAAGAGGAATGCTTACAAGTCACCATACAAATTCAAAGGCAAGAACATCAAGCGAGGTGTTGTTGAAGGTTGGATTAAACGAAAAGGAATACAGGGAAGGCATAAGAAGGGAACTTCTAAAGGGGGGCAATTCATGAAGCGTAAAACACTCGCTTTTTTAATAGGGCGAAGCATAGCTTTGTATGGATTACCTGCAACAAGGTTTTTCTCTAGTGCCTTTAAACAACAATATAAAAAATTACCTAACGAAATAACATCAGCGTATGCAAGCGATGTAGAGAAGTTTTTGAAGTTTGCTACTAATGATTATCTAAAACAAAACTAATGGCATCACTCACACAACGACCTGATAGAAGAATACTGCCTGCATATAGCAATATAACTTTTTCTGCACAAGCGAATATGCTTACCCTTTTTGCGGCTCATTATTACAGGTTCCTATGGAAGTTAAAAATATACAAGAACTACCACGATGGGAGTGGCGGATATACAGATGAAATACATGAGGTCAATTTTAAGGTAGCACCAAATACAGCAGACAGAGGCATTGTAGATGTTGCTAATGTTATTAAAGATTATGTAGCAACAGACACAAGAGATTATGCTAGTAACATATCAATACATAACATACCAAAGTATTCTCGCAACATCGGTAACCTTGTGAAGGTTGAAATATATTTGGGAGCTGAGTATTCTGAAACAGCTATGAGTACAGTGCTATCTGAAGGACCTTTTATAGAAAAGGAATACCTTGTGTTTAATGGATGCCAACAAGTAGAAGATGGGTTGGAGTTTAATTATGAACCATATACTTTAAACAAGACAAGCGATAGTAATACAGGTTACTTTCTTAGTGGCTTCGATAAGTCGGTAAACAGAAAGCTAAGGAGAACAGACTATGCTACAATAGGTTTTTTTAATGGTTCTTTTCAAGACTATGATGCAAACAATAATACAAGCAAAGCATATAATGCGCTAATCAAATTTTACAATAGCGCAGATGTGCAGCAAGGAGCGACCATAACAGTAGACAATGAAACTGTTAATGGTGGCGCAACCCCTTCTGCTGCTCCGAATGGTGATTACTACGGATTGCTATATTTTGGTGTAGGCGCAAAGAACTTAACTGATTCGGGAGTAGCTGTACCTGCAGCCACAAGCTACTATACAGTATATTTTACAGGCAACGATGGTTCTATAACATCACAAACATATACCTATGAGTTACAAGATGCTGACTGCAAAGGATATGAAGTAATAAGACTAGCATACCTTAACAGACTAGGTGCTTATGACTATTACAACTTTACTAAACTCAGCAGAAGAACAACTAACATAAGCAGGGAGAACTATACTAAGAACTTGGGAACTTGGCAGGGAGAAGAATATAGTTACAATACTTTTGATAGAGCAAGGACTGTACTTAGCACATCTGTTAAAGAAACAATAGAAGCGAACACAGACTACATAACAGAATTAGAAGCTGAGGGGTTGGAAGAACTATTTACTAGTCCTGCTGTTTGGATGTATGACGACAGCAATCAATGGCAGGCAGTTGTTGTGACAGAAGAAAGCTACACCAAACAAACCACAGCTAATGATATGTTGAAACAATACATTATAGCTATTGAAAAATCACATGATAAGCGTATTCAAACTTCTTAGATGTTAATACTTACAGCATATAATCAGGCAGGTACTAAGCAATACAACTTAGATTTATTCGGTGACGAAAGTATAAAGGTCACACTCACAATAGATGACTTGCGTGAAGTGGGAAAGAAGAACGCATCCTTTACTAAAGACTTTGACCTGCCTGCTACCAAAAACAATAACAAGTTTTTTGAAGAGATATACGACCTTCAGGTAGACAGCACATATAATGCCTACCAAAAGACTAATGCATTCGTAACAGATAATGGTGTACAGGTGTTTAGCGGTGCTATGTATCTAAATGAAATACTAAACAAAGAAGGGGTTATTTCGTACCGAGTAAATGTATACTCCGATACTGTAAACTTTTTAGATAGTTTGGGAGAAGCAACCCTAGCTGACTTAGATTATACAGACCTAAATCATTCTTTAACTGCTGCAAATGTAGTAAGCTCTTGGAGTAACACAGGTGTAACGCTTACAGCAGGCGGCACAACTAACGATGTTTATTATCCTTTCACAAATGTAGGGAATGCCGTAGCAACAGCCGACCTAACTTACAACAGTAGCTATAACTATATTCCATTTGTCAAGCTAAAATATATAATAGACAAGATGTTTGTATATGCAGGGTTTGCTTATGACAGCACCTTTTTTAATAGTAACTTTTTTAAAAAAATATATACAGATACTAATACAGATGTGCAAGCTAATGACTTCACCTACCAAGAGGTCGAAGCAAAATATCTAAACACCACATCGCAGATTACCTTATCTTCTAGCTTGCAGACCGTTCCTTTGTCGGTAGAAATATCCGATGGCAGCAACCTTTTTAACAATTCGACCTATACATATACCGCACCTGCTGACAATGTTTCGGTTGGCATAAACACATCGGTATACATGAAAGGGTATCAAGGCGATGTCGCAGAGTTGTATGCTGTAATAACCATTGGGGGCACCACGACAGAACAACTACTAGTAACAACCTCGCTATGGCATTATCAATATGGGTTGTACGACACTCCTGCCATAATACCGGGAGCTCTTTCGACATACGAAATTGTACAGCTAGAAAACGCAGGAGACACCATACAGCTTAAAATCAAAGCTACCAATCAGTACGACCCTAACTACCCTATAACAGAACAGACCATTTGGAATTACGACTACCAACCTTACCCTGATAACGAACTTGTTAGCACACTACAAAATACTACAAGTTTTTATACCTATTCAGATAATGTAAGCATAGATGAACGAATGTCATCTTGGCGCAAAGATGTGAAGCTAGTAGATGTTTTTAAGGATATTATGCTACTGTACAACCTTTTTGTAGAACCTGCCAATACAAGGCGATTAAAGATAGAACCTTACCCTACTTATATTAGTGGGGGTGCTAAGTATTCGTGGGATGACAAGATAGATGTTGCCGAAATAAAGCAGGAGTTCGTGACTATACCTAGCGAGATTAGATTCTCTCCTAAGCACGATGAGAAAGATTATGTTCTTTCAGTATACGATACTTGGCTTGGTGGCGAAAACATATTAGGCAGTGCGTTTGTTTACCCAAATACAGACTTTGTAAACATAGAAGAGATTACATTGGAAGTATTTTCTTTTACAGCCCCCTGGTATGAT
>TARA_R110002167_G_C12705182_1_pt1 | contig 15080 bp, 12 predicted proteins | sample TARA_R110002167 | Tara Oceans TARA_R110002167 (sample SAMEA4398238) | marine metagenome | biome: Polar Biome; feature: [MES] marine water layer (ENVO:01000295) within the mesopelagic zone...; material: water (ENVO:00002006), including particulate matter (ENVO:01000060) such as...... | reverse complement strand
CCAATTAACCATGAGTGGTGCACTTATTATCTGAATTCGGGGTTTTCATAAAGTTGGAAACTCATTAGCACTAAACAGTGCTAGCTCATTAATCTAACTTTGCTGTGTCTAAGATATCGTGGGAGATCAATTCGTCATTGGAATCAAACGCTCATCCGATCAACCAGCTGCTCTCATGAGAAACCATCCGCGAGTAATATATCGGTATGGGTTTGCTAATAATTGGTGGGTAATTTTGCGTGTTTGATATTCAGTGACAGATTCCGCATAGCGATTCAAAAATAATGAAGTTAGCGGTATCTTATGAGCGTATTTTTCAACAGTCGAAGTGTTAGTCAACTCATACATCAGCCAGCTTTTGGAGGCTCGTGGACGTGATAAATCATCCTCACCGTTAATATGATACGAAAGAGAGACTGCGATGATTGAATAAGCGATATGTTAACGAGCGTTGACTGCCTAAAGACGAACGTTGTTGGCCGAATACTGAGCCTTTATCAAAGCGGCGCTTCCTGCAGCGAAATTAAGAAAATCGTTATATAACACAATGACTAAAGTGCTTGACCCTATAGATATATAGTCCTAAAGAACGCCATATAGAAAGCACTACATCAGGCTCAATAATAAAAACTTGTTATAAATAATGGTATTGACCTTCTTTCATTCTCCGCCTTAACGCGGAAATTTTTAATTGTATCCCTTTGTTATCTAATGGACTTATCTTGATGTGATGTTTGCTTGCTATCATTTCGAGCCAAATAACGGGCTTGAACCATTGGATAGAATATTAGCACTCCGTAGCTGTCCGATTTAAAGCCCCCTTCCAGCGGAAAGCTGGCTGGGGCAGCTGGACTGGAGTGTTAAATTTCCCAAAAATTGAGTAAAAAACTGACATAAAACGTTTGTAGTCTTACTGTTGACTGATCTAAAGTGGGGGGTAAGTTTTTTATCATATTGTTGCACAAATTGATGATGTTGGAAGTGTCGCAATAGCCCACCGCATGGGAGAAGCTAGGATTGAAATGTATATTTTTTATTTTTTTATTTTTTTTATTTAATAAATGTATAGCCAACGAGCACTATATATCCTTGAAACAACAAAAAATGGAATTAGTTACAGACAATTTTTTTAGTGAATATTTAGATTTTGATTCACTCCCCGACAGAAAAACGATTTATTTGACGTATTGGGGAAGCCTTCCGAGCGCAGAAATTAAATACAGCGGAAAAAAATTACTCATTCGTTATCATGACAAAGAAATTGAACGAGTACATATAAAATTTAATAAAGTGGTTAAGGTATTGATATTTGTTATACAAGGGAATCCCGTTGATTATGATGAACAATACATTAAACACCATCAAGGGCACGTCACCGTTGAAACTCCAGAAGTTTATGAGTTAAATAACATTTTACTGGCCTTATCCGATAGCTTTCATCAAACAAATTTTAAGATGCATTCTATAGGGGAATACTTTTCGGAGGTTGAACGCTGGTTTTCACCTTTTATAGAACATGAGATATTTAGAAAACTTAAGAATGCTAATTATTACTCATTTGTTGAGAATGGCGCGGCATACGTATTTGTTAATGATGAGATAAAAAAATCAGATATTTATAAAGGTTTTAGGGCGAATGATGAAATTAAAGAAAATATTAAACTCCTAGAAGATTTTGCAAAAAAGAGCAATTTTAGAGAGTTTTATAAAGCGCATAATAGCTATTATTTAAAATTAGGTGAATTGTTTCGTGTGGAATCTCAGCCAGAAAAAATCTGGCAGTGGTTAGAATCCAATTTTCCAGAAAAATATCAAAGCTACAAAGTGTTTTTTTCGCCACTGGGACCAGGAAATCATAGCGCGAGAATGTTTACAAATAGTGACTTCAAAGAAACCATAATGTTTATTAGTGGACCAAATCGTTATTTTGAAAAAAGTGAATCACCTTCCGTCAACTCAATTAAGCTTAGTCGTTCATTTTTTACGGAGATCGATCATGCTTATGTTAATCCAACATCCAATAAATATGTCGAAAATATTAATGCGGTATTAAATAACTTGAAGCCTTGGTATAAAGGAGGAGGATACAATAAACCATATTTAGTTTTTAATGAATATATGACGTGGGCGGTTTTTTCACTATTTACGCTTGACAATTATTCGGATGATAATTATCAGTTTTCTAAAAGTTATATAGAAAAATTTATGCAAGAAAATAAAGGGTTTTATAAGTTCAAAGAGTTTAATAACGAGCTCACTCGTTTGTACAAACTTAAATCAGAAGAAGAGAAAATAGTAGATTTATATCCCGAAATTTTAAATTGGATAAAAATTGAGTCAAATGCTGCGTCACCATAGTTAAGAGAATCTTTCCTAACGCTATAAATATCGTATAGGTTGATATCGAACGAAGTATTGGTTCGCTATGATCTGTTGATCAAAATATAACTTTTTTAATTAATATTTCATTATCTTAAAAATAGATAGTTATCCCATTTTCTCATAAGTCATATATATGTATTCCTAATTACATTGAATATTTCTCCTAGATATTTGAATGAAAAGGTATGGTAATACTCTATAAAAAAAGCGATGCCAAATACACAAAAGGATATAGCTATGCGACTAAAAAAATTTAGCGCTCAAGAAATTTTTGGAAGTCAAAATTTTTCGGGAACATCAATTAATTACGATACTTCCGCTGTTTATGTTACCAGTGATCAATGCGGGATAATGAATATTTACAGGTACCCATTAGACGGTGGTGAGCGAACTAAATTAACTAATTCTGCAACAGATGCAATGATTGTTGTTAGCTGCTTTCCGGACGACGAACGAGTCTTGTTCTCTTCAGACAAAGGAGGAAACGAGCTAAACCATATCTTTGTTCTGGAGGCTAATGGGGAAATTAGCGAATTAACATGTGGGAACAATTTAAAAGCTAAGTTTCTGGGTTGGAATGAAGCTAATAAATCATTTTATATCATGACAAATGAAAGGAAAGGTGAGAAATTCGATGTCTATGAGTATTCTACGTCAAATTACGCACGCGAGTTGGTTTTCCGAAATGATAGTGTTTTTTTAGTCGAAAAGATTAGCGGTAATGGTCGGTGGATTAGCTTAGTAAAAATGACGACGTATATTGAATCTGATATATACCTTCTTGATCTTACTAGTAGTGAGCAGAACCCAGTTCTAATAACCGAGCATCGTGGGAATGTTCGTCACCAAAGCTATACTTTTAGCCATGATTCTAAGTATTTTATTTACGCCACCAACGAATTTAGCGAATTTAAACATGCCTGGCGTTTCAATTTACTTGACGGGGAAAAATCAGAATATTGCGCAGCAGATTGGGATATTTCCTCTGTAGACCTTTCAAAAGATGGAAAGTTTAGAATAATTGGTATTAACGAAGATGGCTTGACGAGAATACAAATAACCAACCTACTTTTTAATAAAACGGTTAGGTTTGAAAGTATCCCAAACGGAAATATTATTAGTCTAACAATTTCAAACGATAGCCAAGTTGTGGTTTTAAACATTAATACTGATACTAGTCCTACTAATATCTATAGTCTTGATTTTATGACAGGTTCAATGTCTAAAATTACCGAATCCCTTAGTCCATTAATAAATGAAAGCCAATTAGTTTCTAGTCAAGTAAAGCGATACGTTAGTTTTGATGGGACAGAAATTCCTGGAATATTGTACAAGCCTAACTTTGCTGACGTAGAGCATCAAGTTCCTGCATTAATATGGGTGCACGGTGGCCCAGGGGGGCAATCTAGAAGGGGCTTTCGTGCTGAAGTACAGCATTTAGTCAGTAACGGATACGCTGTTTTTGCGGTTAATAATAGGGGGTCATCTGGCTATGGTAAGACTTTTTATAATATGGATCAGCGAAGACATGGGGAAGATGACTTGCTTGATATTGTTTACGGAAAGAAGTTCCTATTGAACTTCACATGGGTACAGAAAGATAAAATTGGGATTATTGGCCGCAGTTATGGAGGGTTTCTTACGCTAGCGGCAATGACCTTTACAAATGAATTCAAGGTTGGAATTGATATCTTTGGTGTAAGCAATTGGACCAGAACTATTAGCAGTATACCGCCATGGATGACGTTTTTACGACAAGCAATTTACGAAAAAATGGGCCACCCAAAAGAGGATGCCTTGCGACATAGAGATATTTCACCACTTTTTCACGCCCAAAAAATAAATAAACCGATATTAGTCGTGCAAGGAGCAAATGACCCTAGAGTACTACAGATAGAAAGTGATGAAATAGTCGCAGCTGTTAGAAAGAACAATATTCCTGCAGAGTATCTATTGTTTAATGATGAGGGCCATGGGTTTCAAAAGAAACCCAATCAAATTAAGGCGTCAAATACCTATCTAAACTTTCTTGGTAAGTACCTTTAAGAGCTATGCTTCACTGCTCGTGCTGTGGTCATTATTATACCCAGTCTATATTGCTTTAAAATGTTGTTTATTTTGACAACAAGTTGTTGATTTTTTCGCAAACAGTACTTAAGGTGGTAATTTTATTACACTGAAAATGTGGAGAGAAAATGGATAATAATAAGAAAAATATGGATAGTGTTAAAAAACGAACAATGCTTTTCATCTATATTACCTCTAGCGACTTTAGGATTAATAGTGCGAATGAAAATATTATACAAAGTATCGCAAATATAGAAAATTGGTATGACGCAGTCGTACTTCACTGGAACAAAGTACCGGGTTTAACAATACATATATCAGAATATTTTATGGCCTGTGACACTATTATTTTACTGAATAATGATACGTCTGAGGTATACAATGATACTACATTAATGAACCTCATTCTTGAGCATCATTATAACGGTAAAAGGCTTGTTTCTGTTGGCTTAGGTTTTGCTTTATTAGCAAATGCGGGCTTGCTTATAGATCGGACAATTTCAACTAAGGAAAATCATGTCATACAATTTTCATCGAAATACCCTTTGTTAAAGTTTAGCTCTGATACCTTGCATAGCGAAAGAGATAACATTCATTGCTTCTCATCATCTGTGCAAACATTACAGTTATGGTTGAGCTTAGGCTGCGAAGATTTTAGTCGAGATGACGTATCTAGTTTTGCAAATTCTTTTAATCGAGTTGCAAACAAGCGCGATTACGATTTTAAGATTGATAGCACTACACATTGTAGCAATCGAATCGAAAAAACATTAATTTGGGCTAGAGACAATTTGGAACAAATACCTAATTTAGATATGCTAGCTGAAAAAACATTTATGTCTCGGCGAAATTTTGACCGCAATTTCAAAGAGCTTTATAATTGCACTCCAAAAGTATGGTTAACTGAAGAGCGATTATCTAAAGCTAAATATTATTTAGAGACGTGCGATTTATGCATCGAAGAAATTGCCTACTCTGTGGGCTTCGGTTGCGCTGTAAATTTTAGGAATAATTTTAAAAATCATATAGGCATATCACCAAGTGAATACCGACTAAATTACAGTAAATATAAAGATCTAGACGTTTATTGAGAAAATATCTAGCTAATTAATAGCTAATCGATGAGGCCGAATCAACGATAGATTAAAATAGAGGTCGGCTTAAAGGGTCGACCTCTATGAGTCTTGCAGGATTATAAATTTTTTAAGATAATAAACTAGGTTTTATCCTGACCGCAGGCAACATTATTGTTAGTCTCTTCCTCAGGTGTACAAGCTATATTCGTATTAACCCCACCACCAGTTTGTGTCAGTATTTCATCCTCTAACTCCAATATCTGTGTTTTTTCAATATCAGTATCAGATTGCGGCTGGTTGTTTTTTTTCTTATTAAAGAATCCCATAGTCATTTATCCTCTTAAATTAATCGTCCGGATTGTCCAAACTTTAATACATAATTCTGGCTATTAGTAGAAAAGTAATGATGTTGTCTTAATATTTATTGTTGTCTTGTTTTTGTTGTGCGTAATTGAATTTTTTGGCTGGAAATATTCCCTTCTATGGCTTGAATTTATCTATCAATAAAATTGTTGATATGTATTATTAGTTTAGATAGTTAATCTGTTAGATGATTTTACTGTTAAATAGCGATATTAAAATAGTCGAATTGTTAGGTGAACAAGTTCGTGACAAAAAAGAAATCTCAACTATTCAGAACGGAAGTCATCGAAAATATGACCTCAAGGCATGGTGAAATTGTTTTAATACGGCCAATTGATTTTAGTCATATTCTAATTTTCATCATTACTCTGACGTTAATTGTTATTCTCTATTTGACTCTAGGTCATTACACCCGATCGATTCCAGTAAAAGGTGTTCTTAAAAGCCGAGCTGGTGAAACTAAGATTATGGCTTATCAAACGGGTATTGTTGAAGATTTATATATTTCAGAGGGAGATAGAGTGATTAAGGGGAGCCCTCTCTATAAAATTAAAACAGATAGACAGGGAGTCGATGGGTCGGTAAATAAAAAGCTAATAAGTAGTTTGAAGAATAGTATTTCTTTGATAGAAGACAAGATTAGTTACCAAGAAGAGCTTAATGAATTAGAAATAAATGATTTAATTAACTTGGAAAAGCAATTTAAATCTAAAGCAGTTAATATTGATGAAGAAATAGCAATCAAACGTGATTATTTAAATTTGTTATCCTCTGAGTTATCCATTATCTCTAAATTAATGCAAAAAAAACAGGTGTCTCAAACAGAGTATAATGCCAAGTATGCTCAAGTATTAGATGCAAGGTTAGATCTTAAGACCCTGTCTCGAACTAAAATTGAATATATAGAGAAATCGGAGGTTGCTGGGAGAAGTATACGAAATATTACGGTGCGTGGTAAATCTATGATTGTAGAATATCAACAAAGCATGAGCATGCTAAAAAGGCAGCTTGCAAGTAAAGAATCTGATGATACTTATATCATAAGTGCCCCGAACACAGGTTATGTTGCCAACAGCTTTCTGGAGGTAGGGCATTTTGTAGAATTAGAAAATCCACTTCTAGTGTTACTTCCTGACAACAACGAATTAGTTGCTGAAGTTTATATCCCTACCAGCGCTATTGGACAAGTTAAGCTAGGCCAAAATATAAACTTAAGATATCAGGCATTTCCATATCAAAGCTTTGGGGTCTTTCCTGGCACCATAGAGGAGATATCACAAACACTCATCCAACCGTTCCAAGCTGAAGTCGAAATATTGGTTGAAGCTCCATCATATCGAGCAATAGTTATTCTAGAAAAGCAAAATATCGATATTGAAAACAGTGCAGTGAAATTGCAAACGGGCATGTTACTTGACGCTGATGTAATTGGCGACACTCGCTCAATGTTAAGTTGGATTTTCGGTCCAATTATGACTCCTTCAAATAATACTTAGGGAATCGTATGGGATCTATAACAGAAAAACTTAACTTCAGTAGCAAAAAAAAACTCCCAATTATACTCCAAAGTGAAGCGGCGGAATGCGGGTTGACCTGTATTTGTATGATATCCACCTTTCATGGACACAAAATTGATTTATTTAGTTTGAGACGAAAGTATCCAATCAGCTTGAAAGGGGCAACTCTGAAACAGTTAGTTAATATTGCATCTCAAATGAAGCTCAGCGGTCGCCCTTTAAAAGTGGAGTTAAATCAACTAAAAAGCCTAAACACGCCAGCTATTTTACACTGGGACCTCAATCATTTTGTTGTGTTGAAAGAGGTAAAAAAGAAAGCCATTGTTATACACGACCCAGCAAAGGGTGAAGTGATAGTCCCATTTGACGTTGCATCTAAGTCATTTACTGGAATTGCATTAGAGCTCAGACCCACCGAGGACTTTGTCGAAAAAGACGATGAACTTAAATTGGGCTTGGGTGTACTTTGGAAGAGTATAACTGGATTGAAGCGTAGCCTGTTTCAGATAATTACGTTATCGATTGTAATTCAACTTCTGGCGTTGCTCGCGCCATATTTTATCAAGCTTGTTGTAGATAATGTTGTCATTACTGGGGATCGTAGCTTTTTGCTTGTCCTCGGGATTGGTTTTTCATTGTTAATACTACTGAAAATTTTCACTGAAGCTTTTCGTTCTTGGGTTATCGTCTACCTGAGGACGACTTTGGGCATTCAATTGGTGTCTAATTTATTTCGTCATATGTTGAGATTACCGATGAGTTGGTTTGGTAAACGATTTATAGGTGATATTACTTCTAGGTTTAATTCACTTGAGTATATTAAGCAACTACTAAGCGGCGGATTTGTTGAAGGAGTTATTGATGGTCTGATGGCTGTCATCACTCTAGTAATGATGTTTGTTTTCTCACCGTCTCTTGCGATTATTACCGTTTCGGCTGTTTCACTCTATACCCTCTCCCGTATTCTAATATTTCAACCTATGCGTAACCATACTAAAGAAAAATTACAACTAAAAGCAGTGTCTGATGGCTTATTTTATGAAGCTGTTCGTTCAGTACAGCCGGTTAAAATTTTTAGCGGGGAAGCCATTAGACAATCCAAATTAGAGAATTCGAATGCCGATTGGATGAATGCTGATATCAAGTTGGGTAAATTAACTATCGCTTACACCTCTTTGAAAGACCTTTTACAAGGTATGGAATATGTTCTTTTAGTGTGGTTAGGTGCCTATTTGGTCTTAGATTCCACTATGACATTGGGGGTGCTCTTCGCGTTTTTAGCCTACCGAATGCAGTTCACTAATAGTGCTCAAATATTATTAGATAAAATTTTTGAGTGGCGAATGATGGGACTTCACCTGAGTCGAATTGCAGATATTGCCTTAGAAGAGCAAGAGCAATACTTAGAAAGCGATTATCCAGAATTGGATAATGTTGAGGGTGAAATTGAAGTTAAAAACGTCTCTTATAGATACAACGAGAATGAACCTTATATTTTTGAAAATCTTTCCTTAACGATACAAGCCGGAGAGTGCGTTGCACTAATAGCACCCTCTGGATTTGGAAAAACCACATTACTGAAAATTATGATGGGTTTAATTCAGCCGTCTTCAGGCTCCATCCACATCGATAGTAAAGACATCACACAAATTGGGTTGAGAAATTATAGGAACTTAACTTCTGCGGTTATGCAAGGCGACGATTTATTGTCCGGCTCGTTGGGCGACAATATTAGCTTTTTCTCCATCGAGCAAGATATGGATCGTTTAGAAAGAGTCGCCAAAGATGCATTTATTTTCGATGATATTAATAGAATGCCAATGGGATTTCATTCTTTGGCGGGAGATATGGGGAGCACCCTGTCAGGCGGGCAAGTACAAAGAGTGCTTATCGCTAGGGCATTGTACAAAAAACCAAAAATATTATTTTTAGATGAAGCGAGTAGTGCCCTAGATTCAAATACAGAAAAACAAATTAATTCGGTGCTTAAAAATTTAGGTATCACAAGAATTATGATTTCCCACCGACAAGAAACTATTCAAATGGCAGATAGAATTATAGATCTTGCAGATCTAAGACAGAGCAGTATCCAAGAAAATTCTGCCGAGCATAAAGAAGTTGGAAAGCTCAAAATAGTGAAATAAATTTTAACTTTAAGGTCAGGGTTAGTGATATGGACAAGGTAAAATTATTGATTATAAGTATTGTGTTACTCGTTCCCACTTTAGGTGAATGCGTAGCAAATGAGAGCAGGGAATTATCTATAGAACAAAAAGGCTATGGAGTTTCACTGTTTTGGAAGGAAGCCAGTTATAACTTTGCTTACTTTGACCAAGTCGAAGATCTGGATTGGGATGCGACTTACATCTCGTATCTAAGCGAGGCCAAGAATACAAAAAATAACTTTGAGTATTACCGGTTGTTAAGCCGATTTGCGGCTGAATTAAATGATGGGATGACATTTATTAATTTTCCAGAGAATTTAGTCGAGGAAAATATCGACTTCCCAAGAGTTAAGTTAGCCGAAGCTGACGGTGATGCGGTAATTATCGCCGTTGACAATGAACTCAAAGGCAAAATTGTGCTCGGCTCCATCGTCTTGGAAGTTGATGGCCGCAGCACTCAAAACGTTCTCGAAAAAGATGTATTTCCATATATAAGTAGCTCTACTTACCCTATAAAAATAGATAGGGCAATTAAAGGAAGTCAAACACATGGCTACGGTCTTTTAGCGGGAAAACCAAATTCGATAGTCAGCCTAAAGCTTAAGCGTCCTGATGGCGTGATAGAAACGATAGAGCTAGAACGCAATCTTGCAGCATCCCCGGTGAGCTGGTATTCGTCAAATGGAATCGTGCTCAAGGAAATTGACCACGACGAATCGATGACAAGTAACATACTAGAAAACGATATTTTTTATATTGCGATTAACAATTTTACTGATATTGAAATTGTCGAAAATTTCAAAGCGCTAATACCGACTATGAAACGCGCAAAGGGCTTGATCCTGGACCTTCGGTTCAATCGAGGTGGAAATACTATGATTGTCGAAGACATTTTAAAACACTTGACATTCCATGACCTCACCGGTGCAAAAAGTAAGATGCGGGTTCATAATGCTACTTTCAAAGCTTGGGGTAAATATGCCAATGATTATGGTTGGGCAAAGAAATACGAATCTTATTTTTTAGACGAAGCTTGGAATGAAATCCCTCCCGACGTTATAAGTTCTGATGAGGTTAGTTATAAAGATAAAGTTGTAATCCCGACGGTCATTTTAATCGGTCGAAATACCTCTAGTGCTGCTGAAAATTTTTTAATTTATGCTGAAAAAGCGGAAAATTTTACGACGATAGGTGAGCCTACATTTGGAAGCACTGGAGAGCCATTAATTATCGAGTTACCTGGGGGGGGAAGTGCAAAAATTTGTACAAAAAGGGATACATATCCAGATGGAAGAGATTTTGTTGGTTATGGGATCAAACCGGATATTTTGGTCTCTAGAGACATTTCATATTATTTGTCCAATGTGGATTTGCTTCTTCAAGTTGCACTTAAACAATTTGAAATGACTAGTATTTTTAACACCGCTTCACAGTGAATTTTTATTTGCATCAACATAGGTGAATGTATGACACACGCCATGAAACCTGCACGCACAGTTGGTGGTTACGCCCCAATCGCTAAGCTACTAACTGAAAGTAGAGATATTCACTCATATCCTAATCTAGAAAAATGGTCCAAGTCGCTTTGCGAAAAATTTGATCAATGTATTAAGCCTTATATCAACGAGAGCAATTTTTCAGAGAACCGGGAGATTGAAGTACTGATAAATAACTATACCTACATACTTCTTTTCAAAGGAGAGTTAAGGAAAAGTCGAGATATCTTAATTTCAGTTATTAAATTCTGGTCTAAAAGATACGTAGATACTCAGGACGTTGAGTATATTAAGAAGGCGCTTCAGCCCATTATAAATTTAGCAAGGTTGTCTTTGATTGAAAATAAACATCAAGAATTTTGGACCATAATAGATAATCTGTCTGACGTTACTCGTAGTGGCTATATTCAATTGTTTGATATTATAGTTGAGCGTGATGACCTATCAAGTCATCTTGATTTCATATCAAAGGTTACCTTTAAAGAAAGATTGAAAATATATCTCAAGTTAAACATGTTTAGTGACATCCTTAATTTGGAAAAATATTTTCCTGCAGAAGTTACAAACTCTATTTATTATCGTGAGGCCCAAATTATAGCGTTAATAAATTTGGAAATGTATGATGATGCGATATCAGTAATACGTGGTGTGATGTATAAAACATCTGGAATTACGCAAAATATATTCTATTACCGACTATATGAGGTATATTTATGCCAAGGAAGGAATGATGAGTCTGTCAGTGTAATTTATAACATTTATATTGAAATGTTGGATTTTAAATCAGAGGGGCTACGGGATTTGACATTTTCTCAACTTATCATTACTAACTTAGACTTAGACGAAAATGATGAACTTTCTAGAAGGGTAGCATCTAAACTCACACAACTCGGTGATGAGTTTAATCTCACAAATATGCTTCTATCATTTTATCACAAAAGAAAAAGTGAAAGTGTTAAAAGAAATATCTCTGATATTTATTCTCGAACCCAATATATACAAGTAAGTAAAAAAATATCTAGTGAATTTAATTTTGATTTAATTGAAATACCCTCTAATTGGAATGAGAGATTATCCAATAACTTGGATTTTGTATTAAACTCTATTTGATATTTTATATTTAAATATAACTGTGATTTTGTTCCTTGTGTCCGTTTTTTGTTGTTTTTTGGCCAATTTGTTTTGCTATGTTTAATGTTAAGGTTGGTATTATTAATTACCACATGAGTTTTGTGGTTAAATATATAAATACTAATTTGTTGAATGCTAAGGAATTAATATGACTAAAAATTCAAAGAATGATAATCAAGAAAAGATAAACAAAACAAAAGAAGAGTTTTTGAAGGATATCCAAGCAGAAGAAAAGGATATTTTGGATGAAACATCCGGGGGAATGAAAAAAATTGTGGATGATAATAATTGGTGTGATGAAGGCTGTTAGTTATTGAATAGTTACTAAGCAAGTCAAGTTGTTGTTTCTTGACTTGCTTTACTAAATTTTGAGGCAAGATTATGGATAACTTTGATAATAAATTCAAACGAAATTACATCGGTTCGACAAGTGATGGGTTTATGCAGCTAACACTAATGCCTACTGAAAAATGTAATTTTCGTTGTGTATATTGTTATGAAGATTTCGAAATAGGAAAAATGAGTAGAGATACGATAGAAGGTATAAAATCTTTGTTATCACAATCTGCTCCCGAACTCAAAAAGTTGAGGATTCAATGGTTTGGAGGTGAGCCTACCTTAAATAGTAAATGTATATTAGAGATTTCAGAACATATAGTTTCCCTTCAAAAGGAATATAATTTTAACTATTCAGCGCATATGACGACAAATGCTTATATCTTAGATAAAAGCATGTTTGAGCGATTCGTAAAACTTGGTATAGATGATTATCAGATAACTTTAGATGGTACTGCCGAGACACATAATACAACGAGAAAAAAAATAAATGGTGGTGGTACCTTCGACACTATTTGGAGTAATTTATGTAGCTATAAGCAAATTGAAGATGACTTTAACATTGTCTTTAGATTACATGTCATGCAAGAAAACTCTGAATCTATGATGGCACTGAGTCATATGATCAAGCAACAGTTTGGTGAGGACAGTAGATACATGAGTTTCATTCGCAATATTGCTAATTTAGGTGGTGCAACAAAAGATAGTGTAGATAAATACGTTCCTGATCAACAAAAAAGTGTTGACTCATTGATTGGGGAAATGAGGAAGGTGATGGCGTCAGATTCACATACTTCCTACGTAAAAAAGGGAGACAGTCCTTATATATGCTACGCAGCAAGACCAAGACATTTAACGATTAGGGCCGATGGAAGACTAGCCAAATGCACCGTGATGTTTGATGATGACCGTAATGACATCGGGAGAATTAATGTTGATGGTTCGTTAGATATTGACGGAGAAAAATTTGATGTATGGACCAGAGGTTTTTCTAGTTTGAATCTTAAAGAGCTGGCTTGCCCAAAAACAAATTTGCCAGCGTTAAAGCCAAAAGGTGAATTAATTGAAGTGGTTGTAATCTGAAGTGAGCTTGGTGAACGGTCACAAAATTAAACAAAGCGCTTGCTTTAATTTGGAATGGTTGTTGAATAGTAAAAATGTGGACAAATTCTTTGATGAATTCTGGGAATGTCAGCCACTCTATATTGAAGCACAACATAGTTCCTATTTTAATGATTTTTATCGTTTTGTTGATATAGAAACTTCAATTTTTAATTTAGACATCCTACAAGGAGACTTTTCACTATTTTTTGATCAAAAAAGAGTAAAGGATGTAAGTCGTTATTTCGATTCAGAAAATAACCTATCAGGAAATAAGGTAAAGAATGCGTGCATTGATGATGGTTGCACTATCTGTATTGAGAATATAGAGAAAGTTAACTCTGCCGTACAAAACCTTTGCAATGAGTTATCCGATATTTTTTTGAGTGGTATAACCACAGCTCTTTTTTTTGGTCCACCACATTCAGTAGGCCTTAATGTTCACTTTGATTATTATAATGCGTTTATTTTACAGCTGTCAGGTAAGAAAAGATGGCGTGTATATAGTTCGGTATTCGATAACCCTACTTGTGAGAGGGATAGATTTAAAGTTGATAAATCTACTCTTGGCGCACCGATAATAGATATTGAACTTCAACAAGGAGATATTCTATACATCCCACGTGGCTGTCCACATGAGCCATATTGTATTGACTCTCATTCGCTGCACTTGACAGTTGGAATAAAAACTCATTGTTGGGCCGATATATTACATCAATCTATAGAAGTTTTACGTGACACTGAAAGCTCCTTTCGCCAATCTCTACCGCCAAACGATTTATTAGATAGTAAGGCTGTGGATATCAAACTTATTTGGGATAAACTGATTGGCAGAATGAGCGACGCCAATGTATTAGACGATACCCTTTGGAATCTTCGAGAATTACATTATTTAAAAAAGTCAAAGCTTCCTCGTCAGACTATGAATGACCCTAAGAGGTTTCCAATAACGTTGGATAGTTTGCTTTACCGTAGTTCAAAATTAAAACCATTGGTAAGAACTATGGATGAATTGACTGAAATTGTTGTTGAAGGGGAAAAACTAACAGGACCATCATACCTTGCCGGTGCATTGGGTTTTATTTCAAACAATCGAGCTTTTAAATTGAGAGATATAAGTTCATCAATTAATGATAACACTAAGCTTAAATTAGGTATTAAATTGGTTCACTGCGGATTGGTGAATGTTATTGAATAAGCAGGCATAACTGCCCTTCATCTGAACCTGGAGACAATTTTTATTAGAAATCCAAATGACGTAAAAAGTACTTTTGCGGCGCAAATGCATAAATGATTATTAATATCACTTAAAAAAACACAACCCGCTTTAATAGCGGGTTTCAAAACCTCAACCAGTGTTAAACTTTAATTCCAAGTTTCAAACTTTAATTCTAAGTTTCAAACTTTAATTCTAAGTTTCAAACTTTAATTCGATCGCACAAGCAC
>TARA_R110002167_G_scaffold8141_2_pt1 | contig 15081 bp, 4 predicted proteins | sample TARA_R110002167 | Tara Oceans TARA_R110002167 (sample SAMEA4398238) | marine metagenome | biome: Polar Biome; feature: [MES] marine water layer (ENVO:01000295) within the mesopelagic zone...; material: water (ENVO:00002006), including particulate matter (ENVO:01000060) such as...... | reverse complement strand
TTTAGTTATAGATTTAAATTTGAAGACAATGAATACTCTTTAATGGCACCTTTTACTCAACCAATATTTATTCCTAAACAATATAGTGAGTTTGGCGGGGGTCAATTTTCAGAAACAGAAGACATGAATTCAGCTTATAAAGCTACTATTGTTAATTGGTTTGAAAACAATGTTCAAAACATTGTATTAAAAATTCCTCTTCCTTATAATACGGCAGCTTTAAATATGACTAATCTTTTACTTACTGATATAGATATTTTATATAAAGAATCTGATGCTTTGGCTATTAAAGTTTTAGATTCACTAAGAGTAGCTGATCTTCCGGCTGGAACATTTTCTTCTTTAAGTTTTTACGATGGATTACATGGAGAAAATGCTAGTGTATATTATTATCCATATGATTATACTTCTAGCAAACCCTATAAAACACTACCTAATTCCCAAGCAGTAAGAGTTTATGATAAAGTACCTGTTAAGGCTTTAGCACAAGAATTAATAAGTAATAGAATTGTATATGGAAATTATGTAGATAAACACACGAGTCCTAGTCCTTTGAATTTTAGCGCTGTAGTTAGTAAAAAAAGACCTTATTACAATAATGTTGTTGAATATCCATATCAAAATTTAAAACAAAGTAGAACTTATCAAATTGGAATAATATTAGCCGACAGATACGGAAGACAATCAGATGTAATTCTTTCTGCTTATGATGATATGGAAGGAGTAGCGGGTTCAACTATATTTTCTCAATACAATACTCAAGCAGATCAAATTGCTAATCCTATAATTGATTGGATAGGAGATTCTTTAAACGTACAATTTGATACTACTATTGGAACTGAAACTACAAGTGGTCAACCTGGAATTTGGCATGCTACTACTAATCCACTAGGGTGGTATAGTTATAAAGTAGTTGTTAAACAACAAGAACAAGAGTATTATAATGTATATTTACCAGGATTAGTAAATGGATTACCTGTACTTGAGAGTGGGGAACAAAACAATTCCTCATTTTCAGTTTTATTAAGTGATAATATAAATAAAATTCCTAGAGATTTAAATGAAGTAGGACCTACAGATACTGAATATACAAGTAGTCAAACTCTACGTGTAAGGGTAAATAATCCTGATATAAATAATAAATCATCGAGACCTTATGGATATCCTCAAAAAGATAAACCTTGGAATAAACAATATTATCCAGGTAGTTTAGCACAAGAAGTAATATCAATCTCTACAGTAAGAGATATGGAAATTGCAGCAATACCATTTGTTGTAGGAGCGCCAAGTGGTCCTTATGGACAAATTGGTCAAAATCAAGACGCTACTAATCCACAAATATACGTTCCAGTTGCTATAGGTTCTTTACCTTGGGGAGTAAGTCCTGGGGATGTAAATCAAATACCCCCCAACCCTCCAAGTCAACAGCCTTTTTATAACTCTGATTTAAATCCTTTTGCAATTAAACTTGATACTACAGCTAATGGAAAAATACCAGCGTTCCCGCTAAATTTAGTTGTTCCGCTTATAGCAGGTCCAGTTGGGGCTATTTGTACAAATAAAGCACCTTCAGGAGGAACTTATAGTGCTGGAAGTGATATTTGCACAATGTTACCATTTTTAAGTGTAGTAGAAACTAAACCTACATATACTTTATTAGAATTGTTTTATGAAACTTCTTTACAAGGAAAAATTAGTATCTTAAATAGTTTAATAGATGCTCAAGACCCAGGTATAGCAAGTCTTTCTTCTATAGCAGCTAGTTTTCCTGAAAGTGATGCTCCTCAGACACAAATTGGAACCAACATTGTTTTCCAAACCGGTGGTAATACCGATGTAACTAATAATAATTTATTTAGAGATAGTGATCACGTAGCGGTAGCTCCAAGAATATTAAGCGCTTATAGAGCAAGTGATGTCAATCAAGCTAACGACGTGAGTGGTTTATTTGAATTTGTTTGGAGTAATAGTAATGCTGAATATATATTAAAAACAGCTGCTCTTACTTATTTTTGGTATGGTTCTAATGAAGATGCTAGCCCTTCGGCTGGGGTATATAATATAACTTTTGAAACAGTTTATACTCCTGGAGCAATAGGAACTACCGTTTACACAAGCACTAATAGTTATACGGCTACACTAACCAATGTAGCACCAACAATAATGAATTGTACTAATCCAACCGGTATAACTATAGCTACTACAACTATACATACCTTTACTGGGAAAAATGGAAGTGCCGATGTTGCTAATAATACCCAACAATTATTGTTTGATTTAGATCCTACTAATGCTTCTTCTATATTAAATGGTTTTGCTATGAGTTCTGCAGGAGTTTTAACAGCTAACCAAGGAACACTAGTAGATGCAAGTACTTATAACATTAAAGCCAGATTAAGAGATGTTAATGGTGATGGATTACCCACAACTTGTGATATTACATTCACAGTAGGAACACAACATGTTCCACGCGCAATATGTTATGGTAGACAAGGTAGCGCAGTTGCTGTTTGTACGGAAAGTTATGAAGCATTTTTTGGAGTTAGTAATATAACTAGCAGCACAGGACCTTATGGAACTATTGGAGGAATAACCTATGTTGGTGATAATATAAAGTTTTATAATGTAAGAGCTAATGCTGCTGCAGGTTCTACTACAGGCGCTTTAAGTCAAGGAGTAATGACTATAACTCCAAACCTAATAAGAACAGGAGCAGGAAGTGTTACTTGTAATGCTACTATTCAATATAGAGTTAATGCTGGCGCAAGCTGGACTCAAGCTGTAGATACAGGTGGTAATACTATAACAAATATTCCGCTTGAAGGAAGTAACGGATCTCCAGGAACAGCTAGTAAAAACTTTGATATAACTGGAGAATATAGAGTATTTACTACCAATGTAACAGGTGAAGGATGTGGATCAGGAACCGTAGAGTTATATGTAGCATTTGGAGATACAACATATGGATCAGCAAACTGTGATTTAGGTCCACTGTAATAATCAATAAAAACAAGTAATAGTAATAATATGGCTTTAACATTAGAAATATCTTATTTTAACTCATACTACATGAAGAGATTAGCTGATGTACCACACATTACTACCGTTGTAGGAGGAACTTGGGATTTACCTCAAACAGAAAATGCAGACGAAGATTGGTATATAGAAGAATCTAGAATTAGAGGAGGTTATAATAATACTTCTGTTGATTATGGGGTTAAAGCTTATATTGTAGAAGAAAATGATACTCAAGAAAGAAAAAGTAATTCTTTAATATATTCAGGAATATTCAATTCTAGAACAGGTATAAATCAAACTAATCAATTTAGTGTAGCAGAGGAAATAACTAGAACTGTAGATCCCGTAAGTGGTAGCATACAAAAGTTATTTGCAGAAGATACTAATTTACTTATATTTCAAGAAAGAAAAGTAAATAATGCTTTAATTGATAAAGATGCTATTTATACAGCTGAAGGACATCCTATGCAAACCACGGCTAATATAGTTATAGGACAAACTACTCCTATATCTGGAAACTGGGGTATAGGTACTAATCCAGAGTCTTTTGCAGTGTATGGTTATCAAAAATATTTTGTAGATAAAAATAGAAATGCAGTTTTGAGATTAGCAGGTGGACAAATAACAGAAATCTCTAACTATGGTATGATAGATTTCTTTAGAGATAAACTTTCTGCTGTTACTAGTACAGGAGCTATTTTAGGAGCATATGATGTTTATAATCAAAATTATGTTTTATCTATACAACCTGACGCTAGGTATACAGAAATATTATCAGATGGTACTTATTATACATTGAGTTTTGACGAACGATCTCAAGGATGGACTAGTTTTTATGATTATAAACCGGAAGATATGTTTAGTTCTCAAGGATATTTTTATACTACTAAAAATAATAGTGATCAATCTAGAGTATATAAACATTATACTAATCAAACTAGAAATAGTTTTTATGGAGGTACTCATCAATCATCTATTCAATTTGTATTTAACCCAGCTCCAAATCAAATAAAAACTTTTCAAACTATAAACTACGAAGGTACTAACGGTTGGGAAGTAACGGCTTTAGTTTCTGATGAAACAGGATTTGATGCTAGTAGTGGAAATTGGATTAATCACGTCGATACTATTATAGAGGGTACTGGAGCTAATCAATATTCTAAAATATACAGCTATGATGAAGGCGCTTATGTAGAAAATAATATTCAATATAGAGCCGGGTTTGATAGAAAACAAAATAAATATATGGCAGTTATACCTAATAATACTCAAACACCTATATCAGGCGAAGTATTGTTTGGAAATTCTATGACAGGTATAAAAGCTTATTATGCTACAGTAACTATGAAAACAGATATAACAACAGATCCTAATGGATTAAAAGAATTATTTGCTGTAAGTAGTACTTTTGCACCAAGATAAATTAAATGAAATTAAAAAAAATAGATAAATCTATAGTAGATTTAAAAAACTTTATCATTAAAAATAATGATAATCCTGGATTTTATGGAGACGGTAAAGGGATTGCAACTATACCAGATGTCCCTATTAAACACCAATTCGCTGACCAATTGTATATAAGACAAATGGATTTAAAGAAAGGACATGTTATAATTGGGGCTGTACACAACCATTATCATGTTTGGTTTTTATTAACTGGTAGGGTTATTATAAATAATAATGGAGAAATAATAGAATATATCGCTCCCTGTTATACTACTTCTAAACAAGGTTCTCAAAGAGTTATTTTAGCTTTAGAAGATTCTGTTTTTGTAAATGTACACAAAAATCCATCTAATACACAAGATATAGAGGAGTTAGAAAAAGAAATAGTCTCAATGACAGTGAGAGAATTTAACAATAAATATAAATAATATGAGTTTTGTAATGGCAGGCACCGCAACAGTTGCTATTGTAGGGGGTTTAATTGCTTCAGGAAAAGCAAAAAAAGCCGCTAGAGCAGCCGCAAAAAGAGCTAAAGCTTTGAACGCAAAGTTGAATCATTTGGAAAATAATAGACAAGCTATTATCAATCCTTATGATAATGTAACTAACTTGAGTAGTTTAGGTACTGATTTGTCATCACAAATGAGTAATCCTTTTGCTCATTTAGGAGTAGCTACTAAAGCAGCGGAAATGAAAATTGAACAAGCTGATATATCATTAGCTAACACATTAGATACATTAAGAGCTTCAGGAGCAGGTGCGGGTGGTGCTACAGCTTTAGCTCAAGCAGCTTTACAGAGTAAAAAAGACGTAGCTGCTAGTATTGAAACACAAGAAGCTGCTAACGAACAATCTAAAGCTCAAGGCGAACAAGTATTACAAGAAAAGAAAACACAAGAAAGAGTAAGAATGCAAAATCTTTCTGTTGAGCAAGGCGCAAGGCAACAAGACATGATGTCTAAAGGAAGAACTTTTGCTTTTGAAGCGCAAGAGGATAGACAACAGAGTCAAATTAATAGAACAGCTGCTCAATTAACACAGCAACAAAACATAGGTGCACAAGCTGATAGTGATTCAACAGCTGCAATTACTGGAATGACAGGTAGTTTAGTATCACTAGGTGCTGGAGCCGTGTAATATATAAATTATGGAAGAAGAACACTTAAGTCCTGGTGAAATAAACAGAAGAAAAAACCAAACAATTCAAGATATCAAAAAAAGCAATTCTGTAGCTTTTAATAGTGAGTTGTTAGCTAATCCTATATCTGAAAGTTTTGGAGTATTAAACGAAGCATTTAAAGAAACAGGCCAAGAGTTTGCTCAAGCTTCTTTAGCCATAAATAAAGGTTATTGTGGAGAATGTATAGAGGAAAAGAAAAAAGTTGAAATGCTAAATAAAGCCCCCGAAGCAGTAACAGAGTTCTTACAGAATCTCGCAGGTGAATTATCTGGGATTGAAAGTGAAAATTTTGATATTAATAATAATTCAGAATATACAGTGTTAAAAGCTATGATTGATAATAATCCTGGTTTTAGTCCTATGCAAGGCTTTACTTTAGGTATGACATTAGATCCTATGGTTCTTACAGCTACAGGACCTGGATTTGCTGAAGGTGGATTAAAAATTGCTGCTAATTCTTTACAAACTATTATAAAAAGTGGTGGATCTTTAATAGCTGAAACACCAAAAGTTCAAGAAGAAATGGTAGATATAACTAAAAATTTATTACAAGATGGTGGAATGATCCAAGATCCTACAAATTTTACAGAAGATGCTGCTATATCAGATGATTTTTTCATAAAAGAAAATGGTAAATTTAAGTACGAACAAATTGATTTAGGAGAAAATAAAGCTAGAAATGTTTTAATTCCAGATGAAGATAAAATTATTTCTAAAGCCAGACCCTATATAGATGCTTCTATTGCTTTTCAATTACAAACTGAGGAAAATGCTGTAGCTTTATATAATACTATGTTAAAAGATAATGTTACTGAAAACGAACAATTAGAATCTGATAAAACTAAAAATGCTGGAGATAATAGTTGGATATATAAAGAAGTCTTACCTTTAAGTGATAAAAATAAAAAAACATTTGGTAAACTTTATGAAAATTATTGGAAACAAAATTATTTAAATCCATTTATAAAAAACCAACTTCCTAAAAATCCTCAAGATCAAGAAGTTTTTGAAATAACAGAAGAAGTTGAAGAAAATAAAAAATCTAAAAGAGATCCTAGAGTAGATATTTTATTAAAAAAATATGGAGTAATAAAGTAAAATTAAATTATGATTAATACCCACGGTTTACAACAAGTACTCGACGAAATAGATAAAATGTTAGCAGCAGAAAATATTAGTGTCGAAGAAGCTGTTACTATGAAGTCAGAAGCTAAAGTAGCTGCAGAAGAAGGCGAAGATACTGTGGAAGAAACTGAAGTAGAAGAAGAAGAAGAAGAAGAAGAAGAAGTAGAAGAAGAAACTGAAGGTGAAGAAGAAAGTGAAGAAGAAGTTGAAGAGGTTGAAGAAGAGGTTGATGAAGAGGTTGATGAAGAAGAAGAAGTGGTAGAAGAAGAAGAAGAAGAAGAAGTGGAAGAAGAAGAAATAGATACGAGTGAATTAAAACCAAATCAATTAAAAAAATTAGAAAAACTTTTACAAGAAGGAGGAGGAGAAGACTTTGATATAGAAAATCTAAATAAAAGAAAACAAAAATTATACAAAAAACTAATTGGTGAAACTACTGAACATCAAGTAATTGGAGGTGGTTATGGTTCCCAAACTGTTGAATATAATAACGGAGCAAGTGAAAAAGATACAGATATTGTTCAAGCAATAAAAGATCTTGATTCAGATAAGATATTAGATGGATATATTACTGATGAAAAAGGAGATAAAAAAGTAATATATGAATATGCTAATGGGGTTGATAATCCTCCTACAGGGATAAATTCTGAAGTAACTGATGAAGAGTTATTTAAAAAATACATGACTAAGCATGGAGACGGTGCTTGGATTTTACCTTCAGGAACAACACAGCTAGATGAAGTATATGTAGGGACATATAAATATTATGACAAAGAAACAGGTGAATTAGTTGAATTAACTTATGATCAAATGCAAGCTCGAAGAACACTGGCAGAAGTTAATAATAATGATGGGGAAGATGGAGAAACAATTAAAGAGATTTTTAATTTAAATCTTCAAGAATGGGTGAAAAATGGTCAAGCTAAAATTATAGATGAACTAATGGTGGTAGGAGGGGATAATGTCCCAGCAAGATATACTTTTGATGTAGAAAGTGTAGATGAAGCTATAGCTTTAAGAAAAGATATGATGAGAGAATGGTTAGCTAAAAACGAAGTAGTTCAAGATATTATAATACAAACTGAACCAGCTGTAAAGGAAAAAATTAAAGTAAAAGTGGAAGAATTAGCTACTTCTTATGGTTTATATAATAGATGTAGCGCGGATCCAACAAATTGTATAGGAACTGTAGATGAATATGGAGTTTCTAATTATGAAAAATATTTAACTGAAGTATCAAGAATATACAATAAAGTTTACAATACCTTATTAGATCAAAATCCTGACTACACTAATTTAGTAGATACAGCGTTAGATGAATTTGATAAATTATTTGCACAAGATCAAAATGAATATATGGTGCAAACTAATTCTGCTGATTTTTTAAAATTTGGAATTGATGTTCCAGGAATTGGATATGTTCCTACTGGTCAAGCTATGCAGTCCATGGCAAACATGTTAGGTTTACAGTATGATAAAGGCGAATTTAATGCTTTTACTAGAGAAACAAACACTGTAAGTAATACTTTTCAAGAAGGTTTAAATATTATAGAAGATGCGGGATTAGCAGATGATTCTAAAATATGTGTATCAATTCAAAATTTAAACGTAGAACAAGCTTCAAAAGAAAGAACGATGGTTGGGAGCAGTCGAAGAGGTTCTCTTGGTGATGTTTTATTTGGTAGACCAATGGCGGATAGATTTAATGGCGCAGTAATTGGTACAGATGGTAATTGTAGACAAATTCCTGAAGAATTTAAAAGAAAATCTGGTTTATTTGGTCCTAAGGTACATACTACTAAAATAATGACAGTAGGTGAATATAAAACCTGGATGGAAAATAAAATAGGTGATGATAGCCGCGAGATGTTTAAAAAATATTTTGCTATAAAAGACAGTGAAGCTTTGGCTCAATTTTTTAAAACCTATGATTTCTCTGGTATAGAAAGAGGGGATCCTAAAGCTATTGCTAGTATGCTAAGTGAACAATCAGTTATGATGGGATATGCTTTAATTACAGCTGGTACGGGACCTGGATTTAATCAAGGTCAAGAAACTATGTTTAATTTATTAGAGAAAGAAGCTCTAAATAGATTAGGAATTAAAAATTCAAGTGAAGTTTCAGATGAAGAGTTTTTAGCAGCTTTTACAGAAGTAGTAGATGATGATGAGTATTGGGTTAAAAGTAATATAAAATCAGAGGTAACAGGAGTTGCATTTATGGGATTAGAAGCCTTCCCTTGGTTTAAAGCTCTAAAATTTGCACAACCTGCAATGAGAAACTTTGGTACTTCAATTTTAAGAGGAAATATGCGTGGAGTTCTTAAAGCTTTAGGACATACTGGTGTTGAATCAGTCAAACAAGCTGCAAGAGAAGGTGTTACAGAGTTTTTACAAGAACTATTAGTAGGTACCGTAGAAGAGAAAGAAATGCATTTATATGAAAATGCTCTTACAGGTTTTGTAGCTGGTGCATTTTTACCTGGTGGAATTTCTATAGTAAAACAAAGTGTAACAGAAATTCAAACCATTGCTTCTGTGATGGCAGGTAAATTAAATCCACTTGCTTCAGAGAATTTTTTCAATAATACCTTATCCGAAATGGATGAGATGGGTGAAGGATCTTCACAATGGAAAAGCATGTCGCCTAAAGCACGGGATGAGTTTTTAGAAAAATATAAAGTTATTAAAGATTTAAGAGATGCTAATAAGAAAATCCCTTCAACTCTAATAGGACCAGAACGTCAAGATTATTTAGATTTACTTATTGCAAATACGCAATTAGAAGAACAAAAAGCAAATTCTGCTAAAGAATTTCATAGGTTTTTTGGTATAAAAATAGCTATTAATGAATTTTTGATGCAAGAAGCAGTTAAAAACAATGAAATACGAAAAACTGTTCGTGGTGAATATGAGAAATATGAAATCTTATTTGAAGATGTAGAAAATGTAGATGTTATTAATTTATCAAATGAAGGGATTAATAAATTTGAAGGAGCAAACCAAGGTTATCAAGATTATGAAGAAAACTTAGGGGATTTAATAATTAAACTTCAAAAAAACGGTTGGAGAATAGATGAAAATGCTAAAAGTCAAGTAGGTACTACGTTGGTAAAATATAAACCTGATGGAACTAAAGAGTTTAAAGTAATTTTAAATGAAGACTTAGGTGTTATAAATAAAAGATTGGATGTAGGGACTCATGAAATAGGTGCGCATGTATTGCTTCGTACTACTTTGGACAAAAACCCTAAGGTTGCTGAAACGCTAGGTAATTCTATATTAAAATATTTAACCAAAGCAGATCCTAATATATGGGATAGTGAGTTTGGTAAAAGATTACAAAGATATGGAACTATTGATGAAAACGGTGTCATACAATTAACACCCGAAGCTTTAAAAAGAGGATATAATGCTCAAAAGTTTTATGAAGAAGTGATTGCTCATTTTGGAGAAATGGTGGGAGAAGAAGAAATAAGATTATCTGATAGAGGTTGGCTTGATTTAGGTAAACAATTTACAACAGTATTTAAAGGTCTTTATAATAGAATATGGGGTGTAGAAAAAACAGATTTAGAAAATAAATTAGAGTTTAATAATGTAGAAGATATTAAAAAGTTTTTTAAGACATTAAAAAAAGATGCTAACAAAGGAGAGTTATCTGAAGAAATGAAAATAGCTTTAACCAAAGGTGTTACAGGTAAATTAATAGAAGAACTAACAAATGAAGAAAATACAGAACTTAACAAAGCTGCATCAATAGCTGCTCTAGGAGATGAAAAATTAACACCTGAAATTGAAAAAGAAGTAGAACTTGATTTAGAAATATTAAGAGGAATAAAAGAAGAAAATCAACTTACTGATGCATCATTAAAAACATCTACTGAAACATTAATTGAGAATAGAATATTAGAGGCAATTAAACCTACTGTTACAGCTGTTGCTTTAAATAGAACTAAAGCTTTTTATGATAATATTCCAGCAGATTTAAAAAGAAATGTAAGTAGAGAAGACTATGTCCAATCTATTATAAATGATGCTAACATGATGGTTCTTCGAGAAAATTGGGATCCTTCAAGACAATCATTAGAAAAATGGATAGTAAATAGAATGTTTGAAAGAACTAAAAGCGCTGCTACAAGACTTGGAGTCAAACAAAATATAGAAGGAGACATAGATACTTTATATGATATGCCAGCTTCTGAAGATGAAACTGTAGCAGAAGAAATTGTTAAAAAAAGAAAAATATCTCCTACTAAAATGCTTGGAGATGATTTAGCTAAAATGGCTGAAGAAAGAGTTATAGAAAAAGCAAAAGATCTAGGATTAGATATAAATAATTTAAAATATAAAGACGTTGTTAGATTAAGAGATTTAGCTGCACAAGAAGTTGCTGCATATTTTGGAGTTGCAGAAAACAAAGTTATTGCTGGTAAAGATAATTTAACAAAAGCTGAGGCATTAGCTGCTAGAATGGTAATAAATAGAGATGCAGATAAATTATTAAGTCTATTACCTGAAGCTTATTCAAAAGAATTAGATACTACAACAGGCATACCTAACACTATATTAAACGCAACCTTTATACGAGATGGGAAATCAATGACTTTTTATAATAAAGGTGAAGATGGAATATGGAGGCTTCGTAAAGATTTAAAAAGAAAAGAATTTTTACATGCATTTGGAATTAGAACTGATGGTACTTATAACGCAAAATCTGATGGGCAAATAATAAAAGCATTAATGCAAATGATGAATGCTAATGTTTCTATTGAACAGCTTAGTAAGATGGAAGGATTAACAACTCAAGGTAGATTTATATTGAGATCTGGAGGTTCTGAAAGTTTAGCTGCTTTAGGTCCAGCACTTACCGACTATTATAAAAAACATGGAATTGTACAAGATGTATTTAAAGATTTAGAAACTGGAGAAGAAATAGATTATTATGATATGGTAGCTGATTTACAAGGTGGATTAAATTCCTTGTTACCTGGTATTCAAAAATCTCAAGTATTACAATTATTTTCAGGTTATTTACAAGATGAAAATGAATTTAGAAAAGCATATCCTAAAACAGCTAAAATCATTAAAGATTATACAGAGGCTACAATGAAAGAATATGCGGAAGAAGGTAAACTAGACGCACAAGGATATACTTATTGGGTGAAAGATCAAATATTAAACAACACGTTAACAGATGATGTAGCTTTAAACGAAGCTTTAAAAACTGGTAACTATATGACAATTAGTAATGCTCAATTAAAAAATAATCCAAAAGCTTTACAGAATTTTTTTAATCAAAATATAGATATAGCTCGATTTCTTCCTTTTCCTGAAGGCATTTTAGATGTAAAAGGTAATAATAGAATGATATATGGATCTTTAGGGTCTTATGGTGCGGGAAGAATTATTGGTCATGAAAACGCTAATCTAAATGATATATATAAAGATGGGAAGCTAGTTAGAAAAGCAGCTCCTTACATGGTTAATTTAACCAAAGCTTTAAACAGGAAGTTTAAGGATTATAAAAGTTATAAAAAAGCTGGAGGTTTTTTAACAGAAGAAAATTATAATCGTTATAAAAATTTGGATTGGGAAAGTTTAAGTCATGCTTATGAAGGAGAAAAACTAAGGGTTTATAACGCGGCAATGCAACCAGGATTAGATTTTGAAACTAGAAGACAATTAATTATGTCTGAATTTGGAAGTCAAGATGGGAAAACAATGTTAGAATATTTGGATCTTCAAATGAGCACTTTACAAGATTACGTTCAAGCAGCTAAAAATGATCCAAAAGAATTTGCAAAAAGAACTGATCATATGTTGAGATTATTATCTACTAACGCCGAATTAAGTGGTGGTATTAGACTTTTTTCAAATGGAAATTATATGTATATTCCAAAAGATGATAGTGAAGCAGAAAAAATAAAGTATGAACACTTAATGAGTTCTAATGCTTTTAATAAAAATGCTGCTCAACTTATACTTAACAATGAATGGGGTAAAACTGAAAAAAGTCAAGAAGTTTTAAATCAATATAATGGTATTTATGGATTTGCTAGAGACTTTGATTTAATTGATAACAGCACAGGTAAAACTAATACATCTTTGATGTTTAGAATGGCTTATAACTTAGATATAGCAAAAAATACTTATACTTTAGACAGTGGATTAACTAAAACTGTTTATGATGAAATAATGGAAACCATTGGAGTAAGAGCTTTAAGAGACTTTGAAATGGATGCAGAAGCTATAAGTAGACATAATTATGCAATTGCGGCAAATAATGGATTAGATTTCTTATTTGATTTTAATGAAGATGAATACGCGAATAACCAACAACAACTAGATGTTATGAGCGATATGGATAATACAGTTAAAATAGCTAATGATCCAAACGCTGAAGATAAAGGCATTACTGTTGCAGATTTTGATGATACAGTGGCTTTGAGTAAATCTAAAGTTCTTTATACTTTACCCGATGGTACAACAGGTGAATTAAATGCAGCTGATTTTGCTAAACAATATGGAGAATTACAAGGTCAAGGAGCAGAATTTAACTTTGATCAATTTAATGAAGTTATTGATGGAAAACCTGGTCCTATGTTAGAACGTATAAAACAAATTGCTGATAAATTTGGTACTGATGAAGTATATATATTAACAGCAAGAGATCCTAAATCTGCAGAAGCTATACAATTGTTTTTAAAAGAAATGGGATTAAATATACCTATTGAAAATATAGTAGGTTTAGCTGATGGTACTGCTGAAGCAAAAGGAAGATGGGTTTTAGATAAAACTGCTGATGGATATAATAACTGGTTTTTTACTGATGATCAATTAAAAAACGTTGAAGAAGTAGAAAGAGTTTTAAATATAGCTGCTAGAAGTGTAAATGGTATGAAAATAGATACTCAGTTATCATTAGCTGCTTTAAGTGATGAAGAAATAAATAGTTCTTTTAATAGATATTTAGAAACTTCTACAGGTATTGGAGCACAAAAAACCTATTCTACTGCTAAAGGTAGATTAATGGGTAGAAAAGCAAAGGCTAAATTTTTAGACGTTATAATGCCTTATTCAGCGGAGGACTTTAAAGGCTTGTTATATACTACATTAGCTTCTGGTAAAGAAGGTGAAGCACAGTTTGATTTTTATAAAAAACATCTTATTGATCCTTATAATAAAGCTATTAATGAGACCAATACTACAATGGTTACTATGAGTAATGATTATAGAGATTTAAAAAAGGATTTTCCTAGTGTTCCTAAAACCTTAAATGAACAATCAAATGTTTCAGGTTATACAGTTGGTGATGCTCTTAGAGTTTATATGTGGACTAAAGATGGTCATGAAATTCCAGGTTTATCTAAAACAGATAAAAGAAGATTATTAGAGCATATAGAAAATAACCCTGATTATATAGGTTTTGCTCAAGGAATAGTATCTTTACAAAAAAATAGAGGTTATCCTGGTCCTACAGAAAATTGGTTAGCAGGGAATGTAGCTACAGATATAATAGGTGGAATTAATTCTATAAATAGATCAGACTCTTTAATTAGTTGGCAAAAAAATGTGGATATTATATTTTCTGAACAAAATTTAGCTAAATTAGAAGCAGCTTATGGAGGCAGTTATGTTAAAAATCTAAAAGCTACTTTAGCAAGAATGAAAAGTGGTAGAAATAGATTACCTACTGGTAATGCAACAACAGATAATGTTTTAGATTGGATTAATAATTCAGTTGGTAATGTTATGTTCTTAAATACTAGATCTGCTGCGCTACAAACATTATCTTCTGTTAACTTTATAAATTGGGGGGATAATAATATATTAAATGCTGGAAAAGCTTTTGCAAATCAACCACAATATTGGAGTGATTTCGCAGAATTATTTAATTCAAATTATTTAAAAAATAGAAGAGTAGGATTAAGAATAAATGTAACAGAATCAGAAATTGCTGATGCTGTAAAAGATTCTAAAAATAAAAGTAAAGCAGCAATTGCTTATTTACTTAATAAAGGTTTTGTATTAACTAGAGTGGCTGATAGTTTTGCAATAGCAAGTGGTGGAGCTACTTTTTATAGAAATAGAATCAATACTTATTTAAATGAAGGTATGAGTGAGGAAGAAGCAAAAGAACAAGCTTTTTTAGATTTTCATGCAATTTCAGAAGAAACTCAGCAATCAGCTGATGCTAGTAAGATTAGTGAACAACAAGCTTCTAATGCAGGTAGAATTATATTAGCTTTTGCTAATACCCCAATGCAGTACGCTAGATTACAAAAAAGAGCTGCTCAGGATTTAATGGC
>TARA_R110002167_G_scaffold41188_3_pt1 | contig 15095 bp, 19 predicted proteins | sample TARA_R110002167 | Tara Oceans TARA_R110002167 (sample SAMEA4398238) | marine metagenome | biome: Polar Biome; feature: [MES] marine water layer (ENVO:01000295) within the mesopelagic zone...; material: water (ENVO:00002006), including particulate matter (ENVO:01000060) such as...... | reverse complement strand
ATTCTTCTTTAGCTTTATTTGTTTTTCCTAAAGCGTCTACTTTTATTTGTTTTAGTGTGTAATCAATGCTGCCTGGGCCAAAAGCTGTTGCATAATTACTAGTTAATAAGTCCGTCATAATATCATCTGGAGTTACTGGTTCTCCCTTAGCATTTTTTCCTGTATTTAACTTAATAGAGAGATTTCTTAGCCAAATTTTTTGCTCTTTTTTAAACTTTCTGTCCGTTTCTGTACGTTGTGCAGTTTCTTTTGCTTTGTTAACTTTTATTAATTGTTCCGCTTTTTCTATTAAACTAACAGAAACTTCTAAGCTAAGGTTTTTGTCGTAGCGTCCAGATTTTATGTCTTTAATAGCTTCTTCTGGCGATTTTGTTAACATTGTTCCTGTTATGGCTGCTGCTGTTACAGCTTCTATATCGTTTATTTGCATTTCTAACGACTTATCAACTCCAAGAAGCTGTCTAACGCTTCCTTTAGGATCGTTGGTAATGTCTATAATGTTTTGGATAATACTATCTAATTGGTCTGGATTTCTCATTAAAATAGTTTTATCGGCATCGCGTGCTTGCTCATATTCTCCTGTAAATTTTGCTGCTTGTGATACCGCTTGAAATTGCATTGCTTTAATAGAAGCATTACTAAACATAGATGCTTTTTGCGCTGATAATAACGTGATTGCGTCTTTGCTTTTGTACAGTTCGTTTGTAGGTGCATAAACTTCTTCAACAGCATTTTGTACTTTTTCTACATACTTTGGGTCTCCAACTTCTGCATTTTTTTGAATAAACTGTACTTTTTGTGCAAGTTCTAAATTAGCAAGAGATTGAAAATTTCTTACAGCGTCAATTTCTTGAGCATCTTTTGCTTCAGTAATTTGACTGTATATTTTTGCCCCTTGTACAAACATACTGCCTAAACCAGTTTCTGGTTGCGAACTTGCGTTAGCATCCATTGGAATAGAAGCACTTCTGCTTGAAGCAGAAATTCTTGTTCCAGATGGAATTTTAATTTTTGCCATATTATTTACCTAAATATTAGGGGAATTCATAGAGAACGGCCCTACTACAGGGTACGATCCGGCAGCAAACGGTGGTGCAGTTGTAAACGCACCTCCCGCATAAGCTGCGCCACCCATAGACATTGCGCTTCCAAGAAAACTCATATTTCTTTGGGTCTTTCCTTGTTGTCGTGCAATTCGCCCACGATACTCAAACATTCTTGCTTCTTCTTCTAATTGATGTGCTTTTACGTTGCCGCCATATATTTCAGTTAGCTCTTTCATTTTTATTGCGGCTGCGGCATCGCCAAGCGCAACAAGTGGTGACCCAGCAATTTCTACATTGCCTTTAGCCAGCACTGATTGAGTTGAAGTACTTAATAAACGTGTGCCTTCGCCTTGTATTTGACGAGCGTTAAAAGCAGATTGAGTTTTTGCTGCGTCTGCTTGCCTTCTGCTCATCCCAGCATTTGCGTTTGCAATTTTTTGATTAGCTTTTCCAGCATTGTTTGCTGCTATGCCTTGCATAATGCCGTTTGCACTTTGTGCAATTAACATCATTGTTACTGGATCACCCATTATTTCACCCGTTTGTTTTTAGATGTGCAAAAATTCCTTGCACACTTAATGGTATAGGTTGTTGTTGTCTAATATAGATTGTTCCATCACGATTGTATCCTTCTGAAAAATCTACACGTTTATCGCCTGTAAACAAATCTGGCGCAGACCCCATTTCATCTGAACTGTCTCTAAATGGAATAACATCAATGTGACCATCTGCCCAACCAACCTCAAGACCTAAAGATTTACGCAATCGTAAAATTACTTCGTGGATACGTTTTATTTTTCCTTGCGCTGTACCGTCTTGTGACCCAGCTTCGATCCTTTGTGTTTCTAATATGCTAGAGTATCCTTTGCCAACGTGGACAATAGATGCGGCAGTGTTAAGAGTAATGGCTCCACTAGCTACTGTTTTTGACGGTTGCACTGCGCCGTTTCCTAATATATCTACAACTTCGCCTTCTAAATGACTCAACCCAGAAATAGCGGTTGTTGCTGTTCGTGCCGTCCCGCCAGAAATGTACGTAGTAAAAGCAGCACCATCTGTGTTTAAATGCGCTGTTCCTCCTGTTGTAAATGTTCCGTAACTTGAACTGTCCACGCCTATTGTAAACGTATTTGCGTCTACAACTGTTGCTACGTATCCGTTATTATTTAATTGTGTCATGCCGCCAACATCAAAAAAAGCAATCTGATCTCCTGACGTAAACCCATGCCCAGTACACGTTACTGACCCCGGACTAGCTTTTGTAACAGCAGAAATGTTTTTTCCAGCTATTGCTGCAATTTCAAAAGTGTGAGTAGTAACCTCTAATGCTTTGTAGCGTTCTCCGTTTAATTCAATTGTACCGTTTATGTTTCTTATGTCTACTAAATCGCCGTCTGTTATTTCGTGATCCGTTGCTGTAATTACTAGAGGATCAGCTTTTGTTATAGCTGAAATTATTTGTGGCGAGTTTAATGAAAGGCCGCTATCTACAAAAAACGAATCTTCTTGTGTTTCAGTCTCTAATAGTCCTGGCGTTAAATATTCAACAGACCGCACGATTGCGCCGTTAATATATCTTTGCACTACAACCCACACTTCGTCCCTGTCGCTTCCAGCTATAGTTGCAACAGATTCTACTTTAGCTGAAGTTCCCGCAGCATCAGAAACTCCACCTAAAATGTGTTTATGCCACGCTAAAACTTTTTGATCTCTTTGATAAGTAAATCCAATTAAAGTTCCGCTTGTTAATGATGCCCAAACAATTGAGTCTGGCTCTTGTTGGTACGCTAACTGAGTAATGCCAGTTTCTGTAATATGTTCTGCTAAAAGAGTAAGGTCCGGGCTAACGTATGCATCACTTTCAAATTGATATACAAATTCTCTAATTTTTCGTCCTGCTCTCTGCACAAACAAAACCACACTAGATATTCGTAGCGGCATTTGATAAGCAGAACCGTAATTTGTTTCCCTAACAACTCGCACGTTAGTAGGTGTTAAAGCTTCTTCGTTTGTAGACGCACTAACTTTAAATTCGCCACCTGCTGTGCCTACTGCTAAAACTTTTCCCGGTGACAACCAATAAATAGCATTAACTTGATTAGACGCAATTGTGTAAACAAGCGCATCGTCATCTAAAGACCCCGGTGTATGAGTGTAATAGTCGCCTCCTTTTGATCCCCAAATAGTTTGCGGTTGACTAGCTGAACCGGCCCACATTAATCTTTGTTCATAAAAAGCAACGCATCTAGGATTGTTGCCAATGTACCACCCCCCTAATTGCCACGATGCTTCTGCGGTAGTACCGCCAAATGCTTTTACAACTGTACAAGCAATAACTGTTGTATTGGTAATAGTGTTTACTTTTGCGTAACCCCATTGAACACCGCCTTCAGAAATAAATTTCCAAATTACGGTTCCATCTGCAATTTCAGACCCTTTAGAAGTAGGGCCACCAGAACTAGCACTAGTTCCTGCGCGGACACATTCGTATACGTTGTCATTGTTTCTAGCAATAGCCGCTACAGCATAACTAGTAGACCCTGCCCATGCAGATGCAATGTGTGCAATGCGTATAAATCTGCCTACGTCCGCAGCACGCCACCCTACTCCTCCGTTTACACCTGTAACAGCAGATGCCGTTATATTAATGTTTCCAGTTGCGCCAGACGGAGTTAACGTAGTTGCAGTAATGTTTTCGTCTAAATAAGGTCCGTCATAAAAAACAGTGTCAGCTAAAGACCATGCAGTATGTGACGTTCTTGATAATTGTGCAGGAGCATGGTTGTGATGTGCTATGTACAGAATGTCTGCTGATTGAGCAAACTGCAATTCAAACAATTCAGTTTCTGTGTAAGTAGTAGTTACTTCAATAGCCGCAACTGGGCTTCCACCAACAATTTGACCCCGGTCTTTGTAAAAGCGAATATAATTGTGTCCAAATTCTAACATATAAGCTTGTGTTGTTGAAAACTCAAACGGATACAAACGTGTTTGTTTTGCTGCCGTTTTAACTGAAGCTACATATTTAGTTCCTCCCCTGCGATACGCACCGCCTTGCGGATGAACTAAAAAATTTTGTAATGTTCTGCACCCGTTAGCGTATTGAGCTAAATCAACTCGTGCTTCTAACAGAGGAGATAGCTCACCAGCCGTAAAATTTGTTATTGGGTGTGCAGCAGCAACCACTTTATGCCCCTGTACCAATAAACGCTATGCGTGAGTTAAGCCAAGTATCCGCTGTTATATCGTCTGGCGTTCCTTCCGTAGCGTCCGCAGTACGTGCTTCTGATAATTTAGTGCCATACAGATTAAACAAATCAACAGACATTGTTCTACTATCAGCTATAGAAATAGCTAATTCAGCAGCAATTCGGGCCGACAAAGCTTCTACAAACAACCAATCGTATTGGTTGGGATCAGTTTCTTGTTTAACATATTTAATAATAAGAGTAGAAGCGTTGCAAAGTATAAAAGAACCTTCTAATACAAATTCTGCTGTATCAACCATGTCAGTTCCCAGCAAACGCAAGAAATTAACTGGCAATGCAAATTTAGCAGTGTATTCATAAGACGGTGCAACACTATGCAAAGCTAAGGTTTCTCTTGTAATAGCAAAATTCCACGGGTGTGCGCGAAGGGTAGCATCCCGCAACGGTTCGTATACAAGGTTACACAGCCTACCAGCTTTGCTGTTTTCTGTAAGCGAAGTAATTTGTTGATCACCAATCTTAGCCAAAGCTAAATTGCATATTTGAACTTCAGAAGCCATTGTTTGTGTTCCTAAATACTAAACCGTTGTCGCGCATAAAATTACGCCCCATAGTTGAGGCCTTGCGTACTCCCTTTGTTTCTTTTTCTTCTAATGCAAACCCGTACTCTAAAAATTTTTGCACCCAGTAATGTTGATCCTGACAATTAACATGATGATGACCATCTGTTCCTGGAAGAGCAAATGTTACAACTGCATATTTGCATTGTTTAAAAGCAGCCATGTAATGACTAATGTGTTGCTCCTCAACGTGTTCTAAAAACTCAACGCTCCAAGCTAAATCTATTTTTTTGTCAAACGCTGCCGGACCCGTAGTAAAATCATGTATAAGAATTGGTGCGCGGCGTACAATTGTAGAGTCACCGTCTATTCCAAACGCTTCCATGCCGCTATCGTGCGCGACTTCTACCATGCCGCCTGTGCCACACCCTATATCTATAAAACTATGCAAACCATATTCTTTGTTTAAATATTGCAACGCCCCTTGATCTATATGACAACGACCAAAAGAACCGCCTAAATGCGGAGGAGGTTTTATTTTTGGCTTTGTCTTTTGAACAATAGGTTTAATTAAATATCCGTAAAATTGTTCTAGTACTGTTAAATCAGCATCTAATAACGGACTAGCTGGGCAAACAATTACGTTCATTCCTTTAGCTTCGCAATGGCCTAGCCAATACGTCATGCACGCTAAATACCGTGCTATTGTTTCTGTTTGTCGTGGGTGCTTTGTTCCCATGCCGCCGTATATGTAATCGCATCCAAATATAGTAAGTTCTTCTACGCCTATTAATGCAGCATAAGCCGCAACGTAAGATACAGACCCGTTAAAATACGGCCTTGCTCCCGGCATATTTAAAACGTCTTGTAATGGATACGCAATAGCGTTGGGCGTTCTAGGAGTAGAAGTAAACACGGGGTGATCTGCCTCCTCAAAGAACTTTGCAAAAGTCGGTGTTCTGTCAGGGCAAATTAAATAATCGTCCATTGCAAATGAACAATCTACTTTAATAACATTACCAGCCCCGTTTATGCCCCACACTTCATCGTGGTTTATTCCTAAAGAATCAGAAGCCATAATATTCATATATTCTGATTTTGACGGGCCAAGCCCAATTAGGATAACTTTCTTTGGTTTTTTTCCCGTAGGATGATCCATTTTTAGTTCCGTAGTAAATGGGGTGGCAAGTAAATTCCCACCACCCCACTAATATTATACTACAGAGTAGTTAAGCACCATAGTCATTGTGCCACCACCTACGGGAGGAGCGTCAACAATTGCAACTTTGATATCAACTTCTGTAACTGGGTCTGCTGTTGCACCATTTACATAGTCCCAAACAGGTTGGCCCAAGTTAGAAATACCGGCAGCAAGAGTTAAAACACTTGCATTGCCTGCACTTGTTACATCGTGTGCGCTAGATAAAGCGTCTGGGTCATCTGTAAAATCAGAATTGCCTGACATATTATAAACACCAATGTCTGCGGTAGGCGAACCAGTTGTGGTTAAGTCATCCCAATACAATGTGCTTGTTGGTGAGATAACTGCATTAGACGGAATACGTGCCATCAAATACGTAGAGTTTGCACTATCATCTGCGGCAACTTCTACAGTTTCAATCCATTGTCGTACTCCACCACCCGCTTCTGCGGCAGTTGCAAGCACTACAGGGGTTGCTTCTAGCCCGGTCATAATGCGTGAACCAACTAAATTTACTACAGCCATAATTTATTCTCCTTTCAAATTAGTGATCAAGTAGGATCACAAGTAATAATGCCAACTTGCTTTTCTTCCATGCGGGTTGCCCCAATAGACATAGAATAATAAACCTGAGTAGCATGGTTTTTATCAGAGCGTTCAGAGATACGAGCTACTGGATTTATGCCAACAGCAAGTTTCATTCCGGGCTGTGTAAAATATAGCACTTTATCATCAGAGTTAGAATCAACACCAATAAGTTGTGTCCTTATAAAACGGAACCCAAGAAATTCATTTACTTCGCCTTGGACTAAAGCTTTTACAGTATTAAAGTCAGATGACGTTACTTCTGTTTGTGCTAATAGATTGCGAAGTTGAGTTGCGTTTAGTATACAAACACGTTTTGCGTCTGGGTCTACTTCATTAGCGTCTAGTACTTCTTTAGCTGCACGGAGCTTGCCAATGTTTAGGCCTGTGTCAGCCGCAGGCGAAATGCCAACTTGCACACCAATAGTATTGGCTGTGTCGTATGCCGTTGATGTAGAACCCGTTGTGCCAGTAAAAGCTGTGCCATCTGCGGCTTCAATAATAGCCGTATCCATAGCACGCCCCATTGCGTTTGAAGCAGCGGTAACATACGGAGAAGTAGGATCAATAAGCATTCTTACTCGATCTTCGTTATCGATCAAATCAGCCCAATCATAATCCTCAAGCGAAACACGCCTACGAGCGTGAGGCGTGTCCATTTGTGGAGTGTCGCTGTGCCGCGCAGGGCGTTTTCTTGCTGCTACGCTTCCAATTTGCTCAAAAAATGCATTCTTGCCTGTAATAGTTTCTACATCTACGCAAGCGCGAAGACGAGAACCCTTTTGTTGGGCAAGATGCTGTACGTTTGCAGAATACTGTTCTACAAATGCGGTAGTAATCTGAGTAGACATAATTGTCCCTCCATTAAAAGTTAAAACCAAAAGTGAAAACCCGTTTTTCGTAGGGTATCGGTTTCCCGGCCTAACCTAAATGGGACGTAGTGCTAAGGCGACTATGTCGGTATCTTAGGCTTTATGTTTTAAAGGCGGTTTAATCTCTGGACGTTTTAGCGAAGAGACCGTGCGCTGATCTAAAACAAAATCTGATAGTATTTTAACCTTCTCTATCATATTGTCAATATCATTCCAATCACGAGCAGAGCCATTCCTGGCTACTGCTTCTAGTGTCCTCATACGGACTTCTGTTTTATCCAATTGAAATACTCTGTGTTTGTGTAGTTCCATGCAATTCTTCCATTAAGTTTTGCATTTTTCTAACCATAGCTGGACGTTCTAAATTTTCTGTGTCGTAAAATTTAGGATCATTTTGTATTGATGCTATTTGTTCTTTAACTTGCGCTGGGGTCATTGCTCCTGCTGTTGTGCCAGCTAATTGAGTGTCGCCACTAATTTTTTCTCCCGCTAACGCAAATGCCTTTATTAGCTTAGGGTTGTTGCCTAGACCGCTTGCGTTTAATTCTTCTACAAGTTCGTCACCACCAAATTCTCTTACAGCACGTATAGCCGTTCCCATTTTCTGATCATAAGCATTGCCCCATTCTTTACGCATAGCCTGTTCAGTATCTGTTAATTGCTGTTCAGTGTTTTGTACCATTTGGTCAAATTGCTCTACATTGTTAGAGGTATACCAATCATAAAGAGTTTTAGCTTGCTCTGAAGACAAACCTGCACCGTGTGCGGCATTACGAAAATTTTGAACTAACCCTTCGTCAATTTCGTACCCTTCTGGCGCATCAAAAGAATTAAACTCATATCCTGATGCATCTTCTGGCCGCCCCATTTCTTTGTAAAATTCATTCCATTCATCTTCATTGCTAGGTTTTAACACTTTGTCTTTGCCTAACATTGAAGTTGCGTTGATATATCCTTTTGCCAAAGAATCAACTGAGGTGTATTTTTCTAAATTTGCATTGCCCCGCAAATCTTCCGACAATGCGTCTTGCCAAGATTCGCTGTTTTGAGAAGCAGTTTCATTTGATTGGTTAGACAATCCTTCAACTGGGACTTCTGTTACAGTTTCTTCAGTTACATCAATACTCATTAGTTTCTACTCCAGTAGGCAATTTTAAAAAATCTTGGGGTTTGTAATGTAGGATAGAAAGAATACGTAATATTCCATTCCTCATACCCTCGTTAAATGCAGTTGTGTGCGGGTCTGGGTCAAAAGTTGAATCCAAGGCAAACGAATGGGAAACTAAGTCTCGCAAGACCCGTTTTCCTTCTTCTGTACCAAACACAATCTGATATTCTTCTTGTCGTTGTCTCAGTTTTGCTGTGGTCATTGTTCCATTTTGTTTACTGTATCAAGGACATCCGCACCTTGCTGGGCTGCTTGCAACCCTTGTTGTGCGGTTTGTAACCCTTGCTGCAACTGCTGCTCTTGTTGCTGCTGTTGCCTCATCTGCTCCATATCTTCGCGTGATTTAAAGAGACTATTTGGCACACCAAACATATCTCCTAACCAGCGAATCGTGTCCTCTCCATTAATAATCTGGGCAGATTCGGGTTGCATTTGTATAATAGGTGAACCAATTTCAAACACACGTAATAGACCATTTGCGTCTGCTTGTTTTTGCGCTCTTGCAAGCGGCGAAACATATTCAATGTCATATTCTGCGTCAGCTAAAATTTCTGGAGCCGGTGGCAATTTTCCTCGCCGTAGCATTAAACCAAAGACACGCTCCACCATTGGTCCTAACAACTCAGATTGCAAACGCCCCAATACTGGCCCCATCATACGTAGTTTTTCTTCTTGACGTTGTAAGACCTCTGTAGCGGTCATCTGCGGACCTTGCTGTAGCTGTAGTTGATCTATGTAGAAACCCTGCCTAATACGCATCCTTACGTCATTTAATAGCTCTAATCCAATAGGAATATTGCCGCCAGTTTGAAGCGGTGTTATAGGGTCTGACCCGGCTCTACGAAAGTTTAATCCTCCAGGAACTGTCTTTACTGGATTTAGCGCACCGTCATCTGGAACTTGCAAAGGAGGATCAACAATTTTTTGTGCAGCCTTTAAAACTGTTTTTGACATTTCTTGTAACATTTTAATGTCAGGTAAATTGCTAACTCCCGGTCCCCTGCCGTAAGTTTCTCCACTCACTTTTGCCCAACGGGGTGCAACGTAAGGCATTTCTTCAAACCCGCCTTCTTCTAAAATGTGTTTTTCGTTTTTCATAATATACACAGAAGCAATTGGCATATCTTGTCGCGCCAATGAACCGTGTATAAAATCTGATCTTGGTTGCACGGCGTGAATAATAACAAACTTTGTGTCAAATTCTTGTTTGTCAAAAGCAGCTTTTACATCCCTAGATGCTTTTTCAATTCCCCATTTTTGTACAATTTGTCGTGCAGTAAACTCAAACCTGCGATATATAGTATCTATAAATCCTTGTGTGTTTTCTGCTAAATAACATTCTTTTAAATGTTTAGTAGAAAAATTTAAATCTCCTGTTTTTGGGTCTTCTCCTACAAACATAGCTCCTGTTCCAAACGCAGTCATGTCTAAATATAACTCGTGAATGTGCGAGGAAAATTGCGCTCTTGGATTATTTAAAGCGATGTACATTCTTCGCTCTACTTCTTCTAGCCACTTTTTAACTTCATCGTCTTCCATCATTTGGCTATCAGTCATGCGAAGCTTAAACCATTTAGACGCTGGGTTTGTTAACATACCGTGGAGACCCGCACCCAATAGTTCATTAGCAATAACAGCAGTAGAATCTACAATTTTAGTATTTTTTCTTTCGCCACGAGTAACTTCTTTATTAAAGTCAGCTCTGCGCGGAAAAACAACTTCTGCAATTTCTTGCCAATGGTCATCCCAGTTGCGCCTGTCTCCTTCTAATTTTTCAAGACGGGCTATGTATTGCTCTGGTTTTATTGGCATTAAATAGTTCCTTTAATACGAAGATGTCTTAGGCTTGGATTTGCCAGCTTTTCGCATAGCTATAGCCACAGCGGTTTTGTGTGTTTTTTGTTTGCGAGATTTTAGTTTTTTTACATTCTCGCTAATAACTGTTTTTGAATAACCTCGCATTAGCACAACTAGCCTCCTAATAAAGTTTTTTTGTTTACTGGAGCAGTTCCAAGCACACCTTCAGCAGACGTTAGAATACCTGCTGTTCGTTTTCTTTTTTTTGATCCATCGTATTGCGACCTTATTAAAGGACTAGCTGGAGCCTTAACAGGTGCTGGTGGTGGTGCTGGTGCTGGACTTCTGCCGCCGCCGCACACGTTACGTACCTAACAATGTTGGTTTAACTACAGCAGCTTCTTCTTTGACACCTTCTCCTGATGTAAGAACAGTAGATTGCCTACCAGCCGCTGCTAACCTTCGTTTTCGTTCGTTTTCACGCGATGCCATAATATCTGCGTCAGATTTTTGCGGAGCCACTGGAGCAGGTAGTGGCGCAGGCATTGGTGCTGCTGCTGGTGCAGAAAGCAAACCACCCATGTTATAATTCCTTCCTTAACATTGTTGCATTGCTAGTGTAACCTAAAGCCTTATAAAAACCAACAACTCTATCAGGCGTGATACCTGCGGACACTCCTACCCGAATATCAATAGCATTCATGCTATGCGCCCAAGCTTCAAACGCAGAAACTAGTCGTTTTCCAATTAATGCGCCTCTGCGATCTTGGCTTACAAATAGAAAAAGTTCTCCGGCTGATTTGTCTAAAGAAAAATATTGTTCGTGTACCATTCCGTACATCATTCCTTGTATACCATTTTTGTCATATACAATACATATGCTATCTGGTTCTGTAATTGCCCAATGCCCTAGTGTATGCAACTTGTCTTCATTAAAAGAAAACCGTTTGTATTCTGGGGACTCTTCGTAAAATTTTTTTCCCATTCGTATTAAATCTGGCATATCGTCCAGTGTCATTGGTCTAATCACCAAGGAACCCAATCGTTTGACCCAACAATATGATTGTCATGGCCCATAGGATCAAAAATGTCATAGTCTTGTTGGGCTAATTGCGGGACAGAAGCTGGGTCAATTGGATCACGCAACGAAATAGCAAGGTAACGAAAAGCGTCACACGGATGCGAAGTCCAATCATGCAAAGGACGATTGCGAAATGTTTGCGTCCTGTCATCGTAATCTGTGCGGTATTGTCGCAACGCTTCTACGCCCCGGTTACAACTTTGTTCATCAAACCAACATCTAGGAAGTATTGTTCTTACAGCGTTAATGCCGTCTTCTAAACCAACCTTTGGCACAACTCGTACTTGCGTTAAACCTAATGAACGAAGAACGTCTAGGCGAGATTTTCCAGAAGACATTTCTTTGACGCGAACGTCATGGGGCAGATAATGGTCCCCGTATGTGTAATCTCTTTCTCGCAACACTTGCACATAGTGGTTTAATCCAACACCCGAACTTTCGTAGTAATCAATTAATCTTATCTCTTTTCCTACTAATTGACAGAACCAAATTGCAGTCATGTCATCTATTCCTAAATCCCAACTTGTTATTACAGGAACAGAACTTTCATAAGGAACAGAGGTAACTTGATTTTTCTTTGTAAGCCTTTCCATAATTTTTCCAAAATACGCGCCCCTAATAGCTGCTTCCCAAGAGCATTCATATTCCTGGGCGTACTCTTCCTCAGACATATCTCCAGCAGCAAAAACTAATTCTCCTGCATCAACGTATCCAGTGTCAGAAGCTTTATATAAATACCCTGCCCATTGACCAGACTCATCTTTGATTGACCGTTCATAAATATCAAAAAAATTATTTTTGCCTTTAGGCGTGCCTATAAAACTAGCTGTTCCTCGTCTGTCTGATAATGCCGGACGTATAATTTCAGACCACATTTTAGGTGACATCTGTGCGTATTCGTCCAAAACTACATCATCTAAATAAATTCCACGAGCAGCGTCTGGGTTGTCCGATCCATATAGGTTAAGCCTACAGCCGTTTAAAAAATCAATATGCAAGTTACCTTCGTTTGGTTTATATCCCGGCATAGTAGAAAGAAATTCTTTAGCGTAATCCCAAGCAACTGTACGTGCTTGTTTTAATAAAGGAGCAATATAAGCAACTCGTGGGTTTTTAAGGCCGTTACCGTAACATTCGATAGCACGAGCAATAGCTTGGTTAATCGCCCAAACGGTTTTGCCGAATCTCCTGTGACATACTAATACCTTAAATCTTGTAGAGTTCATGTGCAGGTCTTGCTGCAAAGGCCTAGGAGCATACGGAATAGTAAGATTAACTACTTCTTCTTTCATTTGCTTGCAAAGAACATTATCAATGCCTTTCTCCCGCCAGAATTACGTTTTACGCAATGTCGGTTTTTAGCATGGCTATCATACATTAATAAATCACAATAGTGAAATGTAGGCTCTTTGTCTCCGTCAAAGTAAAAACCCCCGCCTTTAAACTTGTCTGGGCTAGTCAATAAAATACTTGCAGAATAATTACACCAAGACATATGCCCGTTGTTTCCTTGATCTATATGCCAAGGATGACCGCTTTTGTTTTCTTCCACTCGCACGTAAGACGGGGCCAATAAACTAACATTAGCAATGCCTTGGATAGTCCCCAATATATTATCCAACCGATGGTCAGTAAAATCAATGTACCCAACAAAACGGGACAGATTAGCAGCTTCAATAGGGTTGATAATGTTAACAATGCGTTGCCTCACTGTTGTCCTTTTTAAAAAAAATTAGTTAAAAGACGCTTTTCTTTTAGGATTATCAGGGTCTAAATGCTGTATTACCTCCGCATTAGCAGCCTTCACATCCTTAATGTTTTCATTAGGAGACATAAACCTAACCATAAGCTTGCTTAACTGAGGGCCAGCTTCAATACCTACTAAACTTTGACCCTGCGGTTTGCCATGTCCATAAGCTAACACTAACTCTAAAGCTTTCATCAAAGCAGTCCCATTGCTGTCAGGGTCAGTAATAATATTACGAAGACGATTAACCGCCATAGGACTTAACTCATCACGCATTGTAAGCTTTAAGTCGTAAGGAACTTTGTTCTTAGAACCTTTTTTTTTCGCCGGGGGTTTACTCATATATAAAATATACAGGCATACCCCCCAAATGTACATTCTAAAAAAGTATCTTGCGTGGGAGGGTACTTTACTTTAAGAAAATCGTTTTTTGGGGGTGGGGGCCTCTTTTTTCCGCAGAATTCCGCCGATTTTTATTCATTTTCTTTTTTGTTGGGCCTATATGAATTCATTATTTTCTGGGTTGGGCCATTGTTTTATTGCGAGCAACATTTGTTTTCTGAGGACACGGTCCCGCTCTTTGTTTATCGCCTATTCACCTATATAGATTGTTGTCTTATCCTCTATGTATTTGTATGCAATTTGCGTTAGCGGTTTCCTTCTTCTTTTCCCCGGCGAATATACAAGATGATATTAACGCTGGACTCTATCTATAGAAGTAAGGCATTATGCTTTGAGTCTACACCAACAAGGAGTCTAAGTTATGTTCGACACTACTTATTATCTACTATCAATTTTGTTAGCCGTAGGTTTTATCACCGGCATCATGGGGTTTATTTGTTTCTTATCTGAAATAGTCATGGCCCTTTTAAAGGGGTTTAAAGCATGAGCAATTTAAACGTTTTAATTGATGGGGCTGTATTTGGCATTATTGATAACGCTGTTTTAATCGTTGGGGCTTTCACTGGCTTGGAAGTCGAACGATTCTTGCCCCTTAAAACTGTCGGCCTTGGTGCTGTTATAGGCGCTGGCATTGGTAACGCAGTCTCCGATTTTCTAGGGGGGATGGCTATTGATCCTATTTTTGGCTTAGGGACTTTCATAGGCTGTATTGTCGGCCTTGTTATCATTCCGGCCTTTGTTTGCTGGAAGGGCCGCCCTGCATGATCAATTTAATTTTTAGTTTGACCCTATACCTTGTCGCTACTGCCATTGTTTTTGGTAGTTGGTTTTTTTTAATTTTGGGAGGCTTCTAATATGTTTAAAACTAAACTAGGCACTAACAAAGGCACGCCACTGTCTAGAATTTGGATCGAAGGGAAACGCTTAGATTCTGTCGGATTTACCAAAGGTAGCCACTACTGTAAATTTTGGGGAAATGGCAGGCTTATCCTACATCTTGCGCCAGATGGCCCTTTGAAGGTTTCAGGCAAGGGCGAGTCCCATCCAATTATTGACATTACCGGCAAAGCTATTGTTTCTAATTTTGGCAGCAAGAGTGAATATGTTCACGTTGATTATAGCAAAATGGGGTTTGTTATAATATCCCCTGCATAAAGGCCTTTTCCATCTTTTCGCCCTATCAGCCCGTTACTTGCAAGAGTCGGGCTTTTAGGCTGAGTCTAAACCAACATAGGAGTCTAAAAGTTATGAAGGTACGTTTAACTGCAAAGAGTCGTAATAAGAAAACAGGCCCGATTCCTGTTAGTACGACAGAACGAAAATCCTGCCCTAAATCCTGCCCCCTTAAAAAGAACGGCTGTTATGCTGATTCCGGCCCCCTTGCCCTTGTATGGGATGAAACCCCGCAAGTCGGGAAAGCTTGGGGA
>TARA_R110002167_G_scaffold330813_1_pt1 | contig 15104 bp, 13 predicted proteins | sample TARA_R110002167 | Tara Oceans TARA_R110002167 (sample SAMEA4398238) | marine metagenome | biome: Polar Biome; feature: [MES] marine water layer (ENVO:01000295) within the mesopelagic zone...; material: water (ENVO:00002006), including particulate matter (ENVO:01000060) such... | reverse complement strand
CATAATCTGAAAAGTGGGATGGAGTTAGTGCTATTTCCCTTTCTATATAAGCAGCAAGAGGCGGGCAGGCTGATTTATGTGATGGGCTTGAAAATTCACTGCTCAGATCTAGGGTCGCATGGCTCGGGTGTGGTGGGGCTGGGTCTCTTTTCCTTAGATCAGTACTCGGCAGTGGCCTTAACTTCAGTTTTCCTTATGCATTGGTCCTCCTTTTGGACGCGCAATTAAAGCATGCTTAGCGGTAATCTACAGGGCGCCCCCCCCCATTCTTGGGGTGCGTCACTCCACTCTAAACTGGTATTGTGGGGATTGGTTTCGGCGCGGTGGGCTATCAATGCTGCGATTATTGTCTTTGCTTGAATCCCCACAACGCAAAAATATGACCTTAAACAAAGTGTCATCGAAAAAAGGTATTGTGCTTCCCTTGTTTGAAGGGATATAGGGCATTACTTAGATGCTGGCCTGTAAATTGCTTCTCGACCTACAAAGGTCGCGTTGCAGGTTTTCTGCCTGCAGGGATGCGACGCAAAGTTAGCGTCGGAAGGCCCGAAATGTAGCAATTACCGATATGGGAGCTTGGAATTTGCACTAAACTAACGCAAAATTGCGCTCCACTTTGAGACTTGCTCCGACTTTCGGTGCAATTGCTTAATTTGAGACTAAAATTAAGGTTCGTCTCTGGATATTGCGGTCGGACTCGTTTGTGCAAGAGTGTGTGTTTGGTGGCAGCCAAGGGATACTGCTAGCGACATGTACGTACAAAGAAACATTAAAATAATTCCGATGCGAGGGAGTTGCTGTTTTGGGTAAGAATCATTTCTATGTGGAGTTGCTGCTCCGAAGTTGGGCGGCAAATGCCATGCATCTTTCGTTAGTTACGTTTGTCCCAAGCCTTTATATGGCGAAAAATTCAAGCCACTTCATGTTTGGCTGGAGTTATGAAAATGCAAGATAAGCCATTTATCTCCGAATCTAAGTTGCGTATTGCCTTGTTGCATCGTGCAACCGATATGGCAATCATTCCTTTTTCTGCTTATATAGCAAGCGGTCTAGTTCATGGCTATGTAGGTTTGAGTAATTACCTTGGTCTGACAATCGCGATTAGTATGCTGATCGCATTATGGCTATATCCGGCCTTGGGCTTATATAGGGCGTGGCGTGGCGAGTGGTTAGGAAAAGAGCTTTTGAATGCTGCCCAGGCTTGGACGTTTAATTTCCTGTTGCTAGCGTTCATTCTTTACATTACCGGTAATGCAAACCCTGATCGTGTCGTGTATTTTGCGTCATGGTATTTGTTAGGGTTAATTGGCAGTGTGCTGACTCGTTCTGGTGTGCGCTTAATGTTGAATAATTTACGGGAACATGGCCGCAATAAAACCCATATTATAGTGGTTGGTGATAATGGATTGGCGACCAGCACGATTAAAACCCTTAAAAAGTCAGATTGGACAGGATTTAATGTGGTGGGCTATTTTGGCCGTTCAGAAATAGTTGGTGAGAAGCTCTTAGGTCCCTATGGTGAAATTAATAAATATCTTGAAGAGCACGGCGCATCTATAAGTCAGGTCTGGATAGCCATGCCGCTGGCCAGAGAGAAGGAAATTAATGCCATTCTCGAACAATTACGGTTCGCGACACAAGATGTTCGATTTGTTCCTGGTATTGATGGTTTTAGACTTATTAATAATTCAGTTGCACAGATAGCTGATATGCCGGTGCTGAATTTGCAAGTATCACCGATGACGGGGATGAATCGCTTCCTTAAAGCTGTTGAAGATCGGCTTTTAGCTGCACTTATTCTTACTGCCATTAGCCCAATAATGCTTTTGTTGGCTTTGGGTGTAAAGCTTACCTCCCCCGGCCCAATATTCTATCGTCAAGAGCGAGTTAGTCGCGCCGGAAAGCCTTTTATGATGTATAAGTTTCGATCTATGCCTGTAGATACCGAAAATAATGGTGTGCAATGGGGGAGTGCAGAGACTAAAGCGACTAATAGATTTGGGCGGTTTATTCGTAAAACAAGCATAGATGAGTTACCTCAATTTTTGAATGTATTATTTGGTGATATGTCGATAGTTGGGCCTCGGCCTGAGCGAACTCAATTTGTGAACGAATTTAAGCATAGTATTGATGGATATATGCAAAAGCATATGGTCAAGGCGGGTATTACGGGTTGGGCGCAGGTGAATGGGTGGCGCGGTGATACAGATTTAAATAAAAGAATCGAGTGTGACCTCTACTACATCAATAATTGGTCGGTGTGGCTAGATGTGAGGATCATAGTCTTGACAGTCTTTAAAGGTTTCGTAAATACGAATGCGAAATAGTAAATGCTTGGTATTTGATCATACCGTCTGTGATTTGGGCGAGGGGGCTATCTGGCTTGAATCGTGTCAAAGTTTCGCGTGGCTAGACATCTTGTCGCGGCAGGTTTATGAGAAATCATTGGCTGGGCCCCTTCGTAGATATCGATTGAGTTTTACCGCGACTGCTATTTTGCCCCCTGAAAATGCAGACTTGGCCAAGTTGCGATTGGTCGCTGATAATGGTGTTTACGAGCTAGATCTAGAGTCAGGCGGGTTGTTGTTGCTGTCGGAGATATCGTTACCCTCAAGTCACAGAACTAATGATGCGGGTATAGATCCAGATGGGCGAATAGTGTTCGGTGTGATGGAGTGGCAGCCTACAGGTTTGCATGGTTGGATTTCCCGAATTGAAAAAAATGGACAGCACGTAAAGCTCATAGAGCAAGTAGGTATTGCAAATACAATTACGTGGTCCGAATGTGGTCAAGTGATGTATTACGCAGACTCGTTTAAGCAGGTGATGTATGCGGTTAATTATTCGGGATTAAGCGTGGTTGAGTTTTATTCTCTTGCAAATACCCTTGCAACACCAGATGGATCCTGTGAATACGGTGGCTGTCTATATACAGCGGAATGGGATGGGTGGAGAATTGCAAAACGCTGTATGCAGTCTGGCCAATTATTGGCTGAGTTGCTTGTGCCAGCGCCTAGACCGACTTCTTGTGCTATTTATAATGATCGAATTCTTATAACCACCGCGAGAACTGAGTTAAGTGAAGTTGAATTAAAGGCGGCTCCTGATTCAGGTAAAACATTCGTTGCGAAGCTAAATGACTTTGTGGATATTGCATGACAAAAAAATTAGTCAGTATTGTTATTCGTACGCTAAATGAGCAGCGATATTTACCAGAGTTGCTGAACGGTATTCGAAATCAACAGCTTGATTCGTTCGAGTCTGAAGTCGTGATAGTCGATTCTGGATCTACTGATTTGACCTTAGAAATTGCGAAAAGTGAGGGTTGTCGTGTTACGCATATTTGTAAAGAAAACTTCACGTTTGGTAGATCCTTAAATGTTGGTTGTGAGTTCGCTAAGGGTGACTTTCTTGTGTTTATCAGCGGGCATTGTATCCCCGCGTCAGAGTACTGGTTGCAGAACCTTGTTACGCCTTTAAGTATTTGTCAGGCAGACTATTCGTATGGCCGTCAGGTCGCTAGGGATACAACAAAGTTTTCTGAAAATGAACTTTTTAATAAATTCTATCCTAGTTATTCTAAGTTGCCTCAAGATGGATATTTTTGCAATAACGCGAATGCGGCCGTTACTCGGAGCGCATGGATTAAGCATAAGTTTAATGAGGAGCTAACTGGACTGGAGGATATGTTTTTGGCGCGCCAATTGGTGGAAGGCGGCGGAGCTATAGCTTACGTGGCGGACGCCCCTGTATTTCATATACACGACGAAGGTTGGCGGCAGGTTTGTATACGTTATGAGCGAGAGGCCTACGCGTTGCAGAAAATTATGCCTGGAATACATTTTAATTTTACTGATTTTTTGAAATTTTATTTTGCCGGTGTTTTGCAAGATTTTGGCGCTGCGATAAAAGAAGGTAGGCTAACTTATGAATTCTCCTCAATAATATTGTTTAGATTGATGCAGTATTGGGGGACATATAGAGGGCATCAGGAGCACAGGAAGGCATCACAAGAAATGAAGTACCGGTATTTTTATCCTAAAGACATTGAACGAGAAGAGTATGAAAAAGAAAGTGGTCGCATTGCTTCCAATGAAAGCAAATAGTGAGCGAGTTAAAGGTAAAAATTTTAGATTGTTGGCGGGTAAGCCTTTGTTTCAGTGGATATTAGATGCATTGCTGAGTGCGCCAAATGTTGACTGTGTGGTGATTAATACTGATGCAAAAAATATATTATTAGAGAATGGTTTGCAGCCATCTGAGCGAGTTATTATTCGCGAGCGAAAGCCAGAGTTGTGTGGTGATTTTGTTTCTATGAATCTTATTTTGGCGGATGATATTGCTGAGGTAGACGCAGAGCTTTATTTGATGACGCACACGACGAACCCGCTGATTTCCAGCACAACAATTTCGAATGCAATAGCCGCATTCAATAATAATGAATTAAGTGATTCACTATTTAGTGTGAATCGTGTGCAAACGCGTTTTTATAAACAAGATATGGTTCCTGTTAATCACAACCCTAGTGATCTAGTGAGGACACAAGATCTGGAGCCTTGGTTTGAAGAGAATTCTTGCTTGTACTTGTTTACTCGTGAGTCGTTTTCTAGGACTAATGCTCGTATCGGCGAAAAGCCTATGATGTACATCACGCCGGCTTTAGAGTCAGTTGATATTGATGACCCAGAAGACTGGATAATGGCGGAAGCGCTGGCCATTTATACCGCTAAACATTAGTTAGGAAATTTAAATGCGTGTACTTGTTACTTGCCCACCGATGCTGGGCATGAAAGATCAATTTATTCCGTATATGGAATCTAAGGGAATTGAGGCGTATTGCGCCAATGTGGTACAGACGTTGTCAGAGGCGGAGCTAATAGAATTAGTGCCTCAATTTGATGGCTGGATTATTGGCGATGACCCTGCAACTAGACAGGTTTTTGAGGCCGGCAAAGCTGGTAGATTAAAGGCAGCCGTAAAGTGGGGGATTGGTGTTGATAATGTGGACTTTGATGCTTGCAGAGAGCTTTCAATACCTATTATTAATACGCCAAATATGTTCGGTGCAGAAGTGGCAGATACTGCACTTGGTTATGTTATTGCGTTGGCAAGGCAAACATTCTACATAGACCGAGAAATTCGTAACGGCGCTTGGCCTAAAAACCGTGGAATTTCATTATCTGGGAAAACGGTGGGTGTAATCGGTTTTGGCGATATTGGGAAAAGTTTTGCAAAACGTGCTGCCGCACTAGGGATGAGACCAATAGTATATGATCCTGGATTTAAAGAAATAGGCTCTGAGTTAGGTGTCTTGTGTGCGTGGCCAGAGAGGGTTGATAAGTGCGATTTCTTGGTATTTACCTGTGCGCTCAATGAGCATAATTACCACATGTTAAATGCCGATGTTTTGTCTCAATGCAAAGATGGTATTCGAATAATAAATGTTGCTAGAGGGCCGCTTATTGACGAGGAGGCGCTATGCGCAGTTTTAAAAACTGGGAAGGTTCATTCGGCGGCGCTTGATGTATTTGAAATCGAGCCGTTGCCAATGGATAGCTATCTGCGGGAGCACTCATTGTGTGTCTTTGGCTCGCACAATAGTTCAAATACAGAAGACGCTGTTATTAAAACAAATATTCGTGCAATAGATGAGATGGCTGTATTTTTGGGTCTGCTGACATGATGCGAGCGGCTATCATTACTGGTAGTAATGGCGGGATAGGCGCTGCATTGAAAGCTAAGTTTGCCAGTGAAGGCTATGCCGTAATTGGAATTGGAAAAAGCCCAGATACCCAATGTTGCGCTGAATATATTCAGGCCGATTTTGCGGCATTAATTGAAAATGATAATCTTCGGAAAAATTTTGGTGATGAACTTGCCAGTATGCTGAGTAAGTATGAGCTTAAAGCATTGGTTAATAATTCAGCCACACAGATTCTTGCACCGTTAGATGGCTTGAGCTTTGAGATGTTTCAGGAAACTTTAGGGGTGAATGTTTCATTTCCTTTTTTGCTTTCCAAGCTATGCCTTAAGTCCCTTGAGGCAACCAAAGGGTCGATAATTAATGTAGGAAGCATTCATGCAAAGTTGACAAAGAAAAACTTTGTTGCATATGCGACTTCGAAGGGTGCTCTCGAAACAATGACTAGAGCTATGGCTGTAGATGTAGGGCATTTAGTTAGAGTTAATTTAATTGCGCCGGCAGCAATTGAGACGGAGATGCTGAAGGCCGGATTCTGTGATGATATTGATGGCTATAACAAGCTAAAAAGTTTTCATCCGGTTGGGGATATAGGTTCGGCGGCTGAATTGGCTAAGTTTATTTTCACCGTGACATCTGAAGATTTTACTTTTTTAAATGGGGGGGTGATTGAGTATAGTGGCGGCATACATGGAGTGCTGTCAGACCCTTCCGCATTGTAGAAGTAATTGTCATGTTGCTTAATAGGCTGAATTTATTTGCAGCGACGAATATTTTTACACGGTTGGCGACTGTGTTCGGTATTTTAATTTTTTTGGGATATTTTTCAGGCCTTGAAGCTTCAAGTGCGTGGATTGTACTTACCACATTTATAGCCTCCATAAACACGTTGGATGGCTTATTGTCTCAATATTTCATGAGAAAGTTCATAGTCCACAAGTGTAGTACATATGAAATATTGTGTTTTCAGAATAAAGTTTATGGTGTGGCAGCTGTTATTTTTTCGCTTTTATTTTTTATTCTGATTAAGGATGCAATTGCTGGTTCTTGTTTGGCTGGGTTGTATGTTTTTGTCAAGCGCTTGGATTCACGGGCGCGGGCATTTACAAATACAGAAGTTGTTTTAAGAGTAGAAAGTATATCGAATTTGTTAATATTTTTAGCTTTAAGCGTTACTATATTGTCGGAATTTTTTGAATATGATTGGTTGGGTGAGGTTTATCTGCTTGTACTTTGTATTGCAGCAGTAGTTCGTAATGTTTTACTAAGCAGGCGGGCAGTTTGCGAAGCTGTTCTTCTTGCTAAAAATAATGGTGATGGTCAGTTCTGTCAGGAACATAAGATTCGTGACCTTATAAAAATCATTGTTATGTCTTCTAGCGGAGCATTGTCGATAAATATAAGTTTGTTAATGCTTAATGCGATGTACGGAAGCGGGGTTGAATGTATCAATTTACTGTTAAGTTACAGAGTGTTTATGCTGGTGTGTGAGATAGCATCTATACCTTTGGTGTCTCGTGTGCCGGCAATAACCCAGATGATTGCTAAGTGGCAGTGGCGTGATGCAGAAGAGTTATTTGAAAGAAACCGGCGACTAAGCTTAGCTGTTTTGGCTGGTGGGTTCGTTAGTTTTATTGTGGTAGAACGGCTTCTAGAAAATAGCCTGCCAGTCTCGTTGGATTTTTCTGAGACATATATCTTGATTATAATTGCGCTTGGCTGGATGGTCGAGAGAGTTATCTCGTATCAAGTCTTATTTGATTTGTGTCATAGCGATTATAGTTTTGGCCGGATATTGAATTATTATATTCCAATGATGTTGGTGGTGTTGGCTGTGGTTGTGTCCTTTTCGGTCCCAATCTTGTTTCCGTTACTTGTGCTGTTTATTAATGTTATTACTCTTGCTGCAAAGAGGCTTTGTCGGTGAATGCGTTAAAATATCCAATTTATTATATTAATGTTCTTATCTATAAAGCCTATTTTTCTTTACTAGGTTTTATTCGTCGGGGGAGGAAAAAGCTTTTCATTTATACCGATTCCCGTGGGTACGATGTAAATGATTGGCGCTCTAAAAAGAATCCTCGCAGCTCTTATATAATGAAATTGCTACAACGACAGAATGTAACGGCAAAAATATGTGAATACAAGCATACAACACTTTTGGATTTTATAGACGATATTAGGAGTGTTAATTGCTCTAGCTATGATTGTTTAGTGCTTCATGTTGGAGTTGTGGATTTCTCTCCTCGACCGCTCGTCTCGGCGTTAAAATTGCGTGAGCTTAAGTTGGAAAAAGTTGCCAGATGCTTTGGCGATAACGCGGTACAAGAATTTTCCCTTGCTAAGCACGCTGAGATGTATCGAGGCGAAGAGACAGCATCATTATATAGTACCGATTTTTTAGAAAAATATATAATTCCATTTATTAACAACTTAAATGTTAAAGTAATCTGGTTGCCTGTTAATGAGGTCCTTTCTAGCTGGAGTGGGAATTACGCAGGTGTTCGGCCTGTTAATATGAATGTGATATTACAGTATCAACAAGTAATTGATTCGAATGCTTATGGTTGTGTTGTGCCGCGTATTATTAATCGCGAGCAAGATGTTAAGTGTTTAACAGTTGATAATATCCATTTTTCAAAGGCTGGAATGAGCGAGATTTTCCGTATTATAAGTGATGAGTTGGGTGAGAAATGAGCTATCGAGATTTAGTTAAAAAAATTCTTCCATTGGGTGTGAGAGAGGAGCCATTTTTTTACTTAGCATCTAAAAAAAGGCAGCTAAACCAGTTTAAAGACAGGTTTCGCGGGCAGAGGTGCTTTATAGTGGGAAATGGCCCATCGCTAAATAAGATGGACCTCGGGAAGCTGGATGGTGAGAACTCATTTGCGGTAAACGGCATCTTTTATAAAACTGAAGAGTGCGGATTTCGGCCTAAATTTTATGTGGTAGAAGATCGGCATGTGGTCTTGGATAATGTCGACGAAATTAAGGCTTATAGCCCTAGTGAAGGCGGAGCAAAATTCTTCTCTTCAAGGTATAGATCGTTGCTAGGTGCTCGAGACGATACATTTTATCTAAATTTTAATCGGGGGTTTTATGATCCTGAGTCTCCTTATTATGAGATGCCCCGATTCTCACCTGACGCATCTCATAATGTATATTGTGGCCAGTCGGTGACTATAGTAAACCTGCAAATTGCATACTGGATGGGGTTTTCTGAGGTTTACTTGATAGGAATGGATTTTAATTATGATATTCCCGATAGTGTGAAAGTGGACGGAAATGTTCTTGAATCCACGGAAGATGATGTTAATCATTTTCATCCGGATTATTTTGGTGCCGGGAAAAAGTGGCACGATCCGAAATTGCATAATGTTATGAAGAGCTACCAGCTATGTAAGCTAATGTACGAGTTGGATGGCCGGGCAGTATACAATGCCACTGCCGGCGGCAAGCTCGAAATTTTTGATCGTTATGACTATGATAAATTGTTTGAGGTGGCTGAGTGAGAGACTTCTCTGTTCTAATGCCGCTCTATGCTGGAGATGACCCAGGTGCTTTAGAGGATGCGTTTAAGTCTATTTTAGTAGAGCAGGATTTCCTTCCTGGTCAAGTGGTAGTTGTGGTAGACGGACCAATATCGCAATCATTAAATGAGATATTACATCGTTGGAAAGTAAGCTTTGAAGTGATCGATGTTGTTCAGTTGGAAGAAAATTTAGGTATTTCGCTCGCACTTAATAGTGGGCTAAAGCATTGCAGTAACGAAATCGTGTTTAGGATGGATGCCGACGATATCTGTAATCGTGAGAGGTTTCGAAAGCAATATGATTACATGGTTCAGAATCCAAAAATAGCAATGTGTAGTGCGTGGGTTGAACAGTACGATTTCACTATGAAGAATATAGTCGGTGTACGAAATGTCCCATCTACTCCTGCTGGAGTGGCTAGATTTGCCAAGAGACGAACACCGATCAATCATATGGCTCTTTGCTTTCGGAAAAGTTTAATCGAATCTGTTGGCGCTTATCCTGATACTCGCTTTCCGTTCGAGGATTGGTGGTTGTGTCTTCGGGTATTACGATCGGGGAACTACATTGGCAATCTAGATGAATACTTGGTTAAGGTGAGAACCGGAGAGAATTTTTACAAAAGACGAGGTGGGCTGGTCTACGCGAAAAGCGAAATTAAGGCGGTATTGCAAATGAGGAAGGAGGGACTGCTAACTGCTGTTGATGTTTTGGCTAATTTGGTAATTAGAACGCCTGCGCGCCTTCTCCCGGTTTCGTTGCTTACAGCGTTATATCAAAAAATACTAGTAAGAAACTAACCTTGGAATATTGATGAAGTATCGTGCTGATATTGATGGCTTAAGGGCATTTGCCGTACTACCTGTTGTGTTGTTTCATGCAGGCTTTGGTCTGTTCTCTGGGGGCTATGTAGGAGTAGATATCTTTTTTGTTATCAGTGGTTATTTGATTACATCTATTATTTCTTCAGAAATTGATGCGGGAAACTTCAGCTTTGTGAAGTTTTACGAGCGGCGCATACGGCGTATATTTCCCGCATTGTACGTAGTTGTTTTTTTAAGCTTGCCTTTTTCCTGGTGGTTGCTTACGCCTGCGCAGTTGAAAGATTTTGGGCAAAGCATGGTTGCAGTGACACTCTTTTCCTCTAATATTCTTTTTTTTCTTGAGAGTGGATATTTTGAGGCGGCGTCGGAATTAAAACCGCTTCTACACACATGGACCTTGGCTGTAGAAGAGCAGTACTATTTGATTTTTCCATTTTTACTCTTGTTTTTCAAACGTGTAGGTTGGACTAAATCTCTTTTTTTGCTTTCACTTTTACTTTCACTTATGTTTGCGTTCGTGGGTGATGGTGCAGATCCCTCAGAACAGTTTTACATGTTGCACTACCGGGCTTGGGAGTTGTTGGCTGGAGCCGCTATTTCTATTTTTGCCCTAGATAAACTAGATTTTAAAGGATGGAATAACTCACTTGCTACGATTGGATTGTTGCTCATTGGTTTTTCTGTCTTTTGGATGAGTTCAGCCACTGCATTTCCTAGTATTTATAGTTTGGCGCCGGTGCTAGGGGCATTTTTGATTATAGTTTCGGGTGGAAGTTATATATCTAAGAATATCCTTGGGAACAAGGTGTTGGTTAGTATCGGCTTGGTGTCGTATTCCCTGTATTTATTTCATCAGCCTATAATAGTTTTCTTTAATATTTTTTATGGCGGCCATGCGCCATTTTTAGGGTCTGTGGCGGCGGTGTTGATTACGTTTGGTTTATCTTATTTAAGCTACCACTATATTGAGGCGCCGTTTAGGGGGCGAAAAATCAACAGAGGTATTGTGTTTGGTGGTGCAGTTGGGGCTGTTTTATGCACGCTTCTACTTGGATATATTTTGCATGCTAAGAGCGGTTTCTCTGAATATCGTTTAAAAAATATGAATGTAGTAGGCTTGGGTGGGAAGTACCTTCTTGATGTTGAAAATATTAAAAAAGAAAGAGCATTAATTTGGAGTAAATTTATAGATGGTAGTGAGGCTCGAGCGTTTTCAGAGGGTGCTGGGAAAAAGGTTTTAATACTTGGAGACTCATTGGCAGAAGATTTTTTTGTTTCAGTTAAGTCCTATACATTGCGTAACTCCTCTAACTTGCAGGTGAGGTTTATGAGGTTGGATGATACCTGTTTAAAATATTTGTCGAAGTCTACTATGATTGGTGCGGGCGAGGAGTGTGATAGAGAGGTGGGGAATTTTTTAAATTCCCCTTTGCTTAACTCCGCCACCCATGTCATTTATAGTGTCGTGTGGCAAAGCTATACATCTGGGGACGTGTTGAATTTTGTTGAATCTGCGGAGGGTGGTGGTCGGTCGTTGATGATATTTGGCTCCTCCAGTTTTACTGATACAGCATCACTAGCTTATGCGCTTGCGTCGGGTCGGGATATGCCCGATGATTTGGGGAGATATTTCTATGGTAAAAAGAGGCTTGATTGGAGTAAGGAAAATAGAAAGGTGATGGATGCATTGTCTGGCATAGGTAAACCCGATTTATATTTTGATCGATATAATGCTTTTTGTGAGGTTGATTCCTATCACTGTCAAATTATGGAAGCGGGTGAGTGGCTATTGTTTGATGGAAATCATTTGACCCCCGCGGGAATTGATTTTTTCGGAGAAATGGTTTTTGAATTAGAATGGTTGTAGCCCGGCGCTATGCTATTGGTGAAAGAGGGTTAGGCGTTGCATCTTAGTTCATGGCTCATGAGAGCCTCGGCCTTTATATTTCTTCCGTGCCTTGCTATCTCTATGGTTGTCGAATCATCGGTGGTTAGGCTGGGCGTTGTTGCGTCTCCCTTTTTCCTTTTAATATTTTCTGTGTTGCTTGGGTTTAAGGTAAGACTGAAAACCAAGGATCTAGCGTCAATTTCTACCGTTTGGGTTGTTTTGACATTGATTAGTATTGCTTTGTCTCCACTAAATACATATGGAAGTGGGGTGTATCTATTTTTATATTTGTTCTCTGGGTATTTCTTTCTTCTAATTATAAATGGTTTGTCTCGATTCCAGGAATTTGATTTTATTTGGTTTGGCTTGTATTCATATGTGGCATTAAATTTTTCTCTTTTAATCCTGGGTATAGTTAATAAAGCTGAATATATAAATGGAGGGGTTTTTGGTAAGGCTTTGATATTAAAGTTTTTAGGGTTGGATTTTGATCGTACCCTACCCTTTTTTGCCCCGGGATTTCAGGCTTATGGGCTAATGCTGGGTGTTGTTATTTTATCAGTTTTGTTTTCGTATCCTCGGAAAATCAGTAATTATAAGGCTTTTTCGATTGTTGCATGCTCTGCTTGGCAGTTGCTTATAACTGACTCTCGAGGTGCAATTGTATTTGTTCTAGCTGCATTGATCCTGTCTATTTTCGCGCGTTTTTTTTCAAGAGGTGAGGGGCGCGCCAATAAGCTCTTTGTGTCGGTATCTCTATTATTTTCGGTGTTATTTGGTTTTGCGCTGTACTATTTTAATAAGCTTCTAGGTTCATCGTCTGATTTGGCTCGAGGCGGAAATATGCTGTCTAACCGTGACGTTATCTGGGAATCGGCGGTGGCGTTCATTGGAAAGGAACCATGGGTTTTCATTTTTGGAGGTGGATTTGGATCACATAAAAGCTATGGTGTGATGAGTTATTATGAGGATCTTTTCGATGGTTGGTCCGGTGGGGAGAATTCAATAATAACTTTGCATAATTCGTGGTTGCAATTACTGTTTGATACTGGTGCGGTTGGGGTGCTGTTGGCGATTTTTATGATGACTCGGAAATCCTTGGGCGGAAATAATTTGTTTTTCTACTCGGCGCTTATGTTTTTGTCACTTTACGGTGCAAGTGATGTGATGTTATCGCCGTACAATATTTTGGGTTGTTTTGTGTTTTTGGTATTAGTAGTATCCCCTTCTAATAGGGTCGTAGACTCTTAGTGTTTTTTAATTCGTTACATTCTGAATTACGTTATACCATAATTTGGGTAGATAAAAGGGGCTATATTTCTCTATGTAACCCCTTTTTTTGTAGGAAGTGAATTTGCCACTTGCTAATCGATCAGTGTAATCTAGCGTATCAGTTTGGAGCGGTCTTCTATGACACAATATCGTACTATATTTCGATCTACTAGTTTGATTTAATGAAAGTCACTGTCTTTGGTATTGGTTATGTGGGGCTAGTGCAGGCTGCAGTTTTGGCGGAGGTTGGCCACGATGTGCTGTGTGTTGATGTTAATGCGGAGCGTGTTGAGAACCTCAAGAAGGGTGTTATTCCGATATTCGAACCTGGTTTAACGCCGCTGGTACAGCGTAACTATGAGGCCGGTCGTTTAGTTTTTACGACGGATGCGGAGATGGGAGTTAAGCATGGCCGTATTCAATTTATCGCGGTTGGTACGCCTCCAGACGAAGATGGCTCCGCTGATTTACAGTATGTATTGGCGGTAGCTAAGACCATTGCTATTTATATGGATTTCCCCAAGATTATCGTTGATAAGTCTACTGTACCGGTTGGCACGGCAGATAAGGTGAGTGCTTGTGTTGCTGCAGTGCTAGCCGAGCGTGGTGTAGAGATTGGCTTTGATGTTGTCTCTAATCCGGAGTTTTTAAAAGAAGGCGCGGCAGTGGCCGATTGCCAGCGACCAGACCGGATTGTGATTGGCACGGATAGCCCCGCCGTTGAAGAAAAAATGCGAGAGTTGTATGCACCCTTTAATCGCAATCATGAGCGGATGATTGTGATGGACGTACGTTCGGCGGAACTGACAAAATACGCCGCTAACTGCATGTTAGCCACCAAGATTAGTTTTATGAATGAAATGTCGAATTTAGCCGAGTTGCTGGGCGCGGATATTGAAAAGGTGCGTCAGGGGATTGGTTCTGATCCGCGTATTGGTTATCACTTTATATATCCAGGTTGTGGTTATGGCGGATCTTGTTTCCCGAAAGATGTGCAGGCCTTGGTGAAAACGGCTGAGAAAGTGGGTTATGTGCCGGCTTTATTGAAGTCAGTTGAGCAGGTAAATAGCCGCCAGAAAGACAAGTTGTTTGCTCACGTTTATTCGTATTTTAAGGGTGATTTGGTGGGTAAGCGTATCGCGCTGTGGGGTTTGTCGTTTAAGCCTAATACCGATGATATGCGAGATGCGCCAAGCAGGGTGTTGATGGAGAAACTGTGGGCGGCGGGTGCGACCGTGCAAGCTTTTGACCCTGAGGCCATGAACGAAGCACAACGTATCTATGGTACGCGTGCAGATTTGAGTTTGATGGGTACGAAAGAGGCGGCGTTGATTGGCGCAGATGCGTTGGTGGTGTGTACGGAATGGAATGCCTTTAAGGCACCGGATTTTGATGTGCTTAAAGCGCATTTAAAGCATCCGGTGATTATTGATGGCCGTAATTTGTATGAGCCTGAAATGTTAGAGGCTTATGGTATTGCCTATTATGGTATTGGGCGCGGGTTGAGTGTTGCCAGCGCTTAGCGCTTTAATGTCCTGTCCGTCATAGCGCGCGGTCAGGTGTTCATTTTAGGAGTTTGGTTTAAACGCTGAGGTTTAAAATGGGCTCCTGCCTTCGCAGGAGCGACGAGAAACACGCCCTTTCCAAGCTACCCCTACACCGTCATACCTGCGTAGGCAGGTATCCATATTGAATGTGAGGAAGGAGTCCTTATTTCCTCTGCGGTGGAATTACTGATGGTCCGAACTTCGTTGCGCAATGGGCTCCTGCTTTCGCTGGAGCGACGGGAAAGAGAGACTAACCAATCTATCCATATCGTCATACCTGCGTAGGCAGGTGTCCATTTTGAGTGTACGGAAAGAATCCTTACATTCTCCGCTGTGGAT
>TARA_R110002167_G_scaffold366420_1_pt1 | contig 15112 bp, 15 predicted proteins | sample TARA_R110002167 | Tara Oceans TARA_R110002167 (sample SAMEA4398238) | marine metagenome | biome: Polar Biome; feature: [MES] marine water layer (ENVO:01000295) within the mesopelagic zone...; material: water (ENVO:00002006), including particulate matter (ENVO:01000060) such... | reverse complement strand
TTATGGCTCAAGGATATTTCCCCAGGTTGGGGATAGGCCCCCCCGCCTACGAGGGCGACGTCTGTGATAGTATTAGTTGAGGGGGTCTTAGTTTTAAATACTTTAAACTTTTACAATTTTTGTTGTAATAACTTCGTTAAATATGATTTTCAAGTATATTCAATTGTTAGCATTTATTAAAAATAAAAATACTTATTCGGACTTTAAAGGCATACATAAGCCCCTAAAGCATTAAGGAGAATATGAAAAACCAATTCAAAGTATGAACGAAAAAAATAAATTGACCAAAGAACCAACCGACCAATTAGACATAACAAACAAATTTGAAGAACAACGAGAACATTTTATAAAAAGAAGAGAGCAGATTAAAGAAGAATTAAAAATAACTCAGCAAAAGAAAAGAGAAGAATATAATCTTCAATACCCGTTAGGTAAAAAACAAGGCAAAAAAGGAACTTCTTATCTTTGGATATTTTCTGCTTTTCTTGGGCCATTTGGGATATTAATGATATTATTTAAAGATATAGACTTAGAGGAAAATAAATCATTTGGATATTCTGAAGGGTACAAAAACGGAGTTATGAAAAGGAGGTGGCTTTACTATTTAATTTCTTTGCCAATTGCTCTTGGCATACTTCAAATCATATAAAGAAAGAACTAGATAAATAATTGGGATTATACTACGTTCTTAAAATGGATTGAATATTTCCAACCAACACCCACCACATCTGTAATAGTATTAGTTGTGGGGGTTATTGTTTTTAAAGTGTTTCTGTTATATCATAAGAAATAATATCTTAGTTTTAGCAATGAAATATTGTTAATTATTATATCCAATGGTTGTATGCCGTTTAGGTAAACGCTAACAACCAAATTAATAGATAATTAGTTTGACATTGAAAATGTTAAAATAAAGAATTCAACCTATAAACTTATAGAATGAAAAATTGCCCTTATTGTGCGGAATTAGTTCAAGATGAAGCAAAAAAATGTAAGCATTGTGGAGAATGGTTTGAAAATAAAGCGCAAACCTTATTTAAAAAAGCCAAAAGTTTCATTAATGAACAAGAATTAAGGCGCCAAGCCAAAATTGAAGCAAATAGGAAACATTCTATTAAAATAAGAATAGGGCAACTTTTGAACTATATAGATTACTTGGAAGCAGAAGGCTATTTAATATTTGTTCTTTATGATAGCCAAGACGAACTCTTTTCCATAGTACACGGACTCGGGGCTGGAAGGGCAAATATAGATATCCAAATAATTAATAGAGATACTATTAAAATAGATAACTTCGGGTCGTTTGATTATGACGGTCATATAGGTATTTTAGAATCTCTAAATCTAGGTAATTCAATGTCTGTTGTGCTGAACGATTTGTATAATAGGAAAAATGGCACACAAGTAACTCCTAAATTTTGAAATTAAATATTTAAATCAAAATCAAAAAGTGCCCCTTCCTGAATAGAGGCTAAATAGTTTTACATCATTGAATATTTCAAACCCACCTCTACCATATCTATAATGGTATTAGTTGTGGTGGTGCATATTTTCAAGGGTGTTGCGAATATTGTTAAATATTTTATCTTAGTATTTAGATATAGTTAATCGATTTAATAGTTGGCAAACATTTATAGGAAATGGATTTCACTAAAAAGGATATAGAAAAATTAGATAAAATAGTGGGTCTGTTGCTCTTAAAAAACAATATTGACCTAGGAACACTATATGAGGAGGAAATTATAACGGATGACTCAGACGGTCTAGAAATAGATTTATTCAATACACCTGAAAATAAATACGAGAGATATCTTACTATTTTAGAAAACAGAAATCTTTGTAAGGTTGGACAAACAAATGAAGGTAAATATGCTCTAAAAACTAACCAGACTTATGACTTTCAAAAATCTGGAGGATTCAAAAAATTGCATAGAGAATCGAATAAAAAATCTATCGATTTCTATAAGGCAATACCGATTGTTTTAAGTGTTATTTTCGGTCTTAGCACTTTTTACTTTGCTAAAAAGAACTATGATATAAAAATAAAAGAAAGCAACGTAATTGAATTAGAAAAGGAGAACGATTCTTTGAGAATAACAACAAAAAAACTAGAGGCAGAAATCAAAATTTGGAAAACAAAATAAATACTATTTTCAACAATTAAATAGGTAGTTTTGAGTCAGACTGCTGTTGGCAGTAATATAAAATACAATTTAAATTTATGATATACTTAAAATATCTTTTAATGTTAATTCTTGGATGGATTGGCTCAATAATCATAACTGCTATTATTGGAGGTATATTACAAGCAGATAAATTCAAAATAGGCGGATTTATTGCAGGTATAATATCACCTTCGATATTAATTTTTGTAATTGGGAAGATAATAGCAGATAAAAATACAAATGAAACATATGATTATCTTCCAGTAATTCTGATTTTATTACCATACTTTTTGATTAATATTCAAGCCTGGAATAATGGCCGACTTCAATCCAAGAATGGAAACAATATCCTTCCCGTGACTGGAATAAATATGAAAATAAATAAAAATTTAGTTTATGGAAGTTTGATAGGTACTATTGTTGCCTTTTTAATTTTCACAAATTATTCTTTATGAAATATTAATTATCTAAAAAGTTTTTAATTCAAAACAAACGCATTTTTTTGAACCAATTTAAAGTAATGAATAAAAATGCAAGAGTGATATCATTCTATCCCGAACCTAAGGTTTTGAACCTTGAGTGCAAAAATATAAAGATACCCTACTCAAATTCTATTTATGAAAATTATAAACAGGCAAGATTAAGAATTAAAATAAAAGACTATAACAGTGCGCTTATATTATGCAATTACTGTTTAAAAAGTAATCCAACTTACTATAAAGCAATACTATTAAAATCTTATATATTTTTTGAATTGAAAGATTATCAAAGAGCATATTCTAACGTCTTTTTAGCTACTGAGGTGACTTCTGAACTTGGTACTAAAGATACAATAGTGTTTCGCATATTTGTAAAGTATTTGCTAAACTGCAATGTTACTAAAAGAAAGGAGATAGTTGATTATTTGGACTATCTCAAAAAAATAAGACATCTATATGTTTATGACATTTAAGACTTAAATAAAAAGTACCCCCCACCCCATTATCAATACCGAAAGCTTGTAATTTTGAAGGGTCTTTATGGGGGGGCAAAGTGCTACTTAAATAAGGGGGCAATAGAACTGTATGTAAAACATTGTTTTGTTTCCATCGGGAAATGGTGAAGATTATCCTAAGGATTCAAATGATGGTAAATAACAATTAATTATCATATATTTAATCTCCCCCACTTTTAGAAACAACCAAGCATTTTACCAAGTCACCAATGTATCGACACCAATACTTTATTTACTTCTTTCTAATTTTATCAAATTGTTTATTTGCTCAAGATTATGCTACTTTCGAAAAACCTGCAATAGCGACAGTTATAGGCGACCGTACAATAAAGGACGATGATGGCAATGAATTGTTATTAGAAGCGAACTCTGAAATTGAAATTATAGGGCGTGGGTATGGCAATAGAAAAAACCAATATTTGTTTAAGAATAGAGAATTCACTGGTTTTATTAGTTTTTTGTGGTTTAGGGGAGGTGAAGACTTTAGAAATCAAGATAAAAAAATTGGTAGTGTAATCTATGAAATCAAAAATGCTCAAGCCCTAAAAGAAATAAAAGAGGAACAGGAAGCAGAACTAAAGGCAAAAGAAGAGGAATTAAACATTATGAAATTTGAGTGTTCTTATTTAACAAATGAGATAGATGTTTTTGATAAAGTTAGAGTAATTCGCACATCGGATAAACGGATTGCGGATGGCCTGTCTATAATGCTTTATTCCAAAGGAGAGCAAAAAAAAGTGATTTTTTCGGCAATAGATTTAGGTTGCGCAAGCCCTTACAAAAATGACCATTCTTGGGTTAAGGTTATGCTTGAAAATGATGATGTAGTTACTTTCTATCATTCTGGACAACTAGACTGTGGGAGTTTTGAATTATGGGGGAATATTTCTAATTCGGAAATTGTGCGGTTGAAGAAATCGCCCATAAAAGCTGTAAGATTGGAAGGAACAGAGATGTTTCATACGATAACAGAATTTGATTGGCCTACTTTTTTTATCGACCAACTTAAATGTTATGAACATTAGTAAATACCATAAAATCTACATTAATAATATTTCTAAACTGAATTAAGCCAATGTCAAGCAAATTTTTGATGTATTTCGTTCTTCTCCCAGTTATCCTCTTTATAATTAGCTGTGGAGGGAATACCCCAAAATATTTAGAATTGGGTACGGACTCCTTTAATGACAAGAATTATCCCTTAGCCAAGAATCAATTTCTAATGGTAAAACAAACTGATTCGGGTTATAATATTGCCCAAGAATATATATCGAAAATCGATAGTATTGAAAATGCATTATTTGAAAAGAGCCAAATAAACGATTCAATTGTAAAAATTGAAACTAAGAGGTTAATGCAGAAATATTCTGGAAACTATAAAGTTGAGGTTTTTGATACATCTTCCAAAGAGGAGGTTGAAATTTATATCTTGGATGATGACGGTAAAGCTCAATGGTTATGGGTGTATTATGATAACGAAAAAAAGGGTAAAGTTGATGACCGTAAAATAGGTAACTGGTATATTAAGGATGGAAATCTGACAATCCACATTCGAGGCCAATCTGGGGTTATTTCTGAAACCTATGTTGAAACCAATGGAGTCCTAATTAATACGTTAATCAAAAAACGAAGATTGGAGAGGACAACTGAAACTTATTAGTTATATCTATTAGGAGAAAATATGAATAGAATAATTTTAATTGGAAATGGATTTGATTTGGCACACGGAATGAGGACCAGCTATCACGATTTTTTAAACAATTATTGGGAGAATACTATCAAGGAAATCCAAGAAACCGAGTTAGATAGTCTATTTGAGAACGCAGAAATTAAAATTGATAGATGTCCTAATAAGTTTTTGAGAGGAAGTACATATAGTGATTTAGAGAAGTCAGTGAAACAGCATCAAACCAAACTACGCTTTAAAAACGAATTCCTTCGCATAATTACTAATCAATCAAATATAGAACATTGGGTCGATGTAGAGAATGAATACTATCTCCTGCTTAAAAAAATCCTTAGGAAAGAAATAGGATATAATATTAGGAATCTTAACTCAGATTTTAATGCTATTAAAAAAAGGCTTGGTACATATCTTCAGGAGGTTGAGGAAAAATTTACAGATAAACTAAGTAAAGTATCGTTAAAGGAGAAGGGTATAATTGGGAGAAAGATTTACAAGCGCTTTGAGCTAAAGGACTTTTCTGAATCGTCAATCAATAAAATAGCAGAAGAAGAACATAAACTATTGTCAAAATACGTTGAAATGTTTAAAAGGGCAAGTATTAATGGTGGAGGTATAATTGACAATGAGAAGGAGAAAATAATCGATAAAATCGGTAAAGATTTATCCTTGGTTGCTTTAAAGAAACTAATGCAATCGGAGATAGCTTATTTCTATTTTGATTTAATACCAGACCAGACCTTAATATTAAATTTTAATTATACGGCTACCGATTTTCTTTATAATAATCCTAAGTTTTTCAGTGATGACATTACAGAAAAACAAACAAGTATGAAAAGTATTCATATTCACGGAACAACTGACGAGTATGATAATAATGAGATGATATTCGGCTTTGGTGATGAACTTGATGAGGACTATAAATTAATCGAAAGGTTAAATGATAATAGTTATTTGGAGAACATTAAATCCATCAATTATTTAGAAGCTAGTAATTATAAAAGGCTATTGGACTTTATTGATAGCGACGTATTCCAAGTATTTATTTTTGGTCATTCTTGTGGTACTTCAGACCGAACTATGTTAAATACAATTTTTGAACACGATAATTGTGCTTCGATAAAACCATTCTATCATCAGAAGTGTGAGAATAATGATAACTACAGTGACATAGTTAGAAATATTTCAAGGAATTTTAATGATAAGGCAAAAATGAGAGATAGAGTCGTAAATAAAAGTTATTGTGAGCCGTTGAGTTAGATTGCCATTGGTTATTATGATTGAAAACGGAATGAGCCGACAATAAATTGATTAATCAAAGTTTATCAATGTAGGGTATATATAGGGGGGACAATGTGCTACCTATACAAGGGGTAAAGGATAGCCAACGCACGCAACTTACACCCTCCCTACCCCCATTTTCAACACCGAAAGCTTGTAATTTTGTAGGGTCTATATAGGGGGGTGTATTCTCAATATGAAAGGCATATTAAACCAGCCAACCCCACCAGTTTTTTTATGTCCATTATCCATTAAAGGTAAAAAGTATTTTACTTTCTTTTGGTTGAGGTTTAATAATTATTTGAAGAATTATCAATCGTTTTATGAGGGGATTTTCAACATATTAAGAAAAAATTAACTTATGGTGTGAATTTTTTTATTGGAAAGTTCGTTTAACAAAATATCAATATATAATCAAACTTAAATACTAACCATTATGAGTAAAGAAGTAAAAGGTACTGGAACATTAGCTGAAAAAAATCTTGCGGATATCAATAATCAAATTGCCAAAAAACACGATGAATTGAAGAAATTAATGCAAATTAGAGATATGGCAAAGTTTGTGTTAATGGAAGAAAAACAAGCGAAAAACCCTATATCAAATAGTGACCTAAGAAACCTTGTAAAGGAACATCTTGTTCAACATTTTATTAATTATGGTGACTTTAATATAGCAACAGTTGAATATTTTGAGGATGTATTATTTTATACTATTCCAGAAGCTGAATTAAATGATATGAAACAAAGTATTACAAACGCGATTACCAATGAAATTAGTGCACAAGCAGAATCGGATTTAAATTCCTTAGATGGCATTGAAAAGGATTATTATAAGGTAATGAAACGTTTGCCAAAGTTTGATTTTACTCCCTATAAAGATATGAGTATAGAAGAATTACGTTCATATTTAATTGTATGGGATGAAAATATAAGCAATAGTATTAGAGGTAAGAACTTAATCGAAAATAAAAAAGATAGGGCCTGTGTAGGTGTATATGCAATCGGTAAGGGTGGTACATATATCTACAAGTAAGAAGTTGCCAGGAATTAAAATATATAGTCTGTTTATTATATTCACCCCCTTGAATAAAGTTCTTGGGGGTTTTATAAATTATTATGTTCTATTGACATAATTTATAGCGGTTTAAATGTTCCTAAATGTACCCATATTAGCACAGTCAAGCACGTATTTGTAATATAGGTAAGGAACCCTCCCTCCTTGGTCAGCATAGGGGGTGCCCCCAAAAAACCCCCCCTACGCATTATTTAAGGCCGTTATCATAAAAGTGTGACCTCTCTTAGGTTGTGTACATTATGTCTTTATACTTGATGTGTTGAACAGCTTCACTAAAATTTTTTGGAATTTTTTTATTGATGGTTAATGTAGGTGTATTATAATTAGATTATGGTCTATCCGTGATACATCAAATAAACCTCAACTTTGCACATTTACTATGTTTCCGATGTACTATATGCACCTATCCTAAATTTGGTACACTTAAAAATAATTTGTATTTTTGGCAGACAACCAATTAAGGTATTTAGTTATGAAAGCCAGATATGTAAGAGTAAGTACAGCAAACCAGAACCAAGAAAGGCAATTGAGCCGTCAGAATCCAGACGAACGTATTTTTATAGATGTTTGCAGCGGTTCAATTCCATTTGGTGAACGCTCAAAAGGAACCGAACTACTCCAAGCCGTAAATAAAGGTGAAATCGATTATATCACAGTTCATTCAATTGACCGCCTAGGCCGTAACCTAATAGATATACTTTCTACTTTGGAAATGATGACCGTTAAGGGGGTAAACGTTAAGGTTGATAATCTTGGTCTTGAATCCTTGGTTGATGGTGAACCTAACCAAGCCTTTAAACTTATAATATCCGTTTTAGGCAACATTGCAGAAATGGAGCGAACAACAATGCTTGAACGTCAAAGGGAAGGCATTGAGATTGCCAAGGCAAAAGGAACGTATAAAGGCCGTGTAAGAGGTTCAAAGGAATCAAGGGAGGACGTACTAAGTAAATACCCCAATGTTGTCAAGTTCCTGAACAATAACCATTCGTTAAGGAATACCGCCAAGCTTGCCGATGTGAGTCTGGGGACTGTTCAAAAGGTGAAGGCATTAATCTAATACAAGTATATTGCGGTCAAGACACACCCCGTCCTTAGGTTTGTGTCTTATATAACGACTACCTTAGGACGGGGGGTGTATTTTAAGTGTAAACTAAATATTTACACGGGTTTGCAAAGATTTCGACCGAAAAAGTGTGAGGAGGAGTTACAAAACTCCTCCTCAATTTCAACTCGCTAAAAGTTGATAATTATTCACATACCCACCACCATTATAAACCTCATTCGTTGTCCTACCAGTGTATTCACTACTATCATTGAATATTTCAACGTGGTAAATATAACCCTGTAAATTTGTCGGCAACGTTACATTATAGTTTTCCACCGCTTCCAATGACATAACAATACAGTCGTGGAATCTGTAACTATTGAATGGTAGAACATCCCTATAACGTTCCATCAATATCTTTTCATTGGCAGTCATTACCTCATAGAAACTACCTTTTTTAACTTGAGCGGTCAAATTAGCCAACTTAACGGCATCACCTTTATTATATCCGCAATCCAAATAGATATTCTTAGCCCAAGTAATACTAAGCTTATGATTGTTCAAAGTACTATTGAATAAGGTCTTAGCCTGATTTCGGGTAATACCCCTTTTGTTCATTAGATTTTGATACACGTCCAAACCAATTTTGGTATCCAACATACTATTGATAATTTGGGGGTTGGCTGCTGTTAAATCAATCGCAAGGTGTTTAATAGGTATTATACGCCTTAATGCCTTCGGTGTTTGTGTTAGTGCGCTGTATTCCCTGTTTTTAGTTTGGGTAACCTTTCCAACCTTTCCATCCGTTAAAAGGTATATTAAAGCATTGGTCATCTTGGCTTTAATTGCCTTACGTGTATTATAGTTGGTATATTCTCCCCCATTGGCCTTTAATTCTCTGAATATCGTTTTAATTACCTCATCAAGCCAATCATTTTCATCACTGGTCAATTTAATGCCGTTATCTACCAATTCCTTAAGTATTTTAGTCTTGACCGCTCTTACCCTGTTCTTATCGTCAATCAATGGCTTATATACATCACAATTATAAAAAATCTCATATAATTTAATCTCACGTTCGATAGTGTCGGGCAAAATGTTATTGGCAACCTTGTGACAGCTATACAAGTATTGCCAATCATTGGTTAGATTTGAATTGGATAAGACATTACTGGCTTCCAAGTCATAATACAACCCTTGTCCGCTTTCCATTTGTTTTGGGCTTAACTGCTCAAAATAGCGAGATGTATTTACATTGGCACGTATAAATAAATCTAAAGTTTTAAAGTATTCGTTAGGTCTTACTCTTGCATTATCCAACATATTAATAAGTTCGGTTGCATTGGTAACCTTAAGTAGATAGACAGTCAGATATTCAAGGGCTAGTTTATGATTGAAACTACCTGTATCCTTTGTTTTAAGCCCATATTTAGCAGTATTATACCCCTTTGCCAATACATCACATTCATAGGTCATTAGGTTTTTTAAACGCTCTCTAAATGGCACGGAATTATTTAACCTAGGCAGTTCAAACTTACTACTTGAATAATCACTTACCATAAATCCATACTCCGTTAAATACCTCATTAATAGGTCAGGATTATATAATTGATAGTTCAGTACCTTGTTTAAAACTGGCTCAATCAATAACGCCCTATTTACATATAGTTGAGGTGTTATCTGGTTGTGTTCTTTTACATCATAGTACAAGGTTGCACCCTCCGCAATCCCCAGATAAAAATCATATTCCTTTTGATATAATTCGAGTGCCTTGGATATCTCCCTTTCATCTTTAGGAAAATAAGTGGGTTCATTCCTGATTGTATTATAATCACTTTTGATATTTACAAACAGGGCATCTAAGACCTTCTTCCTAGGTCTGCCATAACATTGAACCAAATCATTCAATCCGACCTTATAAGCATCGTTAGCCTGATTGGATACAATACAGATACTACAATCAATGTCAATGTCAAACCCAGCGTAATATGAAGACGAAAGGATTATTAAGTCCGTATCCTTAAAAAGTTCGGGGCTAACCTCATCACCTCTCAAATACGGCCTAAGTTTAATTCCTAAATTCTTACCTACTAAGTTCTTCACCCTTAGGTCTTTAAAACCTTTGTGGTAATTAATATCATTTGTGAACAATACAACAGTACGACCTTGAGCCACTTGATTATAAACAAATGGTTTAACATCCTTACCTTCATTGGATATTTGAAGTTGCTTAGGTTGTTGGTTACCCCTTATTAATCTGTAATACTTAACGCCTTTAGTGGTTGGCACGTCAATATTTAGATAATTGGGAGTTGCGGTACTTAGTTTAAAATTGGCTTTCCATTCATTAAATACCAATTCCAAAAAAACGCCCATTTCATTTCTGTAATCGCTTGCCGTAGTATAGGCGTGGAATTCATCAATAAAAATAGGTATGTTGGTTAATTGGTCATAGAACTCCCCATTCACGTTCCTTAGTTTAACTATTTGATTTGGGGTGCAATTGATAACAAGGTTCTGCTTATCGGCATCAGTATATTTTAAATAGTCGTTTACATCGGTCCAATTTTTGGTTGATTTGCTGTAAATGAATACTTGACTGTCACTCGCATAAGTACCATTGCACTTGCCATTAATCATTCCAACGTTTGGACTGACTATAAGCATATTTCCCTTAGTATAATTTAAAAGTGCAGTAGTACCACCAATTCCAGTACTACCCTTTATTACATAACTGTTATGTGTAAAATCCGTTATAACCTCTAAGGCTTTACCGTTTACATACTTATTTTGAAAATTAATTGTTTCAACCTCATCTTTAATCGACATTTATAGGTTAATGGTATTCGGAAACCTTAAATAATTACCTTGACTTTTGGTCCATTCAGTAGTATATTTATATAGGAGGTTTTCCAGACGTAACCCTATTGACTATAACAATAGGCCTTAAACTGGCTACGTTTTATTTGGTACTTTCATACCCTAAAAGGATAGGTAATAAGTTTGCGCTTTGGCTATCCTTTTTTTGCTTAAATCAATTAAGCAATACGCACTATATAATCCTTATAAATGCGTTTAAGTCGCTTAATGGTTGTGCATCTACAACTCTTGGCGACATTGTATTGTTTAATATTATGCGTTTTGGGTAATGGGTAGATATAGCCCAACCAATCCTTGCGAATATGGTCAAGGGCTATCTTGAAGTCATTATAAGTGTTCAGGTAAACAATTAAAAGATAGGCATCTTTCCGTTCTACTACCGTTAAACTATCGGTATGGGTATTAAGCCCCCATAGGCCTTTAATATTAGGTAATTCCATCTGAAATATAGAATTGTAGGTGGTTGCTGCATAGCATTACAAGCACCATATGTAAAATATACTCCCGATTTACTCAAAAGTCAAGTATAAAATTGACTTATTTAAAAAAAAATCACTTAAGGCCGGCCTTGTCAATACTTCCCTGGGCAAAAACTTGACTAAATTTGATTATTTATGTGATTTTAAAGTTGGGTAAATTGAGGTCAATTTTCCATTCTTCTCAATGATTTCAACGTTAATCCCAGATTCAGTTGTGGAAAGGAATATATTCTTATGGTTTAATTTTTGGTGTTTATTTTTAACAGCAAATAAGCATTCGTGAAATAATTGAGATAAAGTCCACGTTTTTGGAAAAAACGTCGAGGAGGATTTTTTTTTAATCCATTTATTTGTCTGCTCATTATAAAATTCTATATCCGCTTCCCAAGTACCCTGAAAATTATCCTCTTTCAAAACTCTTACTACTCTTACAAATTCAGCATCATAAAAGTGAATACCTGTTACATTTCCGTTTTGTACCCTACCCCTTAAACAATGTTCTATTAAAGCTATAAAATCTAATGGTACACTAACCGATTCATCAGTCCATATATAATCCTTAAAAATATCTATATGCTTCTCTTCACAAATTTGTTGAGCTCTTTTTTGGTTACGCAACACTATATTTCTATAAATGGTAGATTTTCTCTTTAGACTTGGTAAGTCCAAGAAAGGGCCTTCTCCTTCACTTACTTTGAATTTAATCTTTAAAGTGGTTGGTATTTTTTGAATCCTAACTCCAGTTTTCAAAGCTTGCTTGTTGGTTGTATATACGGCATTAAGTATATAATAATTATATGTCAAAAGATTTCCTTTTTTTGAGTTGATTTAAAGGACAATTATTTTCGCCTAAAGTTTGTTTTGAAGCACAAATTAAAGATTTGGAAAAAATGCCTTCCAAAATTCAATTAGAAGTAAACCTATTGCCCCAACCGCTGCAAAAATTGAAGTGTGGGCAAGAATTCTATCATTTCGCTGGGAAACTCTTAAATGTTGCTTTTGTATTGTGTTTTTTAACTTTTCAGACTCTATTCTTCCAGTATATCCGCCTTCTTGTAAAAGGACTTCACCATCTAAGCTTATAGCATAGTGGTCAGCGCTATTGGGGTTTCCTTTACCTATACCCTGTTTTGAAACTCTAACCAAGTTGTCCCTAGTTAGTTTATCAAGAACGTTCAAAATATCATCATCAGTCAATATTATCACTTGATTGGGTTTGCCGTAATGACGGGGTAAACCGAATCCGTAGTGAAATGCTAGTTGTCGATTTTCATTTAAGTAATTTAATACAGCATCCAATTTTTGCGATGGTTGAATATTAGTATCAGACATTGTTGAATTTTAAAATCAGTTACGAAAAGTAAAATTACTGAATAGGTGAATACTAATAAATTGACAACTATTTAATTTTCAACATTTTAATAAACAAACAAATAGGATTATTTGCGACTGTCCGAATCCTTTGGGTAATCCTCCCCCTTACCCAGAGGGAACAGGACGAAATAATACATACAGTTCCAGTACCACCTAAGTATTCTGAACCATCTTGGATATTTCCTTTTCCTGGGCTTTTCCATAAAAATCAATTAAACTCGATGAGGTCTCCGTCAACTATAATGGGTTTTAAACCTCCTCCATCCACTGGTGATATTCTAGTGCTATTCAAATAAATGCCCCAACCGACTTTTTTATCTGGGATATCCCTTGATGCTTTTAAAATGTATAACCATTCCTGATATGGTTGGGAGGTCGTAAACGTACTTACTTCATCATATCCATTGTAACTTATTGAAACAGTATAAATCACCTTGCCTTTTTTGTCTGTGGAAGTCTGTATATCAATCTTTTTAATAATCTGCTTGATTGACGTCTTTAATGCCGTAAAGTTGCTTAAATCAACGTTATTCCGTTCATTCTCGTATTCCTTTAGGCGTTTAGAATTTGACCGTTCATCAATTAGCTTTTGGACCGATTTAATCCTTCCTTGAATAGTCTTTACGTTGGTCTTTGCCGTGTTATATTTTCCGATGAATATTTCATCGTTCGTTAAATCAGGGTTGGCTATAAGGTTGGCAAGGTGTTGTACAGTCTTATTCTCGCTATCCAATTGATTGTGTAATTGTTCCAATTCCTTTATCAATTCATTTAGGGAGTTGTCCGTGCTTTCAATTTCCCTTAAATGGTTCAATAAGTCCTTAGAGGTAAATAAGTGCTTTACTATGAAGCTTTCAAGCATTGTTATATTAATCCCAGAACTACCGCAGTTTTTTGTTGGGTAACGTTTGGAACTACACATATAAAAGTTATCCTTTCCATTTGACCGCTTCCTACCATAATAGTTACGGCCGCATTTGTGGCACCTTAGAAGGCCTTTTAGGAGATATCTATATTCGACCTTCTTACCGCCACCGTTAACACGGTTATCAAGCCTTATTTGAACCTCATCGAACATATCCCTGTTGATTATTGGGGGGATATTGGTGTACTTGATTTTCTGGTAGGTTCTTTCCCCTATATACCATTTATTACGCAATATTCCGAGTACCGTCCTATCCGACCACGGTATGTCCTTATAATCTCTAAGGGTCAAAGAACCATCAAATTTATTCCTGATTTTTAGCTTACCATCCAACTTATTCATTCTGGTGGGTACGCCCTTCTTATTAAGATACGTTCCAATTCGTTTAACACCCCAACCCGACAAGGATAGGTTGAATATCTCACGTATAACCTCCGCTTCATCATCATTTACTATTGGCTTTTTTTCTTTTGACCGTGAATAGCCGTAAGGAATAACGCCCCAGACCTGACCAAGTTTAGCACTATCCCCCAATGATTTTTTCGTTTGCATACCCTGTAACTGGGCTTGATATGCGTTGAGGTTTGAAAGTATTGAGGACTGCAATAACGTTGTGGGGTCATTAAAATCCATCTTCTCACTACTACCAAAATAAACGTTCACATCGTTCTTTTTGGTTGCATCGGCAAAGATGAAAAAGGTCAATGAATCCCTGTCAAGTCTGTTTTGGTTCCGCATCCATACGCTTTTAACATTACCTTGTTCTATGTCATATAGCAACTCATTCAATTTGGGTCTTTCGGCTATATTCAAGGTGCCACTTACTCCCTCCCCCTCATTGTAAATTTTATAGTTTGTGTAGTTGTTGTCCTTTGCAAAGGCTTTACCTTCCCTTAGTTGGTTGTCAATTGAATTAGAATCCTCATCTTGTTTGGATAATCGGGTGTAAATGGCTAACATATAACTGGTTTGGATAACCAAATATATATTAATTTATTCACCCACACAACTTATACATTCACATCAGAAATAGTGTGATGGGGACTTCGAAACGGTCTTTGGTTCATAAGTCCCATATTTTTGATCTTACCCACTACAGAATGAATTTTGGTTGTCTCTAAAGCTTCATGCAAGGTCATGGGCGGCAAAATGGAAGGGAGGCGTTTGGCCAACATGGTCTTTCCAGCACCAGGGGGACCTATCAGAA
>TARA_R110002167_G_scaffold73942_31_pt1 | contig 15122 bp, 17 predicted proteins | sample TARA_R110002167 | Tara Oceans TARA_R110002167 (sample SAMEA4398238) | marine metagenome | biome: Polar Biome; feature: [MES] marine water layer (ENVO:01000295) within the mesopelagic zone...; material: water (ENVO:00002006), including particulate matter (ENVO:01000060) such... | reverse complement strand
GTGGCAGAGCATGCTGTAGGTTTATTATTGTGTTTAAACCGTAAAATTCATCGTGCGTTTAACCGAGTACGCGAAGGGGATTTTTCCCTGCATAATTTGATGGGCTTTGATTTACATGGCAAAACAATAGGTGTTGTAGGAACAGGTAAAATTGGCCAAACCTTTATCAACATTATGTTAGGTTTTGGTTGCAAGATCATTGCCTATGACATTTGCGTAGACGAAGAGTGTCAGGAAAAAGGTGTTGAATATGTCACTCTAGACAGCCTATTTGCGCAAGCCAATATTATCTCTTTGCATTGTCCCTTAAACGAAGCGACCCATCATCTTATAAACCAAGATTCACTCAATCTTATGCAAGATGGTGTGACCATTATCAACACCAGTCGCGGTAAGTTAATTGATACTAAAGCGGTTATTCAGGCTCTAAAACGTGGAAAAGTTGGCTTGCTTGGATTAGATGTCTATGAAGAAGAAGAAGCTATATTTTTCGAAGATTTTTCTTCTAGTGTAATCCAGGATGACCAACTTTCGCGTTTGTTAACCTTTCCGAACGTTATTGTCACCAGTCATCAGGCCTTTTTTACGGAAGAAGCCATGCAAAAAATAGCGGGCGTGACCTTAAGTAATATTACTGAATTTGCCAACTCTGGCCTTATTCAAAACCAAGTCTCTCTTTAATTAATTGTTAGTAAAGGATCAAACAATGCGGGTCGGTATTCTAACAGGTGGCGGCGATTGCCAAGGTTTAAACGCCGCAATTCGGGCAGTGGCTAAGTCTTTAATGCTTAATCATCAGGCTGAAATTATTGGCATTGAAGATGGCTTTGCCGGATTAATTGAGCGTCGCGTGCGGCCACTTAGTTATGCGGATTGTAGTGGCATTTTATCCCAAGGCGGTACCATTTTGGGTACCAGTAATAAAGCCAGTCCTTTTAATTATCAAGGTCAAGATTGTGCTGCAGCTGTAGTCGATTATTACCACGAATTAGCGTTAGATGCAGTGGTAGTTATTGGTGGTGATGGTTCGATGTCAATTGCATATGAGTTATCAAAGCTGGGCATGAATATCGTAGGTGTGCCAAAAACTATTGATAACGATCTAATGTGTACTGAACGTACTTTTGGTTTTGATACCGCCGTCTCTATTGTTACCGACGCCCTTGATCGGCTCCGCACCACAGGTCACTCACATAAACGTGTAATGATCCTTGAGACCATGGGGCGCTATGCTGGTTGGATAGCCTTGCACGCTGGAGTAGCAGGTGGCGCGGATGTGATTTTACTGCCTGAATTTCCCTACGATATTGATGAAGTTGTGCGAGCGTGTAAATTACGTGCTAGTGATCAACAGTATTCTATTATTGTTGTTGCCGAGGGCGCCAAACCACGTGGTGGTAAATTGAGTGTCCAACAAACGGTCGCAAATAGCCCAGATCCTGTGCGTTTAGGTGGCATTGGAGAAAGTTTAAAACAACAGCTAGAGCAGCATCTGCAGGCAGAGATCCGTGCTACTTCTTTAGGCCATATTCAACGGGGTGGCACGCCGACTGCGAGTGATCGTATCTTTGCCACTGATGTTGGACGTTACGCTGCAGACTTAGTCGCGCAAAGGCAATTTGCTCACGTGGTAGTCCAGCAAAATAACCGACTAAGTAGCGTACCTCTGGAACAGGTCGCAAATCAAACCAGAACCGTATCCTTAGCAGATCACACCATGATGACTGCTATGTCGCTCGGCATAAGCTTTGGTCGCGATGATTTAGACTTGGTTAGTAGGTCAGATAATCCTCTGAAATAAACCTAGCTGGTGTAAGAAAATGCGCATAGTATGGTTAATCTACACAAACTTGATCAAAGTCAAAGTCTTTTTAAAGGACTAGCTCACAATAGATTTTTACTCACACAAGCCGAATAGCAGTTTAATGTCGAGTACAACAATGCCTACTGAAGCAGAACAAGTTTTTATTGAGACGAGCGCGAACATGGGTGTCGTTACTGCTGTGCGCGGCAGTATAGTGGACGTGACTTTTGATGTATCCATTCCAGCGATTCACAATGTAATATATGCGCAAAACCGTACTATTACCCTTGAGGTAGTATCGCAATTATCCAGTAAAAAAGTACGTACTATTGCCTTAACACCTACCCAAGGTTTAGCGCGAGGTATGCCTGCTGAGGATATGGGGCAGCCGCTGAGGGTACCTGTCGGTAAGGCGACATTATCACGTATGTTTAACGTTTTTGGCCAAGCCATTGATGGTAAAGATTTTGCCACAGATATACCGTGGCGAAGCGTACACCATTCGCCCCCTCCCTTGATTAAAATATCGACCCAACGTGAAATATTTGAAACAGGCATAAAAATTGTCGATGCCCTATGCCCCTTAGAACGCGGTGGTAAAGCAGGTTTATTTGGTGGTGCTGGCGTGGGTAAGACAGTGCTACTAACTGAAATGATCCACAATATGGTCAGCCATCAGCAAGGGGTAAGCATTTTTTGTGGTATTGGCGAACGCTGCCGTGAAGGTGAAGAGCTCTATCGAGAAATGAAAGAGGCCGGCGTACTGGATAATATGGTCATGCTTTTTGGCCAAATGAATGAGCCGCCAGGCAGTCGTTTTCGGGTTGGTCATGCGGCATTAACCATGGCTGAATATTTCCGAGATGATGAACATAAAGATGTATTGTTGCTGATCGACAATATTTTTCGTTTTATCCAAGCAGGCTCAGAAGTATCCGGCCTAATGGGGCAAATGCCGTCGCGTATGGGTTACCAACCTACCTTGGGAACAGAGTTATCTGCCTTAGAGGAACGAATTGCTAATACACCCAATGGCGCTATAACCTCAATACAGGCGGTATATGTACCGGCCGATGACTTTACTGATCCTGCAGCAGTGCATACCTTTTCTCATCTTTCAGCTACCTTGGTATTGTCACGCAAACGCGCGAGTGAAGGGCTTTACCCATCCATTGATCCTTTGCAATCCAGTTCTAAACTGGCAACCCCTAATGTCATAGGTGAACGTCACTATGGGGTAGCCCAACAAGTGCGACAAATTCTGGCTCAATACGACGAATTAAAAGACATCATTGCAATGTTAGGTTTAGAGCAATTGTCTAGCCGCGATCGTGATGTGGTTACCCGAGCGCGTCGCCTAGAACGCTTTTTCACCCAACCGTTTTTTACCACCGAACAGTTCACTAATATGGACGGTAAATTTGTTAGTTTAGAGCAAACCTTGTCGGGTTGTGAGCGCATCTTGGCCGGTGAATTTGATAGTTATCCAGAAAGCGCCCTATACATGATTGGGGAAATAGATGAAGCCACTAAACCAGCAGAAACTAATTCATCATCCTTGCCAGACGTGACAAGTCATGCAAGTTAAGATTTTGTTGCCTCATCAGGTTTTTGCCGAACTCACTGATGTGAGCAGCTTGGTCATAGACACTCCCAAAGGCAGCTTTGGGATTCTTCCTAATCGACTCGATTGCATCACGCCCTTAGTGCCAGGGATTTTAACTTATCAAACGGGAAATCAAGACAGTCACTATATCGCTATTGATGAAGGAATATTTGTTAAAACGGGTAAACAGGTAATGATTTCCGTTCGCAGGGCGATTAAAGGCAACACACTAGATGAATTAAAAAAAACCGTAGAGCTTGAATTTTTAAATTTAGATCAAGAACAACAAGAATTACGCAGTGTTTTGGCAAAATTAGAAAGCGGTTTTTTAAAGCAGTTTTCCGCCTTGGCGAAAAGGTGAGCTGATGAGTGAAAATAAGTCTCGTGGCAAAAACCTGCCGATTCACAAACAACAGCAACTCATTAAACAAGTGGGGGCAAAGATGGCTTTAAAACTGAGTGCCAAACAACAAAAAGATTCAGGAGTATGGTTTGGGCTTGGCATGATGGGTGTTATTGGTTGGTCTATTGCCGTCCCTACCCTATTGGGTGTGGGCTTGGGTATTTGGATAGACAATCACTACGCTCATGAGCGTTCCTGGACCCTAGCATTATTATTAGCCGGCTTAGCTATTGGCTGTTTTACCGCTTGGACTTGGGTTAGTAAAGAGTACGCGGCTATGCACAACGATAATAGGAACAGTGACAAACATGATGACTAGTATTAATACGGATATATTCGCTTTGTTTTTAGCCTTACTCGCAGGAGTGATATTGGGTTGTGCTTTTTTTTATAGCTTATGGTTTACCGTGCAAAAAGGTTTGCAATCAAACAATCCAGCCTTTTGGTTTCTGGGGGGCGTATTGCTACGTATGAGTAGTGCCTTACTGGTTTTTTATTGGATGTCGAATAACAATATGTGGCGACTCATTGTTTGTTTAATTGGCTTTATACTTGGCCGATTATTAATTACTAGGTATTTAGCCAAAAAAGATAACAGTTCCGTGGTCGACGGAGAGCCTAACAATGCACCTTAGTCCCGATGAAATCATTTATTGGCAATATGGTTTTCTAAAATTAAATGCCACGATTGTATTCACTTGGGCAGTGATGCTTATTTTAGTGCTCAGCGCTTACTTAATTACACGTAAATTAAACAAAAACTTACATCGTTCACGTTGGCAAAATGGGCTAGAAATTGTGGTTATCACGATCATGCAGCAAATTACCGCCGCAGGTTTACGTAAACCCAAACAATATATGGGGTTTTTAGGCAGTTTATTTTTGTTCATTGCCATGGCTAATTTACTGACTATATTTCCTCATTTCGAGGCACCTACTGGCTCGTTATCAACCACCATTGCCCTAGCCTTATGTGTATTTATATCGGTGCCCTATTACGGAATTAAAAACAGAGGTCTTAAACTGTATTTATTGGCTTACGCTGAACCGACTTTTTTCATGCTGCCTTTTAACATCATTGGTGAATTATCTCGCACCTTAGCCTTGGCGGTGCGCCTGTTTGGTAACATGATGAGTGGCACCATGATCATCGCCATTTTATTGGTGATCTCGCCGCTTATATTTCCAGTGATCATGTCAATTCTCGGACTATTAACGGGCATGGTACAAGCTTATATATTTTTTGTACTGGCGTCAGTCTATATCGCAGCCGCTAGTAGCGTCACCAAACCTTCATCTCTTTCACTCAAAACACCTAAACCAGACAAAACCGAGGAAACTTAATGGACAGCCTAACCCTAATAGCAATTTGTTCAATCATAACAGCAGGATTAACCATCGGCATTGGTGTATTAGGCCCATCTTTGGCCGAGGGCTCAGCGGTGGCAAGCGCACTTAATGCATTAGCTCAACAACCTGATGCATCCGCTACGATCACCCGTACCTTATTTGTGGGTTTGGCGATGATAGAGTCCACCGCAATTTATTGTTTTGTGGTGTCGATGATTGTGCTGTTCAGTAACCCCTTTTGGAATTATTTTATCGCGCAAAGTGGAGGCTAACTTATGCCGATAGATTGGTTCACGATCATTGCGCAAACCATTAACTTTCTTATTTTGTTGTGGTTATTAAAACGTTTTTTATATCGTCCGATCATTGATGGATTAGATGCACGAGAGAAAAAGATCGCCGATATTTTGGCTGACGCTGACAATAACAAAACCCAAGCTAAAACATTGCAAAACAACTATGAACAAAAACTAAGTGACATAGAAAAAGAGCGAGTTAAGAGCCGCAATTTAGCGACAAAAGCAGCCGAAGCCGCAGCTAAAGACTTGCTTGATGAAGCCCACCTTAATGCAGAGTCTTTGGTAAAAAAACGTTTAGTCGCCCTGCAATTAGAAGTCAATCAGTTGAAACATGATGTTCTGCAAAAAAGCGTACATGAAATTTATGCCCAGTGTCGCAAAATCCTTGGTGACTTAGCCGGGGTTGAGCTTGATCATTTAATGTTCGATAAGCTCTTACAGCGGCTTGATAGACTAGACACTGAACATACTGAACAATTAATAAATGCACTCGATGCCTGTGATAACAAGGTGCTTATTCGCAGTGCTTTTGAACTTAATACTGAGCAATTAGCGCGTTTACAAGATGGTATTCAAACTAAACTGGCAACAGACGAGCAACGCCAGATTGTGTTCACTCAGAGTAAAGTGCCAGAGTTAATTAGTGGTCTGGAGCTCACCCTCAGTGGTTGGAAACTACCTTGGAGTGTGCATAACTACTTAAGCGAATTACAACAACACTTAGACACCATTCTTGAACTTGTGCCCGTGCAACAAGATGAGAAAGCCATACAATGAAACATAGCTTTGAACGGGTATTTGAGCAAATGCGTCAAAGTCGTGAAACCCTCAAGCCAAATAGCATATTGCAAGAAGTTGGTACCATATTAAGTGTGTCAGCCGGCATTGCTATAGTAGAGGGATTGCCTGGTGTAGGCTTTGAAGAACTATTGCTGTTTCCGCGACATATTTACGGTATTGCTTTTAATATTGATGAGCACCAAATAGGTGTGGTTTTACTGGGTGACTACTGTTTGTTAAATGCCGGTGATGAAGTTAAACGTACCGGACGGGTGATGGATATAGTCGTAGGCGATGAACTTATAGGTCGAGTTATTGACCCCCTAGGCCGTGCATTAGATGGCAAAGGAAAAGTCTCAGGTACTCAGCGTCTGCCTATTGAACGCCCTGCTCCGGCTATTATGTCGCGTTCACCAGTTACTGAACCATTACAAACTGGCCTAAAAGTATTAGATGCCCTGTTACCCATTGGCCGAGGCCAACGTGAGTTAATCATGGGTGACCGGCAAACAGGTAAAACCTCCATTGCTATCGATACTATCTTAAACCAAGCAGGTAAAAATGTGCTCTGCATTTACTGTGCTATTGGGCAAAAATCAGCATCAGTGGCAAAAACCTTAGCTATTTTAAAAAACAACCAAGCCCTAGATTATACTGTGGTTATGGTGACCGAAGGTAACGACGCGCCTGGTCTTGATTATATTGCACCATATGCGGCCACCAGTATTGGTGAATTCTTTATGGAAGCTGGCAAAGACGTTTTGATTGTTTATGATGATCTGACTCAACATGCCCGCTCCTACCGTGAATTATCGTTGTTATTGCGCAGGCCACCGGGCAGAGAAGCTTTTCCAGGCGATATATTTTATCTTCACTCCCGTTTGCTCGAACGTTCTACTCATTTAAATCAAGAACTCGGGGGCGGCTCTCTAACTGCCTTGCCCATTATTGAAACAGAAGAACAAAATATGTCGGCGTATATTCCGACCAATCTTATCTCTATTACCGACGGACAAATTTATCTTTCCCCCAGCTTATTTGAGCTTGGGGTCCTACCAGCCGTCGATGTGGGAAAATCGGTTTCGCGGGTGGGAGGCAAAGCACAAAGGCCAGCATTTAGATCCGTATCGGGTGCGTTAAAATTGGCTTATGCTCAGTTTGAAGAATTAGAAAACTTTGCCCGTTTTGGTGCCCGTTTAGATGACGACAGTTTAAAAACGATTGAACATGGCCAGCGTATTCGTAGTTGTCTTAAACAAGCTGAATCGTCACCTTTAGCGGTTGCAGCACAGATTTGTATATTATTGGCTCTGACCAACAGGCTATTTGATAACATACCTGTGGATTCACTAAAAAATGCCCAACAAGCGATCGTTGCAAGCTTAAATACGCTGGAACAAGACTTACTCGCCCGTTTACAACTTGCTGAGAGTTTAAATGAAGCCGATAAACATCAGCTTATAAGCCTGTTTAAAACAACCTTAGTCAGCTTTAGTGAGTCTGATAAAGCCACAAAACTCAAGACTGTCGCAAACGGTACAGTTTAATATGAGTGAATCCAGTAGCGGTTTACAGCACAAACTAAACAGTGCCACAGACTTAAAATCAGTCGTACGAACCATGAAAGCCATGGCTGGCGCAAATATTAGTCAATATGAAGATGCAGTGCACTCACTTGATGACTATTACCACACTGTACAATTAGGATTGCTCGCTTATTTTAGACACAGCAAAGTGGGTAGTTCGTCGATTAAAACCGCGGATAAAAATCAAACCGTCATAAATGGCAAAATTGGTATTGTCGTGATTGGCTCTGATCAGGGCTTGGTTGGCCAGTTTAACGAAGCCTTAGTCACGTTTTTAAACACCAAATTGATTAACATGACAGCAGAGCAACTTTTTTGGCCTGTAGGGGAGCGAATTAACGCACGGCTTGATGATCTTGCTTTACCGCTGGAACGGTCTTTTATCCTGCCCAGTTCGATTGATGCTATCACCACACTAGTGACCGAAATTCTCCAAGAAATACACGAACAACAACAAAATAATCATCTGCAAGAAGTCTATTTATTTTTTAATCGAACCCTAGCTAAATCCCAATATGAACCTACTTTTCAACGGATATTACCCCTCGATAACGTTTGGCAACAGAGTTTTTTGTCAGAGTCTTGGCCGACAACCAGTCGACCGCAATTGTTGGCCACACACCAAGAAACCTTTAGTGCTTTAATTGGTGAATACCTTTTTACGTCGCTTTTTAGAGCCTGTATTGAGTCGTTAGCCAGTGAAAACGCCAGCCGTTTAATTGCCATGCAACGAGCTGAAAAAAATATTGAAGAGATCCAAAGCCAACTATTGCGTCAATACCATCGCCAACGTCAAAGTGGCATAGATGAAGAGCTTTCAGATTTAGTCGGCGGATTTGAAGCCCTTTCGACTAAAGCTGATTAAAGTTAAGCCCTCTTCTGGGCCTTGCTTTGCTGACCAACCTTTAAAGTGAATAAATGACTTTAATGCGTCACTTTTTTGATCTGCATCAAAATGCAACTCCTACAACTCATTAATAATAAGCACTCTAAGTGATCCGCTTAAGGAGTAAATAATGAATATTAAACAAATTAGTGCCATAGCCAAAGACTTAGGCATCAGCCCCAAGAAGCACAATAAAAGTCAGTTGATTCATCTTATTCAGCAGGCAGAAGGTAACTTTCCCTGTTATGCCACGCCAAGCGCTGGTGAGTGCGACCAAGTGAATTGTCTATGGCGCCAAGACTGTTTGAAAACGACGGTGACCAAACATTAAAAGGATAAAACATGCAAAATCCAAGTCACATTAGTACCTATCAAAAGTTACGTACTCTCAGTGCGCAGTTAATTGCAGAAATTCCCGATACCATGGCAGGGTTTGGGGAGTTGCATGCTAATGCGGTGAGCAAAGGCGCACTGGATACTAAAACTAAAGAATTAATGGCTCTCAGTATTGCTATTGCCGTGCATTGCAATGGTTGCATTGCTTTTCATGTGCATGATGCTTTAAAAGCCGGTGCAAGTCGTCAGGAAATAGTTGAAACAATCGGTGTGGCTATCTTAATGGGCGGAGGCCCAGCTATGGTCTATGGCTGCGAAGCATTAGAAGCCTTGGAGCAGTTTGAAAAAAACCAAGACCTACCACTGTAAGCGGCATAAAAGTAACAAATGATTATTGCCTCTTTGAAAAAAGAAGCAATGACACACGAAAAAAAACGCTTTCCCTCATGACTATCTATTAATTTAGCCTTTGATACCATAGCGCAACGTCACTGCCATGGGTAAACAAGTCATCTGAACAGCTCAGCCTATGCAAATTAGTGTAATTAGCATGCACTTTACAATAATAAGTCGTCTCAGAAGAATTGAGCTTTACTTCTAATTGTTCTATTTTGTCTGGACCACAGGCAACATATTGTGCAGTACCTTGAAAAGCCAAATCCTCTTTTTTGCCTGACACATCTAAGCTTGTCGCTCTTTCATCACCAGTAAATCTTACCCACCCAGTATAAGCGCGGCCACTGTTCTGACTACTCCCCACTATCAGATAATTACCATGAAGGTAAGCGACCTTGTACGCATCCGCTTTTAATAATGGCTGGCACGTTGCAGGTTTAATCACACTAGAGGCAACATTCAACCATGCTGATATAAGTATTAAGGTCGTAAACATAGGATTATCTCACTTAGCTTAATACTAAAACTCGGCAAGTTAATGCAGAAAACTGTTAACGGAAACACCTTAGTCTTCATCTTAGCGAGTTTCAGCATCACAATTAAAATTTAGTAACATAAGATTCCTATTCTAAGCTATTAAAACGGGGCAAACTTTCTGCAACTTCTATGTTGTTAATTCAATTCATTGCCTTTTAAAACGCTAAGGACTTACCGTGAACCGATTAATGTGTTTATTTTTCAGTATTTTTGTCGCATCCTCATTTGCTAGCAATTATCAACAAGCGCCCGCAGATATAAGTCAAAAATCACTCACGATCTTTAGCAAAATACACCAAACGAATGCCTTAGTCACCCAAGTTAAAACCCTAGTGAGTTATGATCCCGAGCTAAATATTGTCCAGCAATTTTCGGTTATGACCGCTATTGTCCTGCAAAGCCCAATAACTAAGTCTAGAGGTTCTGTGAACCAACATGGCTCAAATCAGCCTTTGGATTTAAATGGTGACAGCGCAGAAGCTTATTTTCGTGCCTTGCCTCGTGATCAGCTTTTTCCTTTAGACGAACAGAAAACCGACGATGCTAGCGATTTCACTTATTCGCCAGTCAGTGAGGTTAATCAATTAAGTTGGCAAAAACCATTGGCAACATCAGTACAGACTGATAATCAGAATAATTTATTATTAGCGCCCAGTTCTTTTGCAAAAAAACCAGTCCAAGTCATGTTTTAGGGTGCCGCGTAACCTTTCTTTACTTGTAAGTGGTTGCGTATCTGTATGATTAAATTGATTATTCCTATTTTATTATTCAAATAAGAACCAAAGAATAATATTTATCTTTTGTTATCCTTTTTTGCGTTAGTATCGCCTATTATTCCAGCTAATAGGTGATGTGCCATGCCAAACTCATGGATGTCGTATTGTCGTCGTAATATCAATTTATTTTTACTTATTGTGAGTATTTTTATGTGTAGCTCTAATGCCGAAGAAAATTCGGCCCCGCAAATTTTGATGGCAGGTGATTCAACTATGGCCATTAAAGATCCGAAGGACTACCCAGAAACTGGCTGGGGAATGCCCTTTGCTAGTTTTTTTGCCGCCGACATCAAAATCTATAATTTTGCCAAAAATGGACGCAGTACTCGTACTTTTAAAGAAGAGGGTTTATGGCAACAACTTATGGATATATGCCAGCCTAATGACATCGTATTTATTCAATTTGGCCACAATGACGAATCACCGAGCAAAGTCGACCGCTACACCACGCCAGAGCAATATGAGAACAATCTTAAACAGTACGTCGCTGATGTTCGTGCTAAGCATGCACAGCCGATATTACTGTCACCGGTCACGCGGCGCTATTTTGATAAACAGGGCCGCATTAAACCCACCCATCCTTATACGGAGATTGTAGCTGAGGTGGCAAAAAGTATGGCAGTTACCTATATCGATATGGATAAGATTAGCCGAGAGTATTTTAGCGCCCTGGGTGATGAGGGGTCGGCTATTCGCTATATGCATATTAAGCCAGATATCCATCCTAACTATCCCCATGGCGTGCGCGACGATACTCACTTTAACGAACTAGGTGCTCGAGAAGTCGCACAACTAGTATTAGCAGAGTTAAAAACCCTGAACCATGTATTGGTCAGCCAGTTACACTCTGTTGATCCTAAACATTTAAGTTTGAGCTACTAATATCGAGTATTACTGCTTTTTATTAGTCGAATCCAATTGAACCCGGCGCAATATCATTGCTAACTGTTGTTTAACACTGTCTGTTAAGTCTTCATTTTGATAAATAAAGTGGCAGTATTTATTTACCAATGGCATCTGTTTATTGTTGCTCAGCAAGGACCAAACTGCAGATTGATATGTCGCATCTAAGTAGGCATCTCGCTTGAGTTCATCCTTTAACTCGAGTTTGTCTTGTTTAATTTTATCAAGCGTCCCTTTGTACTTAACTAATGCCAAAGCACTAACAATTTTTTTGATAGGCTCATATCTACCTGTAGCTAAAAATTCTGACCACAACATATCAAGTTGCAATGGATTACTTATGTCGTCGCTTAATGCAGGAAAAGATATGTTTTGCACTTGTTGGCTAAAGTCAGAGAAAGTATCACTTTGCCCATAAGTAGAAAGCTGATTTTCGCCAACAAAGTGATCGATTAATATAAATCGCTTTTGATCCTCTAAAGAAAAACTATCAAACCTCTTAGCTATATTGTTGAGTAAATAGGGATTATCTGCAAACACACGACTAAAAAAACTTAATATATTCAGATGCTTAGTTATCCAATCTGGCTCTGGCTGTATCATGCTTTGCAAAGCGGCTATGGCTTTTTGAGGACTCAGTTCTTGGTAATAATTCATCATCCAGATATTCGCTGCATCTACGTCTGCAAACTGAAATTCGACGCTAAAGGGCAATAGTTTAATAGGCGTGGTTGAGGTAAAGGTTGTACCAGATACATTGTCGTAGGCCTTAACTTTTATGTGATAAGTGCCGAAAGGATAGTCTTCAGTAAACATAACGCGCATTATCTGTTGATTTAGTAATAAGACGTCTGCATTTGCAGCTTGTCCCTGATAACCAACGATACCCTGGCCTTTATCTTCTGTAGGTTTACCTTGAGGATCGAAAATTTGCACATCATAAGTCAGGTTAATGTCATTGCGACTATCAATTGCATAGCCACTAAATAACACAAAGATGCTAATTAACTGATTTTGTGCAACTTCCTCAGCTTGACGCAAATTGGGCCCGCTGTTGGCGGGGATTTTGTACCAGGGATCTAAGTCAAAATCCATCAATGACGGCAGTATTAATGTCTCAAACTTGGGTTCTTGTGCTGTGCTCTGAGCGCAAAAAATTACAACAATAATAACTAGAATAAACGCCTTCTTCAACATACTAATTTCCCTTTAATGTGTTTTTAACGCTACTTTTTACCATATAAACCTAAAGATCATGAACAATTCAATGCGCTTTAATTTAGATGGGGGCTGGATGTAATCCCTTCTTGTATTAAGTTAGAAGTCTAATTAATTTGGTTTAAATGCCTATTTCAACTCTTATTCCGCTAAGCGACGACACTTTATTACCCACAGAAAAAATCGATTTAATCAGCTTTATGCCATTGATTTTATTTAATTATAATTTTGTTATGCACAGCTGTTTCAAATGGTTTCACCGCCCCATTGTTTTACCCTGCTTGTTTCATGGCGTTTCATTTCCAGCATTTGTTAATACCTTGTTGATCTACATCAAAGGATATTTACCTAAGGGATGTTAGTCTGGTGACTGGAAATTCTTAACCATGACAGAGGCCAGACAATGAAAATGCCTGAACAGATATTGGTAGTAATAAGTGGAAAACGTAAAAAACATGAAGCCCTAGAGCGTGCGTTAAAGTTTGCTGAATATAATGATATTCATATCCATTTATTTAATTCTATCTATGAACCCGTTTTGGAGTTGACTGATGTGTTGTCCACTGAACATCGTGAACAAATGAAAGAGCAACACTTAGCTGACCGTAGGCTATATATGAATACCTTAGCCGAAGAACTTTCGAGCCAGGGCATTGCTTGTTCGGTAAGAGTTGAGTGGCATCCTCATTTACATGAAATTATTGAAAAGGTTGTTAAAGAGTTGCAGCCTGATTTAGTGATAAAACGCATCAGCGCTGAATCAATGAGTATTAATCCATTTGCCCTGCCCGTTGACCGCCACCTGATTCGTTATTGCCAAGCCCCACTATTATTGGTTAATCAGTCTGAGTACTCTAACTCCCCTATTTTAGCAGCAGTAGATATTTTGACATCTGACACTGATCACATGAGTTTAAATAAAGACATTCTCGAATCTGCTAAATTATTTTCTCATCTTTATTTAGCGCCGCTACATGTGGTTAATGCCTTTATTACCCATACAGTAAGTGCTGGTATCGATTTTCCCATGTTAGATATGGAGCAATTAAATCGAAACACCGAGAGCTATCATCGAGAAAAACTCAGCGAATTACTTGAAAAGAATCATGTGGAAACCACTCCTAAGCAACTGCATGCAGTACCCGGTGTGCCAGAAGTCGCAATCCCACAGGTGGTTAAACAACTTAATTGTCAGTTGGTGATCATGGGAAGTGTAGGTCGAAAAGGTTTATCGGGTGCTCTTTTGGGTAATACTGCTGAGGCGGTACTAGCCGAACTGAATTGTGAAGTACTCTGCTTAAAACCCCACCATTGATCACCTGTTTATGATAAACGGCTAATCAAAACAGATTAGCCGTTTTTTTATGTTTGTAAAAGAGCCTCAACTTTGCTTGTTTCTGTTGCTTGCGATCTGCTTTCTAATGCCTGCAACATAGAAGGTGTTACTAATACAATACCGTCTTGACTAATGCGAAATCCTCTAGCGATGTCATCGGCTTGGTTTATACCGATTTGCATTCCACTAGGAATTTTGCAAGCGCTGTCGATAATGGCACGCTTTATTTTTACATTCCGACCAATATCCACTTTTGGTAAAACAACTGATTCTTCTACCTGACTATATGAATGCACATGGACGTCAGAAAATAGCAGGGATTTGTTAATAGACGCCCCCGAAATAATACAGCCCCCTGATACAGTAGAATCTACTGCGTAACCTTTGCGGTCAGGATCATTAAATATAAATTTAGCGGGAGGTGATTGTTTTTGATGGGTCCAAATAGGCCAACTTTCATCATATATATTCAGCTGAGGAGTAATATTGATTAGATCCATATTGGCTTTGTAAAATGAATCTAAAGTACCGACATCGCGCCAATATGGTTGCAGGTGGTTTTCAATATCTCGAAAGCGAAAGGCTAATACTTTATTGTGGTCGATTGAAGCAGGAATGATATCTTTGCCAAAGTCGTGTTCAGATTTTAGATTCTGTGCGTCTTTAAGTAATTGCTGAATTAAAAACTCGGTATTAAATACATAATTTCCCATTGATGCCAGGGTGTATCCTGGACGGTCATCTAAAACGCAGGGGTTTGAAGGTTTTTCGTGGAAGTTGATGATGCGGTTTTGTTTATCAACACACATGACGCCAAATGTCCCAGCAGCGTCTTCGACCGGAACTTCAATACACGAAACTGTCATATCGGCCCCACTTTCGGCGTGTTGCGCTAACATGTCAGCA
>TARA_R110002167_G_scaffold1337_1_pt1 | contig 15162 bp, 26 predicted proteins | sample TARA_R110002167 | Tara Oceans TARA_R110002167 (sample SAMEA4398238) | marine metagenome | biome: Polar Biome; feature: [MES] marine water layer (ENVO:01000295) within the mesopelagic zone...; material: water (ENVO:00002006), including particulate matter (ENVO:01000060) such as...... | reverse complement strand
CCTAAACTATATACAAGTTTACCTTCACATAACATGAAGTCTTGACAGGTAAGAACCACACTCTTATGATAAATAGGTTGATCCATACTATAAATCCACTCTTCTTCAGAAGAAAGATCTGTAATAGGTCTTGCAACCATTATCAGTTCTATATAAAAATCTTCATCATAAGCAAATGGTTCAGTCTCTATATCAATTACAAACGACATAGTGTTGATGTTCTGTTGTTCCCAAACACCAATTTCAAATACACCAGGCTCTGTGTCTTTAGAGCATGATACTAATGGTAATAATAATAGAAGTAAGTATTTCATTTTATTAAATTAAAAGGTTTAAATAGAGAAGGTCAAATGACCTCCCCTATTTTATTTAAAACTTTAATAATAGTTCTTGCTATAAACCCTGGTTCAGTACGCTTATACGGAGAAGCATAAACATAAATAGTTTCAGGTGCTTCTTCAAAGAACTTGAACAATGCTGGACATAACCATACATCTAAGGTTGCTCCAATAGCTTCAAACACATAATCTGTACCTCCACCAAATGATCCTGCACTTTCACCCACTCTATTAATAACGTGAGTTACTTTAGGAAAGTCATTTGCAGAAAATATTAAACTAACTGCATTATCTTCTCCAGATATAATGTCTAAGAGTGTATCAGCACCTGCAACAAAAGGTTCTTTAACAAGATTTCTGTCTTTGTCGTCAAATACCCATTGTCCCTCGTGCGTGTAAGCACTAATTTTCATAATTGAATTGCTTGTCATGATTTTTTTCTTTTAAATGTTGTTAAAATGTAAATTGCCATCAGTATAAATACTATTGGCTCTATAATGCAAAAGACCCACACATTTAATTCTTTGTATGTGAGTCCAAGTGGTGGTGCGTAGGTCTCTAAGACCCACACACACCAATCAAATACTTCTACCATGTTAATATGTTAAAAATGTATATCTTCCTTTGGAGTAACCATTGCCACTATAAATGCAAAGAGTACAAAGAATGATGTAAATACAGCGTAAGGCTCTGAATGCATTGCATCAAGCCAGTTAAAACAACCTATAGTCACTAACCACATTGTAGTTATTAACTGCATAGGTAGTGTACCAATAAATATAAATACTAAAAATTTCTTAGCTAATGTTTCCATCTTATGTGTTTTTATGAGTTTGTTGAGTTTTCAATTGCTTTATAATACGTTTCTAATTGTTTAGCACTGTATGAATCTGAAGGCACTGTAAGATGCGCTTCAAATGTATGATGATCTATCTTTTGAGTAATCTCACTACCAGCTAAATCACACATAAGTGTGTCTCCAGTCATTGTTCCAGTTGTTAATGTTCCTGTTCCAGGTACCAACATACCTACGTAGTCTAAGTCTACACATATAGCTAGTAATATTATGTTTTGTATTGAATAATAGTTCATGATTATTATTGATTTTAAATGATTTCTTAGTAAAAAAAGAGGACTGCTTACCCTCTGTGTACCGTTTAGACGGTTGACCTTCGTGTTGTTGTTTTCGAGTTCTTGGTACTCGCACCAATGATAAATAAGCTAACACGTAAGTGCTTATCATCATACCTGCCAACTCTTCAGTTGATTGCTCAGGCGTTAGTATTATTAATCAGGATCTCGATCAAGGATATTCTCTTGATAAGAGTCTAGCTCTTCCAATATCTTCTTCTTGTTAAAGAATTGTGCTTGTCTTCCTGATAGTAGTGAACCTGGTATGTACACTTCACTTGAAAGTTCTAATCGCGTACGTAGTTGCTCAATAGTCGTAACCTTGAGTCTTTTAGCGCAATTCATCAGTCTAACTGAGAAATCGCCATCAATTATGTTTGTCATGTCTTTGTTTTTAAAGTAAAAAAGAGAAGTGATGGCTGTGGTGTTCTTCACATTTACACGGGCTGGAGTTAACCGTCATCACTTCATAAGAAGAAAGCTCTGTTATCCTGAGCCGAAACTGCTGTAAGTTCTTATCGTACCAACCCGAAGATGGTTTACTGCACGAGGTTTTGCTCTCTTCTTTTGTTATTCCCATCTCTATCACGAGGCATATGCTTTCATTAGGAAATAACTAAATCCTTATCGTTAGGTCAAAGGATTTAAGTGGTTAAGTCAGTGACACCTCCGAAGAGAATGCCACCGACTAAAGTGTTGTTATGCCCAAGCCTTACTTGTGTAAGTACTTTCAAGGTAATCAAGAACTGTCTTACCCATTTCTGCCCACTCTTTACTCCACCCATTAGGTGATGTGTCAGTAATGTAGTCACGTAGCTCTTCAGAACCCAATGGTTTACCCATTGCAATCTGAAATCCGATAGTGTTGAACCAATTGTATTGGTCTCCACCATAGAATTTAGGATGTACATCCACATCAAGTAGATCACAAATCTCTTTGTCTATTTGATTAACGGCTACTGCTTCGTTTGTCTTGTTGTCTATTAATTGAAAATTATTACTCATGACTTTAGTTTTAGTCGGTTAATGTTATAGTTATTACAATATATGTTATTGATAACACATAAGGAAAAGGAGTAAAATGGGTGTGAGAGACTTAGTCGCCAATCACACCCAGATGTTATGCTAGTATTATACTGACACACACATAGTAAAAAGAAAGGGGACAAAGTCCCCTATTCTTTATACTGCTTTGCCAAACCATATTTCAGCAGAAGCATGCTGCGTACAATATGGTAAAAGGTACTCATAGAGTTCCTTGTTGGCTTTAGGATCGATTAGATCCCCTTGACTAAGGTCAGAAAGAAGGGCTTGTCCCGCCTTACTAAGACCTATAGTTAATGACTTGATTCCAAGTCCATCTTCGATGGTTACTTTAATCATGTTGTAATCCGTTAGGAAGTTTGCGAATGTAATGTTCATTACGTTTGTAAATTAAGTTAATTATTCGTTTAAGACCGGAGGTTTTGAACTCCAATAATGTCCCGGGGTGTTCTTTAAGTAGGTACCCACACTCAAAAATTCTCTCTCTTTTTTAAAATTTCTCCCACTTCTAAAATTTTTTTGGTGGATTAGAAATTTTTTATATTAATTTTGTAACCGTATCCCACGCAAGTGATCACCCACGAGGAACCGTAATGGTGCAGTAAGGGGTCAGAAGTCGGATTGTAGCCTTAAATAGAGGTGGAGTTTTCTCCGATAGGATACAGAAGAAAAGGAATATAGGGCTCGGTTTGGGTTGACTGCCATAAGGCAACACATAGGTATGTGTAGGTGAAGTAACACCAAGAAGGTCAACCTTAGGTATCCGCAAGGAAGCACTGGTCAAGTCTAAATCCTAATTGAAAAGAGTTTAAAAGGAACTGAAATAAATTCCCTCAAGGGATTTTTTATATCTTAGAGGGGGAGAGAGAAAGAAAGAAAAAAAGATATTAGAATATTTAATACATAAAATAAAATGGCAACATTAACAGCAACATTAGCATTGACAAGTACCGATGCTACATCAGAGTCTTTAGCCTTAACTGTAACAGACGCTTTAACAATTGGAGCTCCTATTACAGGGGTTTCAAGATTAACTATTACTACCGCAGACAATCAAGAGATTGTAGATGAGGCAGTGAGTGGAGTGTATTACTTTTATGCAAGGAATACAGATGCAACTAACTTTATAATTCTTCAAACTACAGCTAGTGTACAATATGCTAGACTTGGTCCAGGGGAGTTCTGTTTCTTTCCAGTGAATGATAGTGCAGGTGTAGAAGCAAGATCTGATACAGCTAGCTGCGTACTAGAGTATGCATATTGGAAAAAAGCATAATTTTTAAAATTTTAAAATCATGGGACTAACAACAGGAGAAGGGTTTGCAAAGATATCTGCGCAAAACTCTACAGACCTTAATAATATTATAGCTACAGGTGGGTTTAAGAACCTTACAGGTACAGGAGCTCATACAGCTTTAACAGGGTATGCAGTGGTAGTACAGGAAGATACAGTGTTTACAGTATTCACTGTGGATGGTGTAGTTCAACTAACTAACTACGGATTGAGTGGTGCAACTGTTAAAGCAGGAGCATACTTTCCAGTACCTAAAGGAGCACAGATTACAGCCATTACTATGAGTAGTGGTAGTTGTGTAATCTATATGCTGTAGGATTATGATGCTAGGTAATGGCATAGGAGTTGCTTTTAATAGAGGTGGAGGAGCTGCGGCAGTACTTCCATTCTCAATTATTATTGATACCTCTAAAGCGGCTGGTGATACGTTTACCTTGCCGATAAACAATGATGCAGCACAAGATGGTACTATTGATTGGGGAGATAGTTCTACTTCGGATTTGTCCTATGCTAACCGAGCGCACACATACTCTTCAGGTGGAATTTATACCATTACTATTACAGGTACTATATTAAAGGGATTTAATTTTGGAGTTGCAGGAGACTACCTTAAAATAACAAAGATTTCTCAATGGGGAATATTAGATATTACTTCGGGGAGTAACGCCTTTAAAGACTGTGCTAACCTAACAATAACAGCAACAGACGCTCCGACAATATCAGCAACTACATTCTATCGAATGTTTTACAATTGCGATTTAATAACTACACCAGATTTTAGTAATTGGGATACAAGTACAGTTACTAATATGCAGGAAGCGTTTAGAAACTCACTTCGATTTAACGGTAGTTTAGCAGGGTGGGTAACATCTAACACCACTAATATTAGGGGGATGTTTACGTCTGCGGTTGCGTTTAACCAAGACCTTTCAAGTTGGGATGTTTCTGGAGTAACCACTATGTATGAGACATTTAAAGACGCTGATGGGTTTAATTCAAGTGTAGCAGGATGGGCATTTAAGTCAGGTGTTAGTTTGTATGCAACCTTTCAAAATGCTGAAGGATTTACAGGTATAGGAGTGGATTCTTGGGATACAAGTAATGTCAGCAGTACAAACAGGGTGTTTAATAGTGCCGATAGTTTTAACGGTGATATTAGTTCTTGGGACACAAGTAATTTTACAGATATTCAATATATGTTAAACCAATGCGATGCTTTTAGAGGCAGTCTTGCAGGGTGGGATATTACAGCATCTATGACAAATATGAATACGTTTATGAATGGAATTACAGGAATGTCTACGGCTAACTATGATGCCACTCTTATTGCTTGGGATGCTCAAGGGTCTCCTGGTTATTCAGGAACTGTAAACTTCGGAGGGTCTACTTACACAGGTGGTGCAGCAGCAGCAGCAGCAAGAGCATCTTTAGTTACAAAGTTTGGTGCTATTACAGATGGTGGAATCGCTTAAAATAAAAGACAATGAACGAGATTAAATACCCATCAGTTAGAACCTATTACATCTGTTTTGATGATGATAGAACAGAAGTGAAAAGCTACGGTTGGGTAGACCCTGAGCAAGTTTTCACTACCATTTGGATATTCGATGAATTTACAGACGAAGCACAATGGATAGCTGAGTTGTTAGTTTGGGGAATTGTACCCGACATAGATGAACAAGGTAACTTGATATTATGAGCCTCCTAAGAGATACAAATAACAATCTAAGTAGCAAAAGGGTGGCAGGGTATGTCGTACTCGCAGTTGTATTGTTTGCATTTGTATCTGATTTATGTGATACGATGGAGATAAACGAGAGCGTAGCTAACACACTAGCTATGTCTGCCGCTGCCTTATTAGGTATCGGCACATTTGAAAAGAAGAACTAATGGAAAGGTTAGCCAATATTTTATTCTCCCCTCAAACAAAAAGTGAAATAGTATTATACATGGTTGACGCATTTGGATTAGTTTTATCTGTATTTTGGGTAACAGGCGTTAAGGAGACGTTAAGTATATACATATTAGGAGTAACAGCTATATCTTTGACGATTACTGTTGCGGTTAAGATCTACAATCTGTTTAATTCAAACAGTAAAAACAAAAAAATATAAATAAAAAAATCATGTCAACAACACAACAAAGAGCCAGAATGTTTTTAAAAATGAACGGGCTATCTCAAACTTTAGATAATATTCTTTTACTTGAACAAATTGGTAATAGTAATACGGGTCCAGTAATAACTGATTTAATATCAGAAGAAACCGTTGGAAGCGGAGTATCTATTGACGGAGTACTAATTAAAGATGGGGTTCTTCGAGGGTTGTCAGCACTAACTTCGGCTACTGGCGCCCTAGATGGTGCTTTTATAAGAGCAGAGACTAAACAATCTATTTCAGGACCAGGAGCTATTAACGTAACGACTTACAAAACAGAAATTACTACAACTGGTTCAGATGCATATACTCTTGCAGATGGTGTAGTAACTGGACAGCTTAAGAAAATCCACATGATTGCTAATGCTGGGACAGGAACCCTTACCCCAGCAAATATTGCGATTAATAATGCAATTCTCTTTAGAGCCGTAGGTGATGAAGCAATACTTGCGTGGACTGGTTCGAGTTGGATAATAATCGATACTTCTAATGTTCTTGGAGATGGAGCAACCCCAACACCAGTATAAATTAAGTAAGAAACTTTAATATATGAGTTTAAGATTACTCCAGGAACAAGCAGGTCTTACAGGGAAAGATGTAGACGGAGTGTTTGGACCAACAACATTTTGGGCATGCAAAGAATACTTGGATCTACCAAGTGATATTGCATCCGTACACTTTTTTGCACAATGCGGACATGAAACAGGAAACTTCCAAAGGTTTGAGGAAAACCTCAACTACAGTAAAGAAGGACTTCTTAGTACCTTCGGAAAATATTTCGATGATGAAAGTGCTGAGGCCTATGCTAGACAACCTGAAAAGATTGCGAATAGAGTCTATGCCAACCGCATGTCAAATGGTGATGAAGAGTCTGGGGATGGATGGAAATACAGGGGAAGAGGAGCAATCCAATTAACTGGTAGATTCAATTATAAAGAGTTTGCAGAGTATATGAATGATATTATGATTGTGCGGAAACCTAAAAGAGTAAGTGAAGAACTTAGCTTTATGGCTGCATGCTGGTTCTTTGATGCAAATGGAATCTTTGATATATGCACAGACCTATCTTATGATACGGTAAAGAAGATCACTAAGAAAATCAATGGTGGTTATAATGGCTTAAACCATAGACTTGAGCTTACAGAGAAGTATGCCAAATACATTTGATGTAATAAGGCTGCTAAAAAGTAAAAATGAGAAACATAAATAAGATAATAGTGCATTGTTCAGCAACACCTGAGAGCAAAGATGTAACTATTGATACCATTAGAAAGGAGCACGTTGAGGACAACGGATACAGTGATATAGGATACCACTGGATCATACCTTTAAGTGGGTCTGTAGAAAAAGGTAGACCTGAATCAATATCCGGAAAACACTCTAAAGACTTTAATAAAAACTCTATAGGTGTGTGTTATATAGGAGGTGTAGATAAAGACATGAACCCTAAAGACACAAGAACTGAAGGACAAAAAGAAACTCTTAAATGTTTATTAGAGGATATAAAAGATAGGTATCCAAACGCTGAGATAATAGGACACAGGAATATAAGTTCTAATACCTCCCCCTCGTTTGATGCTAAGGCTGAGTACAATAACATATGAAAAGCCTTGAATCAAAGATTTTCTATATCTTAACTGCAGTATTTTTACTTACCACTGTATGTCTATCTGTTAAAGTAGAAAAATTAGAAAATGAACTTGATACTTGTAAATCTAGCAAAAGAGTACCTACCGTATCTACTAGCATTTTTTCTAGGAGTATTATTAGCCTGGAAAGGGTGCGGTAATACAAGCGGTAAACCTATTACTACTATTATAGAAAAGCCTATACCTACTATTAAGTATGTAGATAGGTGGAAAACTGATACAGTTCGATTTGTGTCTAGACAAGTAGTAACTGTGCATGACACAATCCATAGTACAATAAATACTACATACTTAGACACAATCTTTGTAGTAGATACCGTTAGCATCGTTGAGGCCTGGCTTACAGAGATAGCTAAGTACGATACAACTATAGACCAAAAAAACGCCAGTATTCAGTTAAACTGGCAAAACTACCAGAACAGGTCTGAGAACTTAATGGTGACTTACACTCCAAAGAAAGTGGTAGGTGCAAATTTTGCACTAGGTGTGCACGGTATCATAGGATTACAAAGTGATTTTAAGCAATCTTATAAACCTCTTTTTGGAGTGGGAATACATAGTTCAATTAAAAAGACCTATATTAGTGCTGGTTACGGATATAATGGAGAGCATTTTATATCTATAGGAGTGGGACGGGACTTAATTACTAGATGACATATTACTACTACACTGAAAAAGACATCAGACAAGAAATTGATGTCTTATTACAAGAAAATGCAAGTATTCAATGCAATCTTGGACTTGAAAGTACAGTTGCAGAAAGAAAAGAGGCTAACGATAAGTGGAAAGTTATAGCTGCAAAAATAAAAACCTTAGATATTAAATTCTATAGGGAAAGGATAATGCCCCAAAACAAATGAAACTATTAAATTTTGAAATGCCTCCAGAAGGCTTTAAGAGATTATTTTACGACATTGAAACAAGTTATGAGATAGGGAAATTCTGGAGACCATCATTTAAAGCCGTTATACGGCACACAGACGTATTTATTGAATCAGCTATTATCTGCATATCCTATAAGTGGGAAGGACAGAAAGGGATTCACTCGCTACGGTGGGAAGAAGGAGACGATAAAGACGTAGTTAAAAGATTTATCGAAGTAGCACTTAAAGCTGATGAAATCATTGGACATAATGGAGATAACTTCGATGAAAAGATAATACGAACAAGAGCACTGTTTCATCGCATACCATGCCCCTCAAAGTTTCCAAGTTTAGATACTTTAAAGAAAGCAAGGAAGCATTTTAGAATGGACTCCAACACACTAGAGCATATCGCAAATAGATTGACTGGTGAGGGTAAGGCTAAGATGGAATACTCCGATTGGGATTTGATTTGTAAACCTTTAATACCAAAGTTTTTTGGATATAAAGTGGAATTGCCTGAGAGCTATAAAGTGGCTATGAATAAGATGGTTGAGTACTGTGAACTTGATGTAGTAAAACTCGAAGAGGTATTCCACGAACTACAACCTTATATAGATCATAACCATCACGCAGGAGAGTCTGGAGGATTCGGTAGATACTCATGTCCTAAGTGTGGAAATGATAAACCACTTCATAACAAAATTAGACATACAAAGGCTGGAATGATAAGACATGGGGTTAAATGCCCAAAGAATTGTGGGTACTATACACTTTCTAATGCTGTCTGGATGCAAAAGCTAAAGGCTGACTTTGAAGAAAAGTTACAATTAAAATAGCTTAATTAAATTAATTGCTAAATTTGTAATTGAACTAATAACATATTTTATAATGAAAGCTACAGGAACATGGATCGCTTTAGTAGATCCAAGAGCACCAAAGAAAGACAAACCTGTTATTCATCTATCAAAAGAAGCAAAAGCTTCTATGGATGAAGACCAGATGGACGAAATAAAAACTAATATTCTTGAAGTATCCTCCGTAGGAGAAAGACTACTCGACAAGAGTATTGTAAAGGGAAGTATGGTTATTGTAGACCCTCGTATCCCTTTTGCAGTTGTTCACGACTCAAAAGAAAACGCATACTTGATGATCCAAGAGAATCAAGTAATGATGGTAGAATAATGAAAGGAACAGTTACGTTATCCTTAGAGGATTTTGAAACTTTAAAAGGTAATTCTGAAATAGGCGAAAAAGCTAAACGTATTACTAGAGATCTTGATCGAGAAGTTTCAAACTTATTAAATCATATGGCTAAAACAACAGATATGAAGTTGATAGCTGAAAGTTATAATAGGATACCACAAGGATTTTCTAAACTGGAAATAACCCCCGAAGGATGTCGACTGATAGCAAAAAAATAAAATTAAAGATACCTATTGCAGATACCTTCCAGAGTATTAGACTTTGGAATGGTATTTACAATTTGACGGATAAAGAAATCTCAATCCTTGCTAAACTTATAGATACTGAGCATAAAGAATTTTGCAATAAAGATCATAGGATTAAGGCTGCTGAAGCTGCAGGGATAACTCTAGGAGTTATAAGTACTTATATAAAAAGGCTTAAAGACAAGAAAGCTATAGTTATTAAGGATAATGTTTATGAGTATTCTAAACTTTTTAAAGAACTAGATAATGTGGAGATCTCTTTATATAGGAACACCGGGGAATAGTCTTGTGGCAGAAATATTCACAAACGATTTTAAGGTTATAACTGTAAAATATGACTCTCAAGGAGTCCCTTTAAGTATATTTATTGAAACTATGTTAAACTGGTAATGAAAGGATTTGCAAAAATGATTTGGGAGTTTGCAGAAGCTCTTAAGAAGCACGGTAATGATGGGTTTAAACATGTAACTGTTACAGAGTACACTACAAGAATGAAGACTTGTGTGGATTGTGAGCACTTTACAAAAACTCAATCTTGTGGGTTATGTGGATGTCACATGCCTGTAAAAGCTCGTTGGAGAACCACTCAGTGTGCAGATAATCCACCTAAATGGTTAGCAACTAATGGCAGCAAAAGGAAAGAAGGAGCTGATACAGATCCTAGCGACTAAGTATAACCTACCACTTAAAGAGGTGGAAAAAGTAGTAAATTCTCAATTTAAACTCGCAGCTAAAACAATGTCTGAGGGTAAATTTGAGGCTATACGCTTACCGTCATTTGGGGTGTTTAAAGTTAAGCCTGGACGATTAAAATATTTAAACGATGCTAAGAGAAAGTCTATTAAAAACAACAGACAATCTAAAGATTGAGCCCTCTACTTACTGTCTAACAGTAAAAGCCTTTAAAAATATTGTAGATAACTTCAACTCAGAAGAAACTATAAAGAGGCTTTCCTATATCTATTTTATGTGTGATGTGCATTCAATATATAATGCGTATGATGATATTCAAAGACATAAAGAGATAGAGAAGGCAGTATTTAATGGTGCTTTTAAAGTAGATAAGCATACTAAGGCTGCTATGGAGGAATACACTAAACATGATTCTTCTATTATGATGCTACTTAAAGCCTCTAGAAAATCCGTAATTTATTTAAAAGATTGGCTAGAAAACATTGATATTACAGATGATTACGATCCTGCAAAGCATGTAAGAATCCTTGAAACAATGGGGAAAACTACTAACGGTTTAAAAGATCTTGAAGATGCAGTTAGAAAAGAAAGTCAACTTAGCGATGTCTGGGGAGGAGTGCAAGTAGATAAGTATAGTGAATAAGTTTAAAGACACATATAGACTATCTCCTGCAGCAAATTATTTCGATAAACATGGGTTTTATACTTCTACACCTAAAGGAACTAAAGCTTATTATGACTTTTGGGATGAAGAAAAGAAAAGATGTTTATATGGATATACTACAGACGAAGGTGATATAAAGGTTTCAGGTTTCCATTACTTCTACCTTAACTACTGTAGAATAAAGGTGGTTAAAGATGAAATTCTTCCTGACGGGTCCACTAGGCCTATGAGAAAACAATATTGGCCAAGATTTTACGATAACGACCATGCGTACTTTACCAACATAGAAAAATGTAGGGATGAAGATAAGCACATGGTGGTGCTCAAGGCACGTCGTAAAGGATACTCTTATAAGGCGGCATCTATGCTTGCACGGAACTACTTCCTTATAAAGAACTCTAAGAACTTTGTGTTTGCGGGTATGAAAGAATACCTGACTGGCGTCGATGCAATACTTACAAAGACCTGGGAAATTGTAAACTTTATAGATGCTAACACAGCCTGGACTCAGCCTAGACTGCTAGATACGGCCATGGCCAAGACGGCAGGGTATAAGAAGAAGGTTAGTGGACAGTTTATAGATGCAGGTATACAATCATCTATAGCAGGAGTATCCCTAAAAGATGACCCCGATAAGGTAAGAGGTAAAGCTGGAGAACTTATATTCTTTGAAGAGGCTGGAGCTTTCCCCGGTCTCCTAGAAGCATGGGGTATGGCTATGCCTACTATGCGACAGGGTAACAAAACCCTTGGAACAATGATAGCTTTTGGTACAGGTGGTACAGAAGGATCTGGATTTATAGCCCTAGAAGAATTATTCTATCATCCTGACACCTATGACTGCATGGCCTTTGAGAATAAGTGGGAGGAAGGGATGTCTGGGACTAAATGTGGATATTTTGTACCTATCTATGAAATCTTAGATGGGTTTATAGATGAACATGGTAACTCCCTTATAAATAAAGCTAAAGAGTTTGAACAAGGAGAGAGGGAAAAGAAAAGAGGTGGTAATGATGCAAGTGCGTACGATCAGTATTTAGCAGAGCATCCTTTCTCACCTGCAGAAGCAACCCTACAAGTATCATCTAATTTATTTGATCTTTCTCTTATCCAGGAACAGTACAATAGAGTTAGGTCAAAAGCTTTACATGCTATAGGGACAGCTGGAGACCTTACCACTAGCGCTAAAGGAGAAGTTATATTTAGACCTAACGGAGATAGAAAGCAGATAACTAAATACCCACATAGAAAAGGAGATGATATAAATGGAGCTGTTGTAATCTATGAAACCCCTCATAAAATAGAAAATAGACCCCCTAATTTACTTTACTTCCTATGCCATGACCCTTATGGTCAAAATCAATCGAGTGACTCTAGATCATTAGGTGCGGCCTATGTTATAAAGAGGGTTAATAATATATCCAAGCCTGATGATATGATCGTAGCATCTTACGTAGGAAGACCTAGGTCACAAGATGAGTTTAACAATATTATGTTTCAATTATCTCACTACTATAATGCTAAAATAGGTTTTGAGAATGACCGTGGAGATGTAATAGGGTTTGCTAAAAGATTTAGGAAACTACACTATTTGCAAGAGGAGTTTGAAATGCTTAATAAAAAGGAGCTGCAATCCCGTACAGTAAAGAGAAATTACGGGATGCACATGACTGAAGCACGTAAAAAACAAGGGGAACTTTACATACGAGATTGGCTTCAAACACCTAGAGGAAAGGATGTAGATGGAAAACAACTTTATAATGTCCATAAAATTTACGATCTTGCACTATTGCAGGAACTAATAAAGTTCAATCATAAAGGCAACTTTGACCGAGTTATGGCGCTTATGATAGGTATGTATCATACCCAAGAACTTTATAATGCAGAAGTTTCTGATGTATTAGGGGACAGATCTGTCGACGATTGGTTTGACCAGCAGTATAAATAATGCCTTATTATAAAAGGTATTTTAAAAATATTCAGGTGTTAAGAGTCATCATAAGTATAAAGTAACTTTGTAAGAATGTATAGCGAAATACCAAATCAAAGAATACCACAGGCAAGAAAAACTAAGCAATGGGCTATCGATACGATGGAGGCCTATTTTTCTATTGCTGAAGACGGAAGAACTTACAGGAAAGAGGAGCTCCGAAAGCTGTACGATTATTACAATGGTGTCATATACGACGACGACTACCAATATGTTGTGCAGCCTTACGGCAAAGCCCGTAAGAACTTCCCTTCCAAAATGCGCAACTATCCCCTTATCAAACCGATTATTGACCTACTCTTAGGGGAAAAGGCAAAGCGTCCGTTTAACTATTCAGTAACCGTGCAGAATTCGGACTCCGTTTCCCGTATGGAAGAGGAGAAAAAATCAGCTGTTCTAGAATCTATGAAGCAGGCCTTTGTAAATGAGGTAAATGCTATGGGGGTAGAAACAGGTGTTCCAAGTCAAGAGCAACCACAGCTACCTGAAGAGCTAGCAAAAATGTTCGACAGGAGTTACACTGACACAAGAGCTATCTTAGGGCAAAAAGGAATGAATTATATCATTCAAGATTGCCATATACATGAGAAATTACAAAAAGCATGGTTCCACTTTTTAGTAGCAGGAGAATGCTATACGGAACGAGGTGTAAGAAATAATGAAGTGTTCTATGATGTTCTTAATCCTTTAGATGTAGACTATGATCTAGATCCGGATTTAGATTACGTAGAGGATGGTGATTGGTCAATGGTAACCAAATACATGCATCCATCTTCTGTAGTAGAAAAGTGGGGGAGAGATCTTACTCCTGAACAGATTGATCAAGTATTTCAAAGTTCAGGGTCTGGCAGTTTTGCTTATGATTCTACATTTAGTAGTCGTCAAGATGAGTTAAGAGATAGACTTGTGCGGGTAAGAATACTTTACTGGCAGTCTATGCAGAGAACAGGGTTTATGACTTTCTTCGATCCTGAAACAGGAGGCCTAGAAACTACGGAGGTAGAGGATGGATTTAGAATCCCACCAGAATTAAAAGAGTTTGGAGCCAAGGTGGAATGGGAATGGCATAACCTTGTTTATCAAGGGGTATGTATAGAGGAAGATATCTATATTAATATGAGACCGTTTGACAATCAAAGAATGTCAATAGATAATCCTTCAAAAAACAAACTACCTATAAACGGTAGAAAGTACTCAGATATAAATTCAAAAAATGTATCTCTAGTTATGCTAGGAGTACCTTATCAATTAAATTATAATACTTATAAATATCGACTTGAACTAGCTATAGCTAGATCTAAAGATATTATTGCCCAGCTTGATATTAATCTTATCCCTAAAAAATGGGATATGGATAAATTCATGTATTACGTAGAAGGTACAGGTATTGCCTGGATAGACTACAACAAAGAAGGAGTAAAACTGAGTCCACAACATCAGTCTGTACTAGATCTTTCTATGAAAACAATGGGTACTTATGTGGAACTACTTAACTCTATTCAAGTAGAGTGGGAAAGAGTTTCAGGAGTCAACCGCCAAAGAATGGGGGGAATGTCTCAATACGATGGTAAAGCTACAAGCCAGCAAGCAATTGTACAGAGTGCGCATACCACTGAGGATCTCTACAGGAAATTTGCTGGGATAGAGCAGAGAGATTTACAAGCTTTATTGGATTACTCTAAGGAAGCATGGATAACTGGTAAAAAATCACAGTATGTAATGCCTGATGGTACTGTAGAGTTTTTAAGTATTGACCCTATGCCTTATTTAGAAGCGGATCTAGGTATATTTATGTCAGATGCTACTAAAGAACTTGAAAAATTAAACCTAATGAAAGAGTTAGGTATGGGTATGCTACAAAACGGTACACCTGCAAGTACAGTGGCAGA
>TARA_R110002167_G_C12705210_1_pt1 | contig 15167 bp, 12 predicted proteins | sample TARA_R110002167 | Tara Oceans TARA_R110002167 (sample SAMEA4398238) | marine metagenome | biome: Polar Biome; feature: [MES] marine water layer (ENVO:01000295) within the mesopelagic zone...; material: water (ENVO:00002006), including particulate matter (ENVO:01000060) such as...... | reverse complement strand
AGCATCAATCCCAAAATTCAACTGCCCCACACTTTACGGTACTCTCCTATCCCTTGATGACATCGTCACCCTTGCCGCCGCGCAAGATGTTGTTGCCACGATTGCCTTCAAGGAGGTTGTCGCTGTCATATCCTGACAGGTTGAGGTTTCCGGCGCCCAGAAGTGCCGCGTCGCTAATCCCTGTCATCAGTGTTGTCGTGGTTGATACCGCAAGGCTATAGCCGCTGCCGTTCTGGGCAATCAGATCAAGTTTCGCGTTGCCGTCGCTGGTATCTATAGACAGGGTCGAAAGCGTGGTGCCGTCACGGATAATCGAGACGCTGGTGGTGCCACCGCTTGCATCAAGCGCATAGCCACCCGCCGCTGCCGTGCGGGTCAGAGCATTTGCAGTCTGAAACGCGACACCAGACAGGCCCTCGCCGATTGAATAGAAATCATCCCGGTCGCTATCTTTATAAGCGACACCCGTGACGTAACGACCACCCGTTTGGGCGCCGAATACTTCTGTCAACATAGAGGAGTTGCGTCCCCGGTATTGGCCACTTTGCAGGCCGATGCCAATATCACTTTGGTTCTCGTCCAAGATAGCTGCGCGATGCGGTGCGCTTGCGAAAAGCGCGCTATGATGCCTTTCAACCACTGTGGCCATATTGCTCTGGGAGATTTGGTTAAGCGAAAGATTTTCACGAAACGTGAGCGGGTTTTCATAATTGGCGTCGATGATACGATCATAAAGGCTTGATCCACCTCGGCCGCCATGCCCGAAAGTGCCGCTTTCCAACAGGTAGCTGCTTTGTTCCTTTGCGGCGGCCTCAAGCTGTGCGTTCGGTGCCAAAACCTGCATTGGGGTGGTCTGTAACGGACCACCCATCGCCTTGGTCACACCACTGTTAATGCTGACACCTTGTTCATTGGCGGCTGTGACGGGATCAAGCCTGCTTTGGTTGAGCAACTCAATAAGATATTGTTCAGCAGCTTCTAGCGACATGATGTGTCCATCTTTCTGGGCCAAGCGGTGCGGTTTATCGCGTCACTATGCTTAACCGGTTAGTATTAAGCGATGATTATACTCTCAAGAAGCAGCGCTGTATCATTATAGTCATCAATCGTCAGACTGCTCCCGTCGTCAAAATTGATAACCACATTATCACCCTGGATGACCATCAGGTCCGCCAAATCGGAGCTACCCAACAGTTGAGCCGAAATCTCGATTTGGTCGAGGGTGTCATCAAAGTCGGTGATCCGATCATCGCCTTTGTTAAAGATGAATGTATCTGCACCACTGCCACCGACAAGCTTGTCATTGCCGCGTCCGCCGTCCAACACGTCATTGCCACGGCCACCTTTGAGCACATCGCGGCCATTGTTACCGTTCAAGATATCATCGCCGGATTGGCCATACAGCTTATCGCGCGAACTGCCGCCGATTAATCTGTCATCGTCATTACCACCAAACAGACGGTCTTTGCCGCGTCCGCCGTCCATCACATCTTCACCATCGTTCCCGCGCAAAACATCACGTCCGCGCTGCCCGCTCAAGTAATTGTCGCCAGCGTTGCCGGTCAGCCGGTTTGCACTGTCGTTACCGCGCAAATCGAGATCACCTACGCCAAGCAGTGTGGCATCACCAACCCCGCTGATCAGCCTGCCATCAACCGACAGGTTGAGCGACATCGCGCCATTTGTCTGTGTCACGACATCAAGCTTGCCGTTGCCTCGGGATATATCCATTTGCACCGTGGCTATGCGCTGATCGCCTATATCTATTGCGACAATGGCTGCATCTTGTTGCACGATCTCAAGGGCGTAGCCACCCGCTTGTGCCGTCGTGCCTTGCGCATTTTCGGCTGTAAATACTACGCCCTCCTGGCCTTCGCCAATGGAGTAGAAATTGTCACGATCACTATCTTGATAAGCGACGCCCGTGATGAAGACACTCTCTCCTGACATAGCGAAATTTTCGGTTAGCATCGAGCTGTTATAAGCAGTCCCATCGAGTATGTAGGTGCCTTCGACCTGCGCCAGACCAACCTCTTTCATGTTGGCCGAGAATGTATTTGCGCGGTGACCCGGCGACAGGTAGAGATCGTCATAGTGGCGCACAATAGCTTCTTCGAGGTCTATCGCGCCTGTCGTTCCCGTCCAGGCCAGATTTTCCGCCCATGCCCATTCTCCCGAAAAAACATATCCGGCGTCGCGCATCCGGTCATCGGCAAAAGAGCCGTTTTCACCCGAGTGGGTAAAGGTATCTGTGTCGAGCAGCCATGTGCTTTGCTCTCGGGCGGCCACAGACAAAGCCTCATTTTGAGCCAAAACCTGCAAGGCGTCGGGGCCAATCCGACCCTCATCCAATCCGTCATTTGGATCAATGCCATACCGCTCGGCTTCGGCAAACGGATCAAGGCGTGCGCGGTTGATCAACTCGAGCATATATTGTTCGGCGGCAGAAAGCGGCATGAGATGTGTCCTTTATCGTGAACCCCGAGGCATATCAGGGCTTAAGATGAGGGGTCACAACACAACGCCAGCTGGTCACATGCGGGGCTGTTTTACGTCCAAAGTGTGGAAAGAGCGCTTAAATTTGAAACAGATTGTTTCCAAATGTCGATGTCAAAGCCGGTTTGAAATGCCCAAAACACTTCCAAAAATGGAAAACACGGTTTGTGCGGCGTTCACCGGGCTTTCGGTCGCATAGACCAAATCCCCTGGAGCGATGGCAAACTTGGCGGCACTGAACAAACCGTCTGCACTTGTCAGATCAATTGAAAAGATAACGCGGGTTTGTGGTGGGCCCGCTGAGATGTCGCTGCGCACCGCAGAGGGTGCGTATTCACGCAAAATCAGAATGCCCTGCGGATCAGCGCGGCTATCAGAGACACCGCCAACAATCGACAACGCATCAAGAGCGCTCACACTATCCTTGGGGAAATTGTGGACCGCCTCGGACCCAGTGGCCCCAAGCGATAGGAAGTAGCGGTCGTCATCTTCGATAATGATGCGGTCGCCACCCATCAATGTAGTGTCGAGTTTGGGATCCTCATAAATGCGCTTCAACGCGATGTTATAAACCTGCGAGCCGCGCATCAGGCGGACTTGGGGGTTCTTTAAACCAGCCCGCACACCCGCCCCTTGCGACAACAACGAAAGCAACGTGTAGTCACGGTCTGGCAACGGATAGACACCCGGCGCATTCACACCGCTCACCAAATTGGCGGTGTTTGCCCGACCTGGCGCTACAGAGACCTGCACCTGTGCGGACGGAATTGTCTGGATCAATTGACTTTCGATACGGGCGCGGGCGGATTGGGGCGACATGCCTGTGACCCGCAAATTCCCCACAAAGGGGATAAAGATACGGCCATCCGAGTTGACCTTGATCCCTTGCAACTGGGCCACCCGTTGGCCCGCATTGGTCAAAAGCGAGTTTTCTTCCGCATCCCAGATAGTCACGTCCAACATGTCGCCCGGCGCGATCAAGAGCGACGCAGGCTGCGCTTGGCGATTGATCCAATAAGAGCGCCGCGCGTCTTTGTTGGGCCAGTTTGCAAGGAGGGGTAGAATATCGCTGCGGATTTCAAAAACAGAGAACCCGTAAACAGGTTCGCCGTTGGGCTGAACTTGTGTGTCTGGCGCGGCCAAAACCTCGGATTGAATACCGGCACCACGCGGCAAAGACCCGCATGAGGCAACAAAGGTTAAAAGCAGAAAAGCACCAAAAGCACGCATTGATATCAGACCCATGATCCCCCCAAAGGACAGGTAATCGAATCTCTTTTGGCCAAGGCCTTATTCTTAATAAGAAATCGATAGTTATGTGTGCCACAAGATACCGCCCCAACATGTGGGGTCAATCATTGCATTCTATCCATCGGCGGCTTTTGGGAGAAGGTGGCAGATCGCCCACCATTCAGGCCCACGGCAGGATGAATTTTCCGTCCTGAATATACCCTTCGGTGGCAAGTACGCTTTGCGCGACAGCGGATCCGGCTTGCGCTTGGGTCAGAAATTGCGCGATCGAGACCAGATTGCGATTGAAGCTGACGTTGGGTGTGCCTGTGGAGCAATCAAAGGCGGTTTTAGGGGTCCGCCAGTCGCCATAGTTTTCGCGCAAATATGTGTTCGCGTCGGCAGGCCCGAACACGGTAAGTCCCGCCAGATCATAAGGTGTGGTCTCAAACGCGACATTCCACCAGCGGTGACGGGCCGATCCATGCCAGCGTTGCCCGTCTTCCAGATGATGCAGAAAAATATCCACCTCGACACCAGAGCTATGCATGACTTTGTAAAGGGCAGGCACTTGAACGGGCGTCAGGTCAGGGTCGCGCAAATCCGTATAGTCGTCAATGTGCACCAAGCAGAATGCAGGGTCCGCGCGGAGCCCTGACACAAAGCGGGCGTGATCAAAGTCTTCGGTATGAACGCCAATATCAATGTCATAGTCATGGGAGAGAAAATCGCCTTCACGGACTGCCCCCAGAAATGTGCCCGACACGATATACCACGGCATATCGAGGCTTTGCATCAACCGAGCTGCGGCCTGTAATGTGGCGCGCGCTTGGGGCTGTGTAAAGGCGGGCGCATGTTTGGGCGGTTCGGGGGAGAGGGCCGGAATTTGGCGGGTGATTTGACCCGCAATATCGCGGTAGCTGTCAAAGAAAGCTGCCCGCTTGGCGGCCGATCCGGCCTGTGTGGCGCGATGTGACGCAAGATAAAGCCGGGCTCGCAAATCCGCAGGGCTGTCCCGCTTGGCCAGCATCTCATCAAGCGCATCAAGCCCCGCAGGCGGCATGTCGTGACAGATATCAAAGGCAGGCTTGCGCGCAAAAAACCGCCGCAACCAACCATAATGTGCAAACCAGTCCACCCGGTGCAGCGCAGTCTTGTAGTCATCTATCCAGAACAGCCGAGCGGTATCTTGAGCCAGCACAAGCCGACCTGTGAGCAACAGCACGCAGACATACCCGAGCCCGGCCATGACAGCCCGCATCGGCGCCCAGTGCTGCGCTGTCAGGTAGGACAGCGCATAAAATTGGACCTTGATGCGCCGTGCCATGGACCCTAGCCGTCCCTTTGGATCGTCTTGATTGCAGTGCTGGAGATGCGCGGGGTGCGGCTGAGATAAGTGACATCACACAGGTCCGCGAGAAAATCGAACTTCCCCGCCCAGTCGTCACCCATCGTAAAGATATCTATTTTACGGGTTTGCACATCGCTGCGTTTTTGATCCCAATCATGCTCCGGAATAATCTCGTCAACATAGGTGATCGCAGACAAAAGCGCGTGGCGCTCGGCGTAAGTGAAGTGGGACTGTTTGCCTTTGATTTTATTAAACTCGTCGCTCGACAAGGCCACCGTAAGGTGATCGCCCAAACTGCGCGCGCGCTTCAGCAGCAGAATATGCCCGTAATGCAGAGTGTCAAAGGTGCCGTATGTAATAACTTTTCTGGTCATCTGATAAGGCTGCCTGATATATTATCCATAATTCACATCACGACTATACGCAGGGTAAGCCAATTTCAACATCCCAGACACAACACAGCCCGCACGGGCCACTCATTCTTGGTGGAACAGGTCGGGTGGGGCGGATGCTGGCCAGGCTTTGGCCCGAAGACATGGTCGCGCCATTGTGGCAACGGCGCACAGGGGCCGCGCCAATCGGGAGTAATGACCTTGTCTGGAGCATCCTGAGTGAGGCCGATGTTGTGCTTTCTCACCGCGTCAGTGCGGTGATCGTTCTGGCTGGTGTCACCCAAGGCACGGCAGAAGATTTGCACTTGAACACCACACTGGCGCAAGCCGGGTGCAGATTGGCACAGCGGTTGGGGGTGAAGGCCCTAGTCGCCTCAAGTCAGGCCGTTTACGGACGCCAAACAGGGGTCTTGCGCGAGACAGATACGCCCACACCCGCCACGCCTTACGGGCAGGCAAAACGGGACATGGAGCAAGCCATCAGCGGGCGCGCAGATGTGACCTGTTTGCGGATCGGCAACGTGGCGGGCTGTGACGGGTTGTTTCAGGCAATGGCGCGCGGCCCTGTGAAGATCGACCAGTTTGCAGACGGGCAGGGGCCGCGGCGGATGATGATCGGGCCGCGTGACCTCGGGTGTGTTTTGGCCACCTTAAGCCAGACACAAACAGCACTGCCCAAAGTGTTGAACATTGCGCGCCCCGATCTGGTTGTAATGAATAGAGTGGTCCAAGAGGCTGGCGTCCCATGGCAATGGCAGCCCGCACCCGACAGCGCCCTGCCTGTTCTGACGATGGATGTGGCGGCATTAGGCGCACATATTCACCTGCCACCTGCCACCGCCACCGACATGGTGGCCCAAGCCCGCGCTGGCGGATGGTGCCCTGCAATATGACCTTTTCAAAACGCCTAATGGATATCGCAATTAGCCTGCTTTTTGTGTGCGTTCTTTGGCCCGTATTCGTGGCGCTCGTTATCATTCTTGCGATCTGCGAAGGGCGGCCCATCTTTTACATCTCGGAGCGAATGAAGACCCCAACACAGGGGTTTTCATTGATAAAGCTGCGGACAATGCGACCCAGTGTCGAGAACATAGGCGTCACCGGGGGTGATAAGTCCATGCGGATGTCGCGGCTGCACCGGTTGCTGCGCAAGACACGGGCCGACGAGTTGCCACAGCTTTACAACGTGCTGCGCGGCGACATTTCTCTGGTGGGACCACGGCCCCCTTTGCGGGTCTACGTCGAGGCCTTTCCGCAGGTTTATGCGCAAGTCTTACAAAGCCGCCCCGGCGTGACGGGGCTGGCCTCGCTGGTCTATCATCGCCATGAGGAAGCGCTCTTGGCGCGCTGCGTGGATGCGGCGGAAACAGATGCCGTTTACAGGCGAGCCTGCGTGCCCCGCAAAGCACGGCTCGACATTGTCTATCAGGAAAACCGGTCGCTCTGCTTTGATCTGTGGTTGATCTGGGAAACCGCCAAAAAGCCGTTTCAACGCAAGACGAATTTAAACAATTGAAATCACGTCAGCCAAGGCGTCCAGATTACTGACGCCTGTCAGGGTTAATTGATCGTTGCCGCCAAAGTCGAAAACGATATTACCGCGAACAACCTCGGCGTAGCGATCAACGATGTCTTGGGCATTCAGATTTCCGCGCCAGTTTTGATCATCGAGCAGGAGTTCGTCAGCGCGCATTAAAAAGTCGGTAATCGTGTCGCGCCCGTCGGTGAAAATAAATGTATCGGCTCCACTGCCACCGGTCAGCACATCATTGCCTTTGTTCCCGTTAAGCACATCCGATCCGCCGCCGCCCCAAAGCCGGTCCGCACCGCTGCCCCCATAAAGCGCATCATTTTTGGCGCCACCCGATATCCGGTCATTGCCTGCCCCGCCCCAAAGCTTGTCGTGGCCGCCATCGCCAACAAGCGTGTCGTTGCCACGGCCACCCATGACCTTGTCGTTGCCTTTATTGCCGTTCAAAGTGTCATTGCTGCTACCGCCTTTCACCTTGTCGGCACCGCGCCCACCCGACAAGTCATCAGCCCCGCGTCCACCCTTCAACAGGTCATCGCCGGAAGACCCCCAAAGGGTGTCATTGTCCCCGTTGCCAAAAAGACGATCATCGCCTTCGTTCCCCCAGATGCTGTCATCGCCGCCACGCCCGTAAATCGTATCATTGCCACGGCCACCGAACAGTTTATTTTCCGCACCGGACCCTGTCAGGTTATCTGCGCCACTTGATCCACTTGTCGTGTTCTGCATAATGGTCACATCGGGGTTCGGGGTGTTGGTATCGGTTCTGTTTATTGCTGGCGGTAGTGTGACAGGTTCGGGATTTGGATCAACAGGTGCGGGCGTGTAAACATAGGGGGTATAATAGGGGCGCTCGGGAAGGTCGGGAATCTCTTGAGCGGGGCCTGCATATCCCGGCACGATATTCTCCGCAATTCGCGCATCCCCTATCAAATCAGTTGCGCTGAACTGGGCAGGATCAATCGGCTGTCCATCGGCGCTTTTGACGAGCAAGACATCGGTGCCATAGGAGATGCGGACCCCGTCAGAACGGCTGGCGAATGTCAGCTGTGCGTTACTGCGCAAACTCGGCCATGCAGACAGATCAATCTGGTCCACGCCCAGCTCGAAATCGGTAATCATGTCGGTGCTGTCATCATAGACGATGATGAATGTGTCCCCGCCGATACCCCCCGTCAGGCGGTCCACGCCCGCGCCATCGGTCAAAACATCGTCGCCCTTCCCGCCGCCGATCCGGTCGTCGCCTTGCGCGCCACTCAGCACATCCATGCCATCTGTGCCCGACATCGCACCACCACCTGATGCCGCCTGCCGGGTTACCCCAAGAGGGCCTGTTTCAAAGTAAAGCTGTGTGATCCCCGCAACCTGCGACGAGGCCACAAAAATATCGATCCCGTCACCGGCAGAAACGGCACTGATTGCGCTCACGTTTTCCAACCCCATTTGGGTGGTGTCCGCTAAATGGCCGCGGGCCAGAAATGTCCCGTTTTCTTGCAGCAGAAACACGCTGATCCCGTCGTCTGCGCCACCGGCGATCACATAGATATTGTTGTTATTTTCAACGACCGTTAGCGCACTGACCCCGGCAAACCGACTCTGTAGACTATCAATCACTTGATCGGTGACGCGCAGATCACCCGTTGGGCTGATCGACATCACGCTAAGCGAAGAGCTACCCGCAGAGGCCAGAATGACGTAAGATTGTGCGCCAATTGTGGCGATTTCCATCGCCGTCGGGGCCGCAATCCATAGCCCGTCGTCAACGCCAAGACTATCCGCTGGCGACAGTGTTCCGTTGCTTGAGACACCCCAAGCCGTGACCCCGTTTTCGGTGCCAGATGCGGTGAGAAGATATTGGGCACCACCCACTTCCACTGTGGCGACCGCCGAGATGGAGGCCGCAAAAACATCCGAACGATCGGCAATGACAGAGACCGATTGCGCACGTCCGGCAGTGTCGAACGTCAACCGCCCGATACCATCCGCCCCGGCAAGTCCGCCATAAACAGCTTGGGTTCCACTGCCCAACATCAGGGTCTCGCCATACATAAGCCCGGTCAGTGGTGTGGCAACCTGACCCAGCGTGCTGCGGCTTGCAAATTGACCCGAGGAACCAATGCCGAGCAGTTGCAGCGCGCCAGACCCGGAACTGCCACCTGTCAGCAATGACAGCGCGCCGTTTGTCCAAACCGTCATGATGCTGCTGGTCCCGCCGGCCTGAAGTCCGCCGCGATATGCGAATGTGTCGGTCAGTGTGAGGCCAGTTTGCGTCAGGGCCCAACTGGTCAGGGTGCCATCATACAACGTGCTGGCAAAAAGCCTCGCCTCGCCCTCAACCATCATCACCTCAAGGTCGGTGATATTGGAATATTCCGTCGTCGTCGCAACGTGTTCAACGAGATAGAATGTGGACATAAACTCTGGACGCCTTTGCACGCAAACCGAAGACCCTTGCTTCGGTTCTGGGTGCAGCAGCCGTTTTGGGCGTGTCGCAAATGCGGCCAAAGGGCGGACCTTCGGGTGAAATTGGTATAAGATTTAGTTAAACCAGCCTGAATTCAGACCGGTAGCGGCGCAAAACTCCGCCAATTGGCGCATTGCCAAAAGTGCTCGGGCTAGGGTATCTAAAAGCGAATTGCGGGTGCCGAGATGACCCAGAAATAAGGGGGCGTGCCATGTGGCATCAAAAAAAACCGGCACCAGAAGAAGCACCCAATCCTGTGAATGTCGTCCGTGAAGCCCGGGCCAATCCCAAGTTAAATGCGCGCGATATTCACTTTTTGCACATTGGAAAATGCGCAGGCAGTCAGGTTGCACAGATCGCACGACAAGTGAACCGTGCCTCTCGCGACCGTAAGATCATCAAACATAGACATGATGTTTTTTTGCGGAACATAAACAAACACGCCGATTATTTTTTCAGCATCCGACACCCGGTATCCCGCTTTAATTCCGGGTTTTACTCTCGCAAACGAAAGGGCGCGCCTCGCCTAGACATCCCATGGACAACCGACGACCGGTTTGCTTTTGAAACTTTTGAACACGCGAACGATCTGGCAGAATCGTTGTTTGAAAAAACAGAGCGCGGGCACATGGCATGGGCGGCCATGAAATCGATCCGGCACACAGCCCAGAACCAATCCGACTGGTTCTATTGCCGCGGCAGTTTTCTGTATACCCGCCCGCCAATCTGGATTTTACGCCAAGAGCATTTCGACACGGATCTTGCGGAGTTTTTCAACCGCGCAAAATTGGATATGGGCAACAAAAATGTCAAAATAACCAGTGATCCCAAAGCGGCACACGCCAATGATTATACCGATATTCCCCCACTCAGCGGAAAAGCTCTCGAAAAGCTGTCACTGTGGTATGCTCAGGACATCGCTTTTTATGACATGTGTGAGAACTGGATGATGCAGACCGCCAAGGAACAATCGTGACAGCACTGTATAACACTGTAAGCACACTCGCCCGCTCGACCAAGCGGCGTATTTTGCTGTTTGTGGATGTAATACTTGTTCCGCCCGCTCTTTTGATAGCGATGCTCTTGCAGTATAACCATGGGTCGGCGTTCGAGAATATGTTGCGCCAAGAGCTTGCCCTGCTACTTTTGATGGGGTTCTCGTGGCTTTTGTCGGTCGTGCTGGGGCTGCACCGCATCCAACTCAAAGCATTTGAAAACCGCGCTATCGGACTAACCGCTTTACATGCCGGTTTGTTGGGTCTTGCCGCTGCGGTGATAGATGATCTTGCAGGGTATGGTACGTCATTTACGACCTTCATCAACTTTGCGCTGCTCTACCTCTTTATGTCAGTCGGCGTGCGGATGTTAATGTTGCAAGTGCTTTTGGCGATCTACCGGCAGGGGCTGCCACAGTGCCGCTTGCTGATCTACGGAGCCGGTCAAACGGGCCGTCAGCTTGCGGCCGCCTTGCAGACCGATCAGACAACCACACCCGTTGCATTTGTTGACGACAACGAGGCGTTGCAGACCTCCTTGATTCAAGGGTTGACCGTCTATTCCCCGCTGACAATCGAAGCGCTTGTGAAGGCGCGCAATATTGACCGGGCTGTTTTGGCGATGCCCGCAATGGCGCCCTCAAAACAGGCACAACTGTCACGCAGGCTGCGGGATCTGGGGCTAGACGTGCACACAGTGCCGTCTTTCGCACAGATCACCGGCCAGACGCCGATTACCGAACAAATGCAACCTGTCGCACATGGGCAGCTTTTGGGGCGGCCCGCGCTTGACCGCGAGCTCTCGGGCGGATCCGACGCTTATGCAGGCAAATCGGTGCTGATTTCGGGGGCAGGGGGCTCTATCGGATCAGAGCTATGCCGACAGGTTTTCGCCTGTGCACCGTCGCGTATTGTCCTGTTTGAGCTCAGCGAGCTGGCGCTCTATAATATCGACATGGAACTGCGGGATATCGGGGTCGGGCGAGACATCGAGATTGTCCCTGTGCTTGGCTCTGTCACGGACGAGGCTCTTGTCACGCGCACGCTTGCCAACAACAGGGTGCAGGTTGTCTTACATGCCGCCGCCTATAAACACGTCACACTGGTCGAGCAAAACCCGATCGTGGGCACCGCCAACAATGTGCTTGGCACCCATACATTGGCGCGCGCCGCTGCCGCCTTGCCGGTCGAGCGGTTCATTCTGGTCTCTACCGACAAAGCCGTGCGCCCTACAAACATCATGGGCGCATCCAAAAGGATCGCTGAAATTGTTGTGCATGATCTGGCCACCCGCGCCAAAAACCAGACAATGTTTTCAATGGTCAGGTTTGGCAATGTTATGGGTTCCTCCGGCTCTGTCATTCCATTGTTCCATGAGCAAATCAAAAACGGCGGACCCGTCACCGTAAGGCATCCTGAAGTGACCCGCTACTTTATGACCATCCCAGAGGCCGCCCGCCTTGTGCTCGTTGCCGGTTCGTTTGATGCTAGCGGCGATGTTTTTGTCTTGGATATGGGCGAGCCTGTCCGCATCTACGATCTGGCCTGCCAGATGATTAGCGCCGTTGGGTACACTTTGCGCAGTGAGGCAAATCCGGGCGGTGACATCGAGATTAAATTCACCGGCCTGCGCCCTGGCGAGAAAATCTACGAAGAGCTATTGATCGGCAAAGGCCAGACCACAACGGCGCACCCGCGCATTCTTCAGGCACATGAAAAGCATCCGAGCGAAATTGAAGTGGCCTCTGCACTGCGCAGCCTCAAAGACGCAATCGAGCATGGAGATGAAACGGCGCTGCGCGAAGCACTTGCCCGTTGGGTCGAGGGTGACGCTCATTTGGCGCAAACACCCCGTGAAGTGTCAGCAACACCCACCCGATCATAGGATACAGCAATATGCCTCCAAAGTTTGGCACCAGCGGCCTGCGCGGTCTTGTCACCGAAATGACGCCAAATCTTGTCGCCGCCCATGTGCAGGCCTTCATCCGCGCGTGCCCCGTTGGCACAGGACTATTTGTGGGGCGCGATCTGCGCCCGTCGTCACCTGCGATTACAGATATGGTAGCAAAGGCCGCACAGGCAGCGGGGCTGGCCGTGACAGATTGTGGCGATGTCCCGACACCTGCACTCGCCTTGGCCGCAATGGAAGCAGGCGCCGCTGCCGTGATGGTCACCGGCAGCCACATCCCCTCCGACCGCAACGGGCTGAAATTCTACACCCCAGCAGGCGAGATTACCAAAGCACATGAGGCCGCCATTTTAGCCGCTTTGGACGGGAAAACAGACACTGTAACAGGCCCAGGCGTGGTGCAAAACATAAATGCAGGGGCGGCTTATATTGCACGGTTTGTGACCGCATATGGCTCCGCTCTGACGGGTCTGCGCATTGGTGTTTACAGCCATTCGGCCGTGGGGCGTGACCTGCTTCTTTATCTCTTTGCACAGCTTGGCGCGGAGGTGGTAGAGCTTGGGCGCTCACTCGATTTCATCCCTGTCGATACCGAGGCCGTGGACCCAACCATTCGCACCCAACTTAAATCGTGGGCCGCAGAGCACTCCCTCGATGCGATCATTTCAACCGATGGGGACGGAGACCGCCCCTTGATGACTGATGCTACTGGCACGGTGATCGTGGGTGACATCCTTGGCCAGATCACAGGCGCCACGCTCAAGGCAGACACCGCCGTCACACCGCTATCTTCCAACACAGGGGCCGAGAGCAAATTCGACACCGTGATCCGCACCCGTATAGGGTCCCCCTATGTCATTGCACGCATGGAACAGGCGATCGGCAATGTGGTGGGATATGAGGCCAACGGTGGTTTTCTCTTGGGATATTGTGCGGCTGGTCCTCTGGGGGCTCTGCCGCCGCTTATGACCCGCGATGCGGTTCTACCGCTGGTCGCACCCTTGGCGCTTGCGCGGGATGCGGGCGGGCTCGCGGCACTGGTCGCGGCCGAACCTGCACGCTTCACCGCCGCCGACCGTTTGCAAGAGGTGCCAACCGCAAGATCAAACGCGCTTGTGACATTATTCGTCACTGATACTGCTAAACGCGCTGCATTTCTGGCGCAAATGAACGGGGTTGAGGTAGGCGTCGATCGCACAGACGGGCTGCGTATGACGCTCACTGACGGGCGGATTGTGCATCTGCGCCCGTCGGGGAACGCGCCTGAACTGCGGCTCTATGTTGAGAGTGACAGTGCAGAAAGTGCGCGTGAAACACTGCTCGACGGATTGTCAGTGCTGCGCGGTCTCTTGACTTGATCAAACGGGTCTAAGCTGGGTCAACTGGTGCGCGTTGATCTGCGGCCCCAGATCAAGCCCGCGATCACGCATACAGGTTGGGCGATCATCAGGGGCTGTAAAACGCACAGTATCCCCATCACCCACACGGACCTGCATTCCGCGCTGACAGACATAGGGTTGGCCCAAAAACAGGCTCTGTTGTTGGGAGTCTGCCACGACATCTGCGGGCGTATCATTGATCCAAGGGGTCAAGGGGACGGGCGCATCGGGGCCTTCAAACCACCGGAACTCAAACAGGCTTTCGGCGATCTTGACGGGTTGGATGCGTAACGGATCACGATGGCCCTTTGCGTAACGGGCAAGCAGGGCAACCTTATGCATCTCCGAGCATCCCGCTCGGTGAAACCGCATGATGACGTCCTTGTCGATCACAGCAAAGACGCGGGCCAGATTGCCACATAAAGCGGCCTGCGCAGGCGCATCCAAAAGAGCGGCACGGTCGGGCTGGTCCACCAGATACCGAAGTCGCCACATCATAGAATACAGACAGTTGATCTGAATGAACGGGGGCACAAATCCGTGAATATCTTGCGCCAGTTTGATCAGCGACAGATACCCCGTTTCGATCTGGGTCGTATACCAACGCGGATCATCACGCGAGCCATCCACAGCAGAGCCAAGGGCTGCACGTTTGCGGTAATAATAGGTCGCACCGGGGATAAAACTGATGGTGCGAGTGGCCTCGTGTAGCAACAAAGCATTCGCAAAATGCCCGTCTTCAAACGTGGGCTTGATCGCGGGGTCAAACGTCAGGGCGTGGGCTGTGATGCAGTCGCGCCGGAACACCGCATGGCTCACGCTTTGCAAAATCATATCGCGGGTTTTGAGCACGGGCCGCGACACCAGCCCCTTTTGAAAGCGGTAGCGCATCGGGTGGCTGTCAACGTAGCTGTCGATCTCTTCGATATAGCGGACCAGATTGGCGACAAGCGCCACTTGCGTGTTGTCTGGCTTTACCGCCTGCGCAAGTGTGCTTAGGTATTCAGGGTGCAGGATATCATCAGGATCAGGGAACCCGACCCAAACCCCTTTTGCCAGCGCCAGGCCCGCATTACGGGCCGCCGCAACGCCATCGTTTTCCTGGTGGATAACGCGGATCAGCTTGGGGTATCGGGCCGCCCATATCTCTATGATCCGGCCCGTCTCATCGGTGGACCCATCATTGACAATGATCAGCTCGACGCCGTCCAAACCATAGGTCTGCGCAATAACACTGGCGAAGAAATCGTCAAGATAGGGGGCCACATTATAGGCCGCCGCAATGAGCGAAAACATCGGCGGCTGCCGCCTGAAAAAGGCTCTAATCGGTCCCATATCCATCCATATTCGCCGATTGCCACGCCCATGTGCTGGCGAGTTATAGCCGAAAGTTGGTGACGGCCCGGATGGGCGGCATATC
>TARA_R110002167_G_scaffold41327_3_pt1 | contig 15177 bp, 17 predicted proteins | sample TARA_R110002167 | Tara Oceans TARA_R110002167 (sample SAMEA4398238) | marine metagenome | biome: Polar Biome; feature: [MES] marine water layer (ENVO:01000295) within the mesopelagic zone...; material: water (ENVO:00002006), including particulate matter (ENVO:01000060) such as...... | reverse complement strand
ATTTAATGTTGTTCAAGAAAATATTATTAATGGAAATTTTCATTATAGAACAAAATCAGGTAAAGAAAGACAAGCTAGAATTATTAAAAACTTCAAGCAAGACATGGATATGAATAAAAAGATGTTTAGTAAAGCTCTTGAATATGCAGTTTAATAAATTATTAATATTAGGAATTGGTTTTCTCCTTGCTAGTTGTAGTAAGGAGGATATCGCTCCCTATCCATGTTTAGATGGGGATTGTAACTCAAAGTTTTATATAGATGAGTTAGTACAACCTAATGCATATGAAGACATAAATGGTTTTTGGCATATAGAATTTTATGGTCCTAAATATTTTACAATTAGAGGTGAATTAGATGAATTAACAGATGAATATGTTATTAATGATGTTCCTTTAATTGAAACACAATATGACTCAGATTATTGGATCGTATTCGATAGTCTTACTTTTACTGTGCCAACATACTCAGTATTAAGTTGGTTTAGTAATGGAAATTGGAATAATCCAATACCTATTGGGAATATAACGTATACTTTAACGGATATTGCGCAAATTATGCCACCTTTGAATATAGCTGGCTATTCTATTAGTAGACATTTCGATTTTACACACCCAGCTGCTGAAACTATGTTAGGGACAAGAAGTAAATATAATTATAACCCCAGACAACAATTTTATTTAGATAATACTATGATTGGGGATACATTACAAGTATTTACTAAAACTATATTTAATATAGATATGGGAGAAAGAGCAATAAATGAAAGTAAATTTAAAATAATAGTACACTAATGGCAAAATATAAAGTAGAATACCTAACTTCCGAAGCCAAAAGATGTTCTAATGGTAAATCCACCGGAACAAGAATGGTAAGGAAAACTATGGAAATTGAATCCGAAAATATAGTAGAGGATTTACAAAAATTACCATATATAAAAAAATTATTTAATACAACTAAAATAGAAGATTAAGTTATGAGTAAAAAACAACAATTAGAAGGACAAAAGACAGAATTAATTAATGATTTAATGGCTACAGTTACAATATCAGAGGAATTATGGAGTTACCACCCAGACAATCCTAAAAAAATAGATATTACTGTTGAGTATGAAAAATTACAAACAATAAAAAAGGATATTGAGGTGGAGATTGATGAAATTGAAGAAGAAATAAAAAACCTTAAGGGAGGGATAAATACCTATGGGGATGATGATTGGGCAACACCAATTAATGATAGTATTGACTCTACAGAATTAGATCGCCAATGGGCTAATGAATCAGATAATTTAGAAATTTAATGTTAATAGTTAAAATAAGAAAAAACGAGAACATTAACCAAGCCCTAAAGAGGTTTAAAAGAAAATTTAGGGACGCAGGGGTAGTGAAAGAAATTAGAGATAGACAGCAATTTACCAAACCATCAGCGATAAAACGTAAACAAAAGCAAAAAGCGGTATACAAAGAGAAATTTTTGTTAGAAAATGAAGAATAGTTTAATATTTATAATTAAACATTCAAGTGGTAAAAAATGATAGATAAAGATAAATTATTTCAATTATTTGGGAGCCCCGAACAAAAAGGTGATGCCCAAGTATTAATGAATTTAGAAAGAGATTTCTTAGAAAAACCATTTGCTAAGATTGGTATGTTCACAAAATTAATAGTAAATAATTGGGTGTTTCACCAAAAACTACAGCAATTTTTATCAAAAGAACAACCTAGTTATGATATAGAAGATACTAAAAGAGCTTCCGATTTTACCGTATTTAATAGGGCGTGGCATTATATAAGACAAATAGATATTGATGATGAAAAACATCTTCAAGCAATAATAGAATTTAAAAAAGACCCATTTCTATCAGCTTTAGTATCAGCATTAGAATACTTCCAAGACCCCGATATTGAACAATATGAAAGATGCGCGTTTTTATTAAAAATAATAAGATTAAAAAAACAAGTGTAAAATTCCGTGCCTCCCCGAATTATTTTATATATCTTGGGACCACGGGTTTAGAAAAGGGATGAGAAACAAGGGTTACATCAGGGGGAAGAGAAACATTAATAATATAAATTAAATATCGTTATGAAAAACAGAGAGTATATTAATCGATTACTTGAACAATTAGGAAACAATTTAAGGAATTGCCAAAGACTAGTCCAAACAAAGGAACCAGTTCATGTGTATAGAGATTCAATACAAAAATGTGTTGATATCTCAGAACAAATAGAGGCAGCAATTGAAAATGAACCAAGAGATGGTTATGAGCTAAACCCATCAGCAAACAGATAAATAAAAAAATAAGTTATGAAATTATCAGCAGAACAAATCCAAACTAATTGGGGTGAATTTACAGACAATATTAAATCCTATATTTCAGATAAAGGTGACAGAAAACAAAAGTTACTTAATTTCTATATAAAATATGAAGACAGAATAATCTTAATGCCAGCAGCGCATAAGAAAGAATACCATTCAGCATTTCCCGGAGGATATGTCTATCATGTTAATAGAGTAGTTAAAGCATCTTTACAATTACTTCCTTTATGGGAAGCAATGGGTTGTGATATGTCTACATTTACTAAAGAAGAATTAGTATTTTCTGCTATAAACCATGATTTAGGTAAAATGGGAGATAAAGAAAATGAATCTTATATTCCTCAAACAGATCAATGGAGAAAAGATAAATTAGGTGAAGATTATATGTTTAATAAACAAGTCCCATTTTGCTCTGTCCCAGATAGAAGCTTATTTTTACTTCACCAACATGATATTTCTTATTCTTTTAACGAAATGTTAGCTATTAAAACACATGATGGTTTATATGACGAAGCTAATAAAAAATATTTATTTGGTTTTTTACCTGAACAAAAACCTCGTACTTCTTTACCATTTATTTTACATCAAGCTGATTTAATGGCCGCGAGATTAGAATTTGAAATGGAATGGCTCCCAAAATTTTCTCAAAATAGCGTGGAGAAGCAAAAAAAGCAAATTACATTGTCTAATAATAAAAAATTCACAACTAAAAATCGTGCATTAAATACTGTAAAAAGTGAAGGTTTAAAAAATATGTTAGATAATTTATAAAATATGATTTTAGAAGTAATAATAGGATTTTTAAGTGTAATAATTGTTGTATTTGTTTATACAACTTTTAATTTAATGCGTAAAATTGAAAAGATGGAAGACGTAGTCATTAAATATGATCGTTTTATATCAGAGTATAGTAAACAAATAGAAAATTCTGAAAAACGTTTAGAAGAAATAGATTCTAAAGGTATTTTTAAGAGTGATGATGAAATAGGTTGGTTTTTTAAACAGATAAAAAAGTTACAAGATGAGGTATCAAGATTTAAAGCCGACTAATGGTCAAAAAAAGAAGAAAAAAGAGTAGAAATTATTTTACTCAAGATACGGAGGATGCTATAGTATTATATAATAATACAAAGGACTCCAAAATCAGATCAAAAATATACGAACGCGAAATTCATTACGCGTTTTTTAAGCTCACTGAAAATATTATTCACACATTTAAATTTTACCATACAGAAGTAAGTAATTTAGAACATTTACAACATGAAATTATTACTTTTTTATTAACTAAAATGCATTTATTTGACCCAGGTAGGGGAGCAAAAGCATATTCATATTTTGGTACTATAGTAAAAAGATGGTTAATATTATATAATACAAAAAATTATAATAAAAAAATAAAAAAAGTACCTACTGATACTTTATTAAAAGAAGGTTCAACTTATGTTTGGAATAATGTAGATAATTTTGGTAAGAAAAAAGATGAATTAAGTGAATATATTGATTTATTTGTTGAACATACTACAGATAATATATTGGAATTATTCCCTAAGAAAAACGACGCCCAGATAGCTGATGCGATATTAGAATTATTTAGAAAAAGAGAAGTATTAGAAGTATTTAATAAAAAGGCATTATATATCTATATTCGTGAAATGGTTGAAGTAAAAACTCCAAAAATTACTAAAATAGCCGATAAACTTTACGATATATTCAAGAGCAACTATATTCATTACCTAGAGTATGGTTACACTAAATTCCAATAAATTTATTGGTATAATATTTATAACCAAAACATTATGGCAAATCTAGATAACATAGTATTTGGGAAGAAAAAATTCTCGGATATTTTAAGTGAAATTTATCAAAACCAAAAGAAAAAAGAAACACAAATCAGTGGATTAATTTCCGAATTAAAACCTTTAGTTTCAGATATTGGTGATGCAACTTTAATAGTACCACTAATAAAAGATTATTTGGAAATTGGCGTTCGTAACGATGAACAATTAATTAAAATGGCCACTATAGTACAGCGTGCGCTCAATAATAGCAGTGGCGAAGAAGCACTGGGAATAACGGAAGCAGAAAAAGAAGAACTTATGACCCAATTGGATGAATTAAATAATTCTTTTAAAGGTAAGGAAAATAAAGATGGCGTTAAGTAAAGGTATTGCGTTTCTTAGTAATTTTGTATCAAAAACTGCTAATAGATTGGATAATGCTTTAGGTACTCTAAAGGATAAGATTATCTCTGCTCGTGTTATTGATATTTCATTAAACACTAACTCCACCCTTTGGGGTCAAACGGGAGAATGGCAAGGTATTGGAACAATACAATTCCAAACAGTTGATAGTCCCGATTCTGAAGAATCTATTGCATCATCAAAATTAAATTTAGCTAAACCCCTTTTCCCTTATCAAAAAAATTACCCACTAGTTAATGAAATAGTTTTATTAGTTAAATTACCAAACAAAGATGCAGTTGATTCCATGAGTGGGGCAACAAGTTATTATTATTTTACTCCATTATCAATATGGAACCACCCAGAACAAAATGCTTACCCAAACCCCTTAGTATCTAATACCAGTGATTCACAAAAAGCCGATTATCAACAAATAGAAGCGGGTGATACTAGAAAAGTAAATGATGAATCAACGGAAATTAATTTAAATGGAGCAAGTGGTGGAACTTTTATTGAAAATGGTAATATTCATCCTGTTTTACCCTTTGCAGGGGATAATATCATAGAAGGAAGATTCGGTAATAGTATAAGATTAGGTAATACTTCTAAAGTAGCAGGTGAAATTCAAAATAATTGGTCAGAGGAAGGTGAAGATGGTTCACCTATTACTATTATTCGTAATGGTCAAGACCCAAAATTAAAACCTCCTGGATGGATACCAACAACTGAAAACATAAATACAGATTTAGGTTCTATTTATTTAACCTCAAATCAAAAAATCCCAATTGATATAGCTATTTTTAACCCAAGTACTATATCTAACCCACCAGAAACTCCTACAGAATATACTTCAAATCAAGTATTATTAAATTCTGGTAGATTAATCTTCAATGCTAATCAAGATAGTATTATATTATCATCACAAAAAAATGTTTCAATAAATGCTAATGAAGAAGTTGGAATAGGAGGAGAGAAAAAAATTACATTAACCTCAAATAGGGTTAATTTAGGTGATTTAGAAGCGGGTCAATCCCTAGTATTAGGTGATGATTTTATGGATCAATTTGAAGTATTATTACAGAATGTAAGTAATTTAGCTAGTGCTTTACAAGGTTCATTAGATTGGCCCGGGGGAGCACCAGTTCCAAGTCCTACTATACCACCTATAGCTTCAACAGTACAATCTCAAATAACGAAGATTATGCAAGTAGTAAAAAAAGGTCAATTAGTTTCTAAAGTTAGTAAAACAGTATAAAATGGCAGTAGATCTAGACAATAAATCAGCGGCTCCATCCGAAAAAAGAGACTTTACAATAAGAGGTAGGGTAGCTGGTTCTTTAACTAATGAAGCATTAAAGGGTGTCAATGTTAAAATGACAACAAGTTGTGGTTCGTATTCTACAAAAACAGATGGAGCAGGTTATTATACATTAAATATAGAAATTGAAGTTGTTGCAAATGTAGAAACTATTTTAGTTCCATTTGAATTTGAAAAAGATAAAATAACTACTGAGAGCCATAAAATTGTTAGAGTAAATGGGAAGGATATTATAGAATACACAATCAATTATAATAAGGGTCAAGCTACAGGTATTGGTACTGCAAAAAACCCTGCGGGTAATAATGCTTCAAGAACAAGTATAAGATTTGCAAAAAATTCTGCTATTGATGACATTTATTATCAATTAAATTATACTGAAATACCTAAAACAGTAGAAAAGGGATATAAAGTAAACGAAACACCCAATATAAATTATACTTTTCCTAAATATAACCCACAAAGTATAGCTCCGTATACTCAGAAACAAAATGTAAGGTACTATATTAATGTAGTTAAATTAGTTACAACAAAAAAACAAACAGAAAAAGATGTATCCCAAACAGGAACACTAGATTCAAAAACCACTAAAGAAATTAACAAAGGAGGATCTAGGGCAACTCCTACGCCTCAAAAAACAATATTAAAAGCAGCAAATACCTTATCCGATAAATTATTACCATATATAATAGGTATTTTAGCGGTATTTGGTATATCACAAGTAAAAAATTGGTTAAATGGGAGTAAAAACTTACAAAATACGGAAACTACATGTCCTTCTATAGCTAAATTAAACAGACAAATAAGAAAAAGAAATAATATAGTAAAACAATTAAATAATCTATATAAAATTATAAATGCTGCTACAAAAGCAATAGGTATAGCTTTAGGATTAATTAAAATATTCCAATTAATATTAAATATATTTAAACGTTTACCTATACCAAGTACAATAGGTACACCACCGGGCCCAGCGGGTGGGGTAATAACATCAGCTTCATATGGTCAATTAATTAGTAATAGTGATAAATTTAATAAATTAAAAGAAAAGTTGAAAATATTTGCTAAAATAGGGGGTATTGTTTTAACTTCATTAATTTTATTAAGGTCATTACTTTCAACAGCATTAGACCTTTTAGGTTTAGCTGATCAAAAAATGCAAGAATGTGCAGAACAAATTGATCCCCTTCCTTTTATTCCCCTTAGTGATGAATTAATAGCTATATCAAAACAACAAGTAGAAGAAGAACTATCACCAGTTATAACATCCGTAAATGGATTTACAATGGGGGTAGTAACAGATCCTAAACATAAAGTTGGTACTTTAAATAGAAGAAGAGCAACGGCAACAAATCCACAAGGAGTGGTGATGTTAAGGGGGGAACCATCATTTAGCGCATCGGATCAGATTTTAATTGATGAACTAGCTTTTTATATTACAAATAATAATTTAAAAGCTTAGGTATATAATATTTATAATAAACAATTTTTTTAAAATGAAAATAACAGAATTAAAAAATATAGTAAAAACGGCGGTAAGAGAAGCCATTCAAGAAGAATTAAAGGAAATTCTACTAGAAGCTATTAAGTCGCCAAAACAAGTAGTACAAGAAAGTACTCCTGCAGTAGTTGCACAACCTTCATCTTTACCAACAAAATCTAAAAAAGAACTAAGAGAGTCTTATAAGAATATTTTAGGTGAAACAGCTGCTTCATTCAATACTAGCCAAGTAGGTCAACCATTACAAATGACTAACATGGATACGACTTCACCAAATGGTAGTTTACCACAAGGAGAAGTAGGAATGGATCAGATAGTGAATTTTATGAACGGAAAATAAAAAGTAAATGGCATTTGGAGCAGTAAGAAAATTCCCTAATGACACGCGTGCGCGAATGGGCATTGGTGTAGATATACCGTTTAGTACGGGAGGTGTTTTTACTCCAAATTATACTACTAAAGAAGCAATAAAAAATAATCTAGTCAATTATTTCTTAACTAACCCAGGTGAAAGACCAGCCAACCCAACATTTGGAGGGGGATTAAGAGGATTTATTTTTCAACAAATGGCTGATGAAAATTTAGATTTCCTTAAAGAAGATATAGGTCAAAAATTATCATCATTTTTTCCTGATGTATTAGTTAGAAATGTTGAAGTTATAGGTAATTATGATAATAATGAGGTTGTAGTTAACATAAAATACGCAGTATCAAATACTGGTATAGAAGACGAATTAAATTTAAGCTTTCAATAATGGCTATAAAAAGAAATATAAATTATATAAATAAGGATTTTAGTGAGTATAGAGCTCAATTAATTAACTATTCAAAATCTTACTTCCCAAGTACTTATACGGATTTTACTGAAACATCCCCGGGTATGATGTTTATAGAACAAGCTGCTTATGTTGGTGATGTTTTATCATTTTACTTAGATAATCAAATCCAAGAAAATTACGTACAATATGCTAGACAAAATAATAACTTATTTGAAATGGCTTACATGTTTGGATATAAACCAACAGTAACTTCACTAGCTACAACAGATATAGATTTTTATCAAATAGTCCCATCAAAAATATCAGCTAGCCAACATGTACCTGATTATGATTATGCTTTATATGTTAATGCAAACACCTCAATAAGTACAAGAGCAGGCAATCCAACAACATTTACAATTGAAGATCCATTAGATTTCTCAGTATCAAGTTCAGGAAACCCAACAACAGTATCCATAGCTCAAATAACTAGCGGTAATCCATCTCAATATTTACTTAAAAAGACAATTAAAGGTTTCTCTGGAATTATCAACTCTACTCAATTCACTTTTGGGGCCCCAACAGAATTCCCAACTGTAGAAATTTCAGCAGCTAATATAGCAGGTATTGTAGATATAACTGATTCAGATGGTAATGTGTGGTATGAAGTTGATTATTTAGGACAAGATTTAGTTTATGATGGTATAAAAAATACTAATATTAATGACCCAAATAATTATATAAGTGGTAATGATACTCCCTATATTTTACAAACTAAATTAGTACAAAATAGATTTGCAACTAGATTACTAAACGAAACAACACTACAATTACAGTTTGGGGCCGGTAATCCAAATGATACAACTGAAGAAATTATTCCAAACCCATTAAATGTTGGTTTAGGATTACCTTTCCAACAAAATAAATTAATGGCTGCTTATTCACCAACTAATTTTATATTTACAAATACTTATGGTGTTGCCCCAACAAATACAACTTTAACAGTTAGATATTATACTGGTGGGGGAGTTAAATCAAATATTTTAGCTAATACCTTAACTAACCCTAATACTAATACTATCCAATTTATTAAAGGAGGATTAAATGCTACATTAGCAACAACAGTATTTAATTCAATTGCCGCAAATAACCCAATTGCCGCAAGTGGTGGTAGTGATGGAGATACAATACAAGAAATAAGAAATAATATAATTTCAAATTTTGGTTCCCAACAAAGAAATGTAACAGCTGATGATTATTTAGTAAGAACTTTAAGTATGCCTGCTAAATACGGAACAATTTCCAAGGCATTAACACAAAAACCAAATGCTGAAAGTGCAAATACAACTTTAGATATTTACGTTTTATCAAAAGATGTTAACAATAGATTATCTACAGCTTCTAATCCATTAAAAGGAAATTTAAAAACTTATTTAAATCAATCAAGAATGATTGGTGATACACTTAGTATTAAAGATGCTTTTATTATTAATATTGGTATAAATTTTGAAATAATAACATTACCAAACTATAATAATAACCAAGTAATAGAAAGATGTATAATAGCATTCCAAAATTATTTCAATTTAGATAGATGGCAAATAAATCAACCTATCTTATTAAACCCACTTTCCGTTTTACTAGATGAAATAGAAGGGGTACAAACAGTTAAAAAAGTTAAATTTAGTAACTTAGTTGGTGAATCAAAAGGATATTCAAAATACGCTTATGATATAGAAGGAGCTACCCAAAATGGTACAATATTCCCTTCATTAGACCCGAGTATATTTGAAGTAAAATATCCAAACACTGATATTAAAGGACAAGTAGTAGCAATATAAAATTATGGCAATATATAAATTATTTCCTTCACAAGACGCAACACTTTATACAGATTATCCTGCTATGAATACAGGATTAGATGCTATTTTAGAAGTTAAAAACGAAGTAACATCATCAGGCGCAACCCCAAGAGTTGCTAGATCAATTATTCAATTCGACCAATCAGAAATTAATAGTGTAATTGATAATGAAAATACTAGTAGTGTTGCCATATCAGCAAGCTTAAAAGCTTATGTAGCTAAAGCTTCTGGGATTATAATGGACTCATCCATTAAAGTTCTACCAGTATCAGGTTCATGGAATAATGGGTCAGGACAATATTTGGATAATAACGAAGTTACTAATGGAGTAAGTTGGGTATTCGCTGATTACTCCGGTTCTAGAAAATGGAGAACAGCAGGATTCCCTGTTAATTCAACAGGTTCTTGGAGTGGAAGTAATCCAGGTGGAGCTAATTGGTTTACTACTGCTAGTGGATATGATGGTTTACTTGAAGTTACGGGTTCTCAAACTTTTACTTTAAGAAGCAATAAAGATTTAGATGTGGATGTTACTAATATTGTAAAAATGTGGTACTCATCATCCAAATCACTAAATGCTGGTTTATTAGATCAAGAAAATGCAGGATTACTTCTTAAATGGGATTCAAGTGAAGAATTTAATAGTTCAAGTGCTATTCAACCTTGGTTGAAATTTTATTCAGTTGATACTAATACAATTTATCCTCCACAATTAGAAATAAAATGGAGAGATTATGTTTTTAATACTGGGAGCTTAAATGTAATTAGTACCCCAGATTTATATGTTTCATTAGATAATAATTTAGGAACATTTTATAGCCAAAGTATTAATAATTTTAGATTAAATTGCAGACCAGAATTCCCAGCTAGAACTTATAAAACATCTTCATTATATACTACTAATCATGCTTTACCATCTGAATCTTATTATGCAATAAAGGATTTAGCAACTAATGAATATGTTGTTGAATTCGATAGTGTTTTTACACAAATAAGTTGTGATACAACCGGTAGCTATTTTAAAGTATATATGAATGGATTAGAACCTGAAAGGAATTACAAAATATTAGTAAAAACAAATATTCAAGGTAATACTATCATTTTAGATGAAGATTATTACTTTAAAGTTGTAAACGGGTAATTATGGCAAAATCGGATAGAATTGATTTAATGCGAAAAGTATATTCTAAATCAGAATATATTAAAATAATTGATACTAATTTCTCACAATTAGGTGTTACTACTGTCGAAGAAGATGAAGAGAATGAAGTAACAGTTGAACAATTCTTTGGATATTACAATGATCTTTTTTATGATATACCTGCCGAGGGCGAAACCAATTCACATGCTTATTTAGTTGAAACAAGTGGTGAATATATTGGTTTTGATGCAGTAAATGAAGAAATACAAGCTTTAAGAGAAGAAATAACAGGATTAAGAGAAGAGTTACTTCAAACACAAATAGAAGGAGTAGCAACCGGCGCAGAAATAGGTGGAAATGCCGAAATAGCTGACGCTATAAGAAATGAAGCTAGTCTTATTTTAGAGGGTGATGATTTACAAACGGTATCCCCTATAGGATCAACGACAATGGGACGAGATGATATAATACCAGGTGGTGAACCTATTAATTAAAATGGAAGAACAAATAAAAATATTACCAGTTTTACCAGATACTTTTGAATACCAACAATATTCACAAGAGGATAATCAATTAATATCCGCTTCTATTTTAGATACTGTCTTTTCAAGTTCAACGGATTATATTGAGTATTATGCATACGATGAGAATAAAAATCTAATATACCCAACACCACCAGTAAAAGCCTCTGTAGTTAATACTTTTAGAGTAATTGAAGGAGATACTTTATTATACCCAGATGTTGATTTAGAAAACATAGGTTATGTACAAGGTAGTTATTATTCAACATATAACTTTTATAGAACAAAATGTTCATCTGATATAACATTTAATTATTATATTAGTGAAATAAGTTCAGACCGAACAGAATTAAGATTAAAGAGTAATGCTATTCCAAATACTCTTGTAGTTAGTTCAAGTATTGAATTTATAGAACAAAGACAACAAGCAGATTATTTCGTAGACTTTTTATTAAATTTTGGTAATGACCAACAAGTTATTGCTAATAATATTAGTATAGATACTCAATCTGAAGAAGATGCTTCTTTACTAATCAAATTATATGAACCTCTACCAAGTACTTTTAATGTTAAATCCGTACTGTGGATAGTAGAAGAAATCTCAGCTCCACAAGCGTATAATGTAATTTTCCCGCAAATAAATTTTGAAGATAATAATATACAATATATAGCAGGACCTAATTATAGTTTAAATATTAAAAATGAAACCGGAGAATCTAGTGAGATTTTTAGTTATAATACATTAATCAATTCAGATGTAACAAGTTCTACAAGTCAAATAAAAAACTTATTAGATAGAAAAGAAATTAACATTAATATTAATTATGAAGATTATAATGAATTCGTTAATTTTTCTACTGCTAAAACACGTTTAGAAAATTTTGTATATAAAGTAGGATTGATTCAATCCTCAAGTGCAGTTTTATCTGCTTCATTTGGTTCTATTGAGGGTTCAACAACAGGCTCAACAGTATTTAGTTCAAGTCAAGCAGTTGAAGATGCAAAAATTAATGATATAATAACTAATTTAGATGGATATGAATATTGGTTATATTTTAATAGTGGTTCTAAATATTCTTATCCAAAAATAACCACTACTCCACCATATGCCTTAGCTTCTACAAGTAGTGCTATGGCTATAAATTGGCAAACAGAACAAGTAACATCAGCTTCTAATTATGATGAAGAAAATCAAAATTCACTATATTTTACGATACCAGAATATTTAAGATCTGACCCAGATAATGCTCGTTATGAATTATTTGTTGATATGGTTGGTCAACACTATGATAATGTTTGGACCTATACAAAAGATTTAACTAATAGATTTGATGGAGATAATAGATTAGATTATGGAATATCCAAAGATTTAGTAGCGGATGCAATTAGAAATTTCGGAGTTAAATTATATTCAAATAATTTTAATACTGATGATCTATACACAGCATTCTTAGGTTTAACACCCTCAGGAAGTTCATTCCCTCTACCCAACATCACATCATCATACCCCGCAGCTTCTGGGTTTGAATACGTAGATACTAAAATATCTGCTTCAGATGACATAGTCCCATTAGACAATGCTAATAAGCGGTTATATAAACGTATCTACCATAATATACCCTATTTACTTAAAACAAAAGGTACAATTACTGGCTTAAGAGCATTAATTACTTCATATGGTATTCCGGATACAATTTTAAGAATTAATGAATTTGGAGGTAAAGATAGAATAGCAACAAAAGATTGGGATTTAAAACAAAATCAATTTAACAATGCTTACGAATTAAATCGTTCAACATATTTTAGTTCATCATTTGAAATGACTAGTTCTTTTAAACCTGCTTCTGGTATTACAACACCTAGAACTTTACAATTTAGATTTAAAACAATTAGTGTTCCTACAGCTTCACTTTATCAAGTTGTTTGGGCGGGTAATGAATCAACAGCAATGATTACTCTAGAATATACTGGTTCTGGTTTAACAACAGGTTCATATTCAGGTTCTGTAGTTAGTGCTTCTAATGAATTTGGAACAATGAGATTGTATCCTGAAGGAACTTCAGATTTAACTGTTTCTGCTAGTATTCAAGTACCATTCTTTAATAAAGATTGGTGGTCTGTTCAAGCAAGTATTATTGATACATCAGCTTCATTGTTTGTAGGTAATAAGGTAAATGGTAATTTACAATATTCTGCTTCAAATAGTGTAAGTAGTGTAGATACTTCACTTTGGAATAGTGTTCAAACTTCATCATTCCCTTCAGTTCAAGCAATAGGATTAAATATAGGAGGTCAAGACCATCAACCCTTAACAGCATCAATCCAAGAAATAAGATATTGGAATCAATCTATAAGTGAAAGTAAATTTTTAGATTATGTAGTTAATCCATATTCATCTGAAGGTAATACTGTTAATTCAACACCTTCAACCTTAATATTTAGAGCAGGTTTAGGTTCACAATTAGATACAGGCAGTAGAACTTCAATACATCCAAAAGTAACAGGTTCTTGGGCAACTACCCAATCTTTTAAAGACGAAGGTAGTAATTTTTATTTAAGTGATGGAACAGAATTTAGTAATAATAAAGAAGATATTTTACTAAACCAAACACCCGGTGGTATTAAAAATAGAGTTAGTGATAAAATTCAATTATCTAATAATGTAGTACCTTCTGGTTCTACTTTATCACCATTTAGAAAAGTAACCCAATCACCTTATATAAGTGGAAGTGAACCTAATATAAATTATTTAGAAGTTGCTTTCTCACCTCAAGACCAAATAAATGATGATATAATAGCACAAATAGGTGCAGTAAATTTAGGAGATTATATTGGTAATCCTTTACAAGTAATGCAAAATAGAATGGCAGGAGAATATGTATCTGGGTCCTCATACCCTTATTCCCAACCAGCATCTGCGATACCAGAAAAAGATTTAAATCCATATAATTATCCAACTTTAGATTCTTTAAGAGATGCTTATTTCTTAAAATATATTGATAGTTATGATATTAATGATTTTATTAGATTAATTAAATTTTTCGATAATTCATTATTTAAAATGATAGAAGATTTTACACCAGCAAGAACAACATTAAGTTCAGGTGTAGTAATTAAACAAAACTTATTAGAAAGAAATAGATATGCTCCACCATCAGCTTCTTATACTGATGAAACATTATCAGGATCTATAAAACCCTTCTCTAGGGATTATAATACAGGATCAAAAGACTATCCTCAAGATAATTTAATTAGTGGTTCATCAATTTATACTTACCAAGGTGGAACAGGTGGGGTATTTGAACCATTTAATAATTTATATGCGGCCCCAGTTTATTATTCAGGTAGTACATCACCTTATAGTTCATTAACAACACAACAAGTTGCTACTTCATCATTTTATAAAGCTTATCCTCAAGTAACACAAAGTTTTACTGAATCAGTTAGTTCTTCTGTTGGTACCGCAACCTTATTAAGGGTAGATCAAAGAGAATTTTATAATGGGGAATTTCAACCTGCTGGAGGAGCTATTGATTTTACGTTAGATGAACCCTGTAGAGCATATTTTGGAAATGAT